>OLQZ01000404.1_pt1 | contig 13653 bp, 17 predicted proteins | sample 1643191 | NCBI WGS metagenome assembly OLQZ01 (sample SAMEA3136768, study PRJEB25190) | human gut metagenome | biome: human gut; feature: human-associated habitat; material: faeces | place: Austria | collected 2013
TTCGGCAATAAAGAACAGAAGTAAAATAGATTAACAAAAAAATACGACCATGCTCCTAAAAAGGCCCACTTCTCTCCCAAAACCGATTGCAGCCAGCTATGGACCCCCGATTCTTTTCCTGAATTAGCAGACGCAAATTCCGAATCATCAGAATAAACGGTAAAAAATAAAAGATACTGCCAAACAAATACCCGGGTATCGTTGCCAACCCAATTTGAATGCTGTTGTTGACAATGCTAGGAAACGCGAATACTGCCGAAAAGGTCATGAGCATTAACGCAACTGACCCCAAGCGCTGTCTTGAATTAGAATTTTCCATCTCAAACATCCTTTCAATAATTAATTACACATTGATTTTATAGCGCTTTCATGATATAAAAAATAAGAAATGTTTCCAAAAACTTGTAATAATGTTGACTCTTCATCATTTCCAGAAAAGGAGTATTCAGATGTACAGCTCATTACCAAGCGATGTCAGTATTTTAATAAACAACGAAATGCTAAGCTCAGAGTTTCATGTTTGCGAAGTTGGATATGAACAATGTCGCTCAACCAAGCCTATGGAGTACGCTCCAATTGACTATTGGGTGATTCATTATTGTGTGGCCGGAGAAGGCTTTTTTTCCACACCGTTTTTTCCTGAAAGAAAAATTACAGCCGGAGACTTTTTTATCATTCCATCGAATTGTAAAAATGTGTATTATCCTAATCGCACGAACCCGTGGCAGTATCGCTGGGTCGGATTTTCAGGTACGTTAATGGATTACTATTTTTCAGATTTAAAATTAGATAAATCCAATTGTGTCATCAGCCATTCCTTTGATCATCGAATGGATGATCTGTTTCAAGATATCTACGAAGCGTTCAAAAAAAATGAACATTTTCGCACGATGGCCTCTTCCTTCATTCTATTCGACAACATCGATAGAATAAACAAAAAAACAGATGATACACCGCAAAGTGAGCACCTGTTTAAAAAAGTTCTGAATTACATTGATGACAATATCTCAGAAAATCTCAGCGTCAATCAAATTTCGGAAGCGAACAGCATTGATCGAACCTATCTATACAAGCTATTTCAGACCCATAAAGGTATCGGACCTAGTGAATATATTCAGGAGCTAAAGCTGCAAAAAGCCTGTTCGCTGCTGCGAAAGAGTTCACTATCGATTACTGAAATTTCCTATGAAACCGGATTTTCTTCCTCTTCGTATTTTTCAAAATTTTTCCATTCCAAACTGGGCATCGCTCCTTCGACTTATCGGAAGAAATTTATCATTAATTAACACGACGAAAAAGCTGCGAAATTTTCCGCAGCTTTCATTTATTCCTCCTTCAATTCATACGTCCAATCCTCATTATACAGCGAGAATCGTTCTGCGCGATAGGCCCAAGCACTGGTTGGGAAATCAGTGAGGTCAACGTTCAGCACGGTTTCGCCTTCTTCTGTGACTTCCATAATTGAACTGGTTTGGCCCTCATCACGGTAGCCAAAGTTAACAAGGCGATTGCCTGTGTTGCTTAAGTAGCGTGCACTCCCGATAATCTTGGTATAGTAATCCTTCCCTAACGCTTCACCAAAGGTCCAGACTTCTTCGATGGTCATTTCTGCGTCATTAATCCGGACCTGACGAGCTTCTGAGTATTTTTCAGAGGTTTCTTCGTCGCCGCGAGTAACAGAGATGTTATTGTCATAATATAAAATATCGGTCGTCTCATCGTTATCGTCTTGATCCGGCAGGACGATCGCCGCGTGCTGTCCGCCGCTGGCTTTGACATCGCCTTTTAAGAAATATTTTTGATAGCTCTCCGGCCAGCCGCTGCTGTCGCCCATGATCCATTTGATCTCGGAGGTGTCATAATCAATTTTCATTATCGTATCTTGATGCCTCCCAGAAATAATAATGCTATTGTCCGCTTCATCATATTCCACCGAATTTTGATGGAACCAATCGACCTTCCCGTCCTCACGACTTGTCGAATCGTAGTCTTCGTAAAAGGCCTCCGGTAAAATATCCTTCAGATCAATCGTTTTTTCGATCTCGCCAGTCTCGCGATTCAGTTCGATCATCGTGTCCTCAATATAGTTACTGCCATCATTGACCGTCAGTAAGAAATTCCCGCTTGGCAGTTCGATGCCATCATGATGGATGACGGTCATTTCTCCTTCGCTTTTACCTGTATCGTTTGCGGCGCTAGAGCTTGAGAAATCGTAACGGTGATAGATTTTCCCTAAGTAGTCCGTCTCCAGCAGCACATTATAGGTATCCGCATCATTGGATTCTTTGGTCAAATAAAGCAGATTGCCATTAGTCAATTCCTTGAAAATATGGCTGTTGTAGCGAGTCGAATGCCAGCGAACATCGCCGTTGGCATCAAAGGCATAGGCGCGTTTTGTACTTGGGATGACAAAGGTCAATTCGCTGTCACCTAGATCCATTTTTTGTGTATCGGCTTCTTTAACATCAATCGTTGCAATGGATTTCGCTAACGTTCCTGTTTTTATCGTTACCGTTTTCTCCATGCTGTTGCCGGATTCATCCGTCAAGGTGACCGTCACTTCGTTTTCTGTATCTGGGTACAAACCTAAAACTGGTATACTGTGATCCGTTTCATAGTCATCAAAGCTGTTCTTGATGGTCGTCGCCTCATCCTTGCCGGCCACTGAAATATCAACGGTCATTGCGTCCTCCGTTTGGAAAAGCAGCAGCGCTGAGAGCGGGCTGGCATCGTAAGGATCAAGCTGGACATAGATATTGTCTTCTGTGTATTCGCCGCTTTTTAGCAGGTTCTGATATTTTTTCTCTTTTTCCGATTGCATTTCCTGCCATTCATCATTCAAGGAGACAGAAAGCTGTTCTTCTGTGTCCACCTCATTTGAAACTGAGCCGCTAACACCACAGCCGGTTAAACAGACTGTCATACCAATAAAATAACTGATTTTCTTTAGTGTTGCCCTCATTCACTTCCTCCTTTACGAATATTCCTTATGAAACCTGACGAAACATTTGATTTTTCAATTCGTACACGACATCGCAGGCTTTTGCGACTTCCTGTTCATGGGTAACTAAAATAATGCATTTTTGCTGCTCATGAGCGATTTCTTGGAATAGCTTGACGATTTCACCTGAGGTCGCTTCATCTAAGTTTCCCGTTGGTTCATCAGCCACAATCAAATCATGCTCGCAGCACAATGCCCGCGTAATTGCGACACGCTGCTGCTGTCCGCCAGATAGCATCGTTACTTTTTTCTCTGCCAGTTCTTTGGTAATGCCGACTTTTTCAAGGTTTGCCAAAGCATAGGCTTTTTTATCCGCTTGCTGGCTTTGAGCGATTTCCATCGCTGTCACTACATTGTCCACTGCCGACATGTAAGGCAGAAGATTGTAAGCTTGAAAAACGATGGACACATCCTTGCGCCGATATTCCCGCAGCCCAATTTTTTTCAATGATGTATCTTCATAAAGAATCTCTCCACTTTTTGGGGTATCTAAGCCTGCGATCAGGGATAAAAAAGTGGTTTTCCCTGATCCGCTAGTGCCTAAAATGGCGTGCATCTTGCCCTTTTCAAAGGTTAAATTCACCTTTTCGAATAATGGACCGTTGTTCTCATACCAATAACCTAAATCCTTGGTAGCTAATGTCATAAAATTTCCTCCTTCAATTTGTTACCTTCATTTTTCATAACTGATCATCTATGTCTAAGAGATCAAGATTTTCTTCGGATTCAATCGCAGAATTCCGGCTGATGATAAGACGATTGAAAATAGGCTGATTCCCAGTCCGATACCTGCAAGACTAAGAATTTCCATTGGTTTCACAGAGATGTTCAGCTCTTGAATTTCCTCGGTTTGGGTAAATGGATTGTTGCCCATTTGACCGCCACCTCGTGGACCGCCATTTCCGCCGCCAGGCATTTGTCCCTGGCCACCTTGACCACCATTGTTTCCTGCCGCGTTGGCTTCTTGTCCTTCGGCGTTTTGGGAAGTTGTTTGCTGACTTAGTAACTGATTTCCAACAGCATTTCCCACGACATTTCCGCTGGCTGCCGCAATCCCTAAAGCAAAGATCATGCAGATAAAAATTTCAACGAAAAATTGTGAGATGACCTTCATCCGTGATTCGCCTAACGAAAGCAAAACGCCAATCTCATATTTCCGTTCACGAATCGACAGCATGATGATCAGAGTCAAAATAATCACACCCGCCGCTGCGACTAAAATCACGATATTTTTCGCGAAACTCGAAACATTGTTTAATGGTTGCAGCATTTGCTGATACATTTGATCATTTGTTTCTAAACTAAAAGTATCGGTATCGATCAATTTATTCGCCTGTTTGACGAAGCTATCCATATTTTTAGGATCTTCTAAGTTATAGACGGCTGAATCGATCGTTTTTCCTTCTGAACCGGTCAGTGTGTTGACCATGGTATAAGAAGAAAAGATTGTGTTCGATGGGTTCATAAAGTTAAACTGCGCGCCCATGCTATCCCCAGAATCGCTGGTTTTGTAGATTCCCTTGATAGTTACTTCGACATCCTTGTCATCTGTGTCTTTAATTTTGAATGTATCACCGACACTTAGGTCGTTGGCTTCAGCCAAGCTTTGTTCGATCAAGACATTATTGGTGCCTTCATCTTCTGAGGTGATCGCTTCCCCTTCAACAAGACTAGCAGTCCCTGCTGAAAATTCGCTATAAGAGCTGCTTTCAGAAACTCCTTTGATTTGGAAATCACCTTGGCTCATGCCGCCAGGAGCACCGCCTCCGCCAAAGCCGGCCATCTGTTCGTCAGATGACTCCTCCGTATTTTCTGTACTATCGTTGCTGGCATCACTGTCGCTGGAAATCGGTTCGATCCCTGAGCTTTTATCCGCTGAGGTGCTGGCTTCAAAGGAATAGGATTTTACATTCGATAATTTCGCAATTTTTTTCGCATCGCTCAAATTTACCGGCGTTCGTTCGAAGCTGCCGGGATCAGGTCGGCTATTTTCATCTTCTGAATCGGATTGCTTAAACATCGCCTCTCGATTCGTCGATAAGGTGACGGTCGCCCCGACACTCTTTTTCGCGTTCGTTGTTGCGAGATCTGCGCCGCTGCGGATCGTCAATCCCGCCAAGACGAAAATCAATATCGCCGAAAAGACGGCGATCATAATAATACTGCGCCCTTTTTTGGCCCAAAGGCTTTGAATCGCCCGTTTCATATAGTTCATAGTGGTTCCCCCTTCATTTGTCTGTCTGTAGAATAAGCAAGCTGGCTTAACCGAAGCTTAAGCCGGATGTAAAAAGTTTTAAGGTTGATTTAGGAAAGCATGGTACACTGAGGAAGTAATAAATGAAGAGGGAGAAAAATCGATGATTAATCTATTAATAGTAGAAGATGATGCGACACTTTCAGAGAATATAAAAGAAATTTTAGCCGATTTAGGTGACATTACCCAAGTTTACGATGGCGAAGAAGGTTTGTTCGAGGCCGAAAGCGGGATGTATGATTTGATTTTGCTAGATTTGATGCTGCCAGAAAAGAACGGTTATGAGGTGTTAGCAGAAATGCGGGAAAAAAATATCCAGACACCTGTATTGATCTTAACTGCCAAAGATAGCTTAGAGGATAAGGTGACTGGCTTTCAAAAAGGGGCAGACGATTACTTAACCAAGCCCTTTTACCGAGAAGAGCTGATCATGCGAGTCAAAGCATTACTAAAACGCTCGCTGGGATTATTTGCTGAAAATCAGTTAGCCTATAAAAATATCACCTGCAATCTTTCAACTAAAGAAGTGACCGTCGATGATGAGGTATTGCCGATTCAAGGGAAAGAATTTGATCTTTTAGTCTACTTTATCCAAAATAAGGGTGTGATTTTGACCAAAGAGCAGATTTTTGATCGTATCTGGGGCTTTGATTCCGACACCACGCTAACTGTCGTAGAAGTCTACATGAGCCACTTGCGCAAACATTTGAAACCGTCAGGTACCGATCATCTGTTTAAAACTCTGCGGAATGTCGGCTACATCTTACAAAAGGAATGATTCAATGAATACAGAAATTTCGAGAAAACAACGGTTAAAATTTTTCTTCATTAATGTCGCGGCATTTGCGGGAATCTTTCTATTATTAGGCTTTATTACTCTGCAGCTTCTGCAAAGCTCAGCCTATCGTCAAACCGATCTTTCTCTGACTCAAATGGCGGAAAATAGCCACCTGATCCAGATGGAGATCAACCGCTATCAGCAGGGCAATCCCTTTTTGGCGCAAATGCCTGACGATCAGCGCATGGATAAAGGTCCTGATGGCAACAATCGCTTCAATACCCAGATCATCCTTTGGTCTAAGGACGGCGAAATTCTGAACAAGGATGTATTAGGTGGACGCTTTACCGAGCTAGAGAATTTAACCTTAGATAAAAAAAATTTGGATTCCGTTCAATCATTAAGCTTAAAAAATACTGGAGAAGCTAGTCAAAAGCTCTCCTTCCATTCCTATACAATCAAAGCAGAGAATGCGGAAAATATCGCTTATATCCAATTTTTATCAAATACCAATCAAATCGCGGACTCCATGAAGACCTTCGAGACCACCTTGATTATTTGTATGATCATCTTCTGGCTGATCTCGATTGGTATCAGTTTTTATATTTCAAAAATGAACATGCAGCCGATCATGCACTCTTGGCGCAAACAGCAGGAATTTGTCGAAAATGCCTCTCACGAGCTGCGCACGCCGCTGACAATCATTCAAAACAGCCTGCAGCAGCTCTTTACCAAACCCGACCACACGATCCTAGAGGAATCCGAGCCAATTGCTCAGGCCTTGAATGAAACCCGGCGCATGAACAGCTTGACAGAAGACCTGTTGACCCTAGCTCGCAGTGATTCCAATCAGCTGCTGCTGCAAAAAGAAGCCGTTGATCCTAAAGAATTCATCCAGCAATTAGCACAGCCATTTCAAGAGATCGCCGAAATGAACGATAAACAATTCGTTTTAGAAAACTTCGCCGATCAGCCTATGCTGATCGATGAAAAACGCATCCATCAAGTACTGGTGATCCTGCTGGACAATGCGCTGAAATATACGGAAGCTGGCGAAAAAATCATTCTGCAATCAGAAATCTCCAATGACAATTGGCTGATTGAAGTCAAAAACAACGGACCATCCATCAGTGATGAAGACAAGAAGCATATCTTCGAACGCTTCTATCGCGAAGACCGCTCCCGCTCCAAAGAAACCGGTGGCTACGGCTTAGGCCTTGCCATCGCTAAGCAAATCATTAATCAACACAAAGGCAAGCTGACCGTACGCGATTGGGAGCCGCGAGGAGCCGTCTTTCAGATCAAACTGCCGATGAAATAGTACACAAAATCAACGGAGCTGTGACAAAAATCCTGTCACAGCTCCGTTTTCTATCTATTTACTTCCACGTACCAATTTCTTCTCCATCGACTACCTCGATACCCGTTTGAAAATCAAACTGATAGTCCTTTGGATTCGTAACGATCAGCATAACTACATCATCCAATCCCGCAGAAGAGATCACTTTTCGATCAAAGCGCAGCAGCAGTTCGCCAGCCTTCACCTTTTGACCTTCGGATACGAGTAATTCAAAGCCCTCATTTGCGATACTAACTGTATCAAGTCCTACATGGATCAATAATTCAATCCCCTCTTGCGTTTCCAGCCCAATAGCGTGCTGCATCTGCAGATTCGCCGCTTTTATTACTCCATCAACAGGCGAAACGATCCGTCCAGCAGCTGGGTAAATAGCTAGGCCCTCACCCATCATTCCCGTTGAAAAAACCTCATCCTTTACCTCAGTTAAAGGGACAACCTTACCAGTTACAAAAGCATCTAGCTTTTTCTTCTTAAAAAACATTACTACACTTCCTTATACGAAATCAGTTCAATCTTTAATTGCTCCAAACGAGCCTTAACTGCTGGATCAGTGAGAAACGCCACTTCGGCAGTTCGTGGAATCAATAACGAAGAATTCTTTAGAATATAATCATCTAAATAGCCAGGATGGAAAATCATCATATCTACCCCGTCGTCATGTAAATTGGCAAGCAGCTTCTCCAATGTACGATAAGGATCATAATCCGCCTGCATCGATTCCATATACAGATAGACCTTCGTTCCATTCACATTGATAAAGGCATCCTCCGTCAAAGAATTCGGCCCCTGACCTTGAGGCAATCCAGAATATTTCAATTCATGCTCCGTCGCGAACTGCTCCATCGCTTTAAAATAATTGGTACTGGTTACCGCATGACCCTCAAAATAATCTGGCTTTTTACCAAATAAATCTAAAAAGCGTTGGTATTGTGCTTCAATCTCTAACATAACCTCCGAAAAAACAACGAAATCTTTAGTCGCCTCTCGATACATTTTAGAGGATTTAAAATTGCCTTCCTCATCGACCAAAGAAGGGATTTTTTCAGGATCAGCCAATGGTTTTCCAACACAGATATTGGTGTGCTGGCTAAAGGCGATCGGCTCATTTTTCAGCAATTCAACTCCATGAGCTGTGGTCGGCATGTTTACCATGACCCCCACACTCCGGATCAAGCCTTCCTTTACCGCTTTTTCAATCCCATAATTGACCGCTTCCGAATAACCGAGGTCATCGGCTCTAAACAAGACTTTCTTCGAGTACTTCGTCATTTTCTTTTACGTCCTCCTTGATACTTAAAACATAAGTCACTGCCGCAGATACGATAAAGCCGATCCCGCAGGCAATGAAGCCATTGATCATATTGGCATTGGTCCCGCCTACAAATGAAATCAAACAGGCGAAATTCGCCACTGGAATTAATGTATAGGCAGTCACCCCTGTCAATCCAGCATAAAGACCACCAGCTAGACCTCCTGCCATAAGTCCAATGAATGGTTTTCTGTAGCGCACACCTAAGCCATAAACACCTGGCTCAGTCACACCGCCAACTAAACAAGCAGCTAGAAAACTAAAGGCCAGCGCCTTTTCATTTTTATTGCGTAAGCGTAAGAAGGAGCCTAGACACATTCCCGCCACACACATGCTTGAAATGATCGCCGCTGGTGTTACCAGTGAATCCTGTCCGTTTTGGGCAAAAAGTGTAATCATCGTTGAGATCATCAGCAAGTGCATGCCTGTCATTACCAAGAATTGCCATAACGCCGCAATCACTGCTACTGCCAAGAATCCGCCAATCGCATCTAGTGACAATAAGAATTTACTAATATGTTCCCCCGCAACGAATCCTGCAGGTCCTAAGACAATTAACGTGATTGGCAGCATGACCACCATCGTCAATGTTGGCGTAAAGATTGTTCCTAACGTAGACGGAATCACCTTCTTAAAGAATTTTTCTACATACGACATGATCCAAATTGAGAGAATCATTGGAAGAACTGTGCTAGCATAATTCTGTGTAGCGACGGGAATTCCGAGAATATCAAAGGCTGCTCCATCTGCCGCGATTTGCGTGAATGTTGGATGAAGCAGAACGCCCCCTAAAAACATCCCTAAAACTGGCGTAACGCCAAATTTTTTCGCAGCAGTATACCCCAAGAAAACCGGGAAGAAATAAAATCCCGCATCGCCGACAAATGTCAATAACGTAGCTAAAGAGCTGCCTTCATGAATCCAGTTCAGCATGGATGGTCCGAAAACGGCCATGACCATTTTGAACATTGAGGCCGCAATCAGCACAGGAATTAACGGTGTTAAACTTCCTGCCAAATAATCCAAAACCTTATTCCCTAACCCCTTTAAAGTAAAAGGCTCTTTTTCTTCCTTCGCTTCTACTTCTTCCTGCTCCTGCGCTTTACCAGTCAGCTCCAGCAAATTATTGTAGACCTTATTGACAGTTTGACCAATGATGATCTGATATTGTCCGCCAGATTGGACAACACCTAAGACACCAGTCATTGACTTTAAGCTCTCTTCATTTACTTTGCTTTGATCCTTTAGGTTAAAACGCAGACGTGTCATGCAGTGGGTCATGTTTGAAATGTTTTCTTCGCCGCCAACATTTTCTAAAATAGTTTGTGCTAATTCATTATATTTAGTCATCGTTTTTTCTCCTTACATTTTTTTCGTATAATCGATTCATATGAATCATTAAATAGACCAGTTCATCTTCATTTGATTCAATGCCATAAAATTGCGCAATCAATGTGCCAACCTTTTGTGCCAGCTGATAGATTTCCGGGTGCTGCTCCTTGATCGAATCCAGCATCTCCATTCCAGGTCCAATCAGCTCTTCGCCGCTGCGCATCCGCTTCAAGTAATAAAACATGTGCATGCAAAAACGATTGTAGTTAAACTCATCACGATCAATCACAATGTGCAGATCCTGCTCAATTAAATTGGTCGTCTGCTGAATAATTTCTTCAATCAATACTTCTTCCTGGGAAATTTTGTACTCCGATTGACTATTGACAAAGTGCATGGTGATACTTGTCAATTCCCCTTTTGGCAAGACGATATGTGTCTGCTCCTGAATCATTTTGACGGCCTTTTCCGCCAAATGACTTTCCTTTGGGTACATCTGCGCAATCTCGTAGGAATAATTCATGCGAACATTTTTATAAGTTGTCAGACGCTGAATAGAAAACTGGATGTGATCCGCCAAACTAAATACCAACGTCGGATTCAACTGCCCATTTAATTCCTCCTGTGCCATGCTGACAATCTCCGCACTCAAATTCAAAATCTCCTCAGGTATTTCCCTCAATAATCCTTCAAAATACTCGCTTAACTTGTAAAATGTCATGGTAATCTTGTTCAAATCCGTCAACTCATAAGGCGTTTTAGGAAATCCTAATCCTTTGCCAAAAGCAATCAGATGGTTGCCATTGCCATCAATCGCTTCAGCGACATTATTATTAATTTTCTTAATATATTTTGGATGTCGCTTTATCACAAAGAAACAAAAAACCTTGTTATAAAGCGGTTTCTGACTCTAACTAGTGATAACGATTCACAACTTTTAACACTAATTTGGTATTCAAATGGTATTCAAAAAAACACCCTCTACAACCAACTAAGGCTGTAGAGGGTGTTTGCTTTACTTAATATCGTGATACCAACGTGTTTCGTAGAAGTCTTGATGACCTCCACTTACATCACCTTTAGCGTCATTTGTAGCACGTGTCATCACAATGACTGACTTACCACTAAAATGCTTAGCATTGAAATTCACATCATAACCGACATTCCCAGTCGTCCGATAAGCAGCATTCACATCTGGTCTTGCTACTCCAGGTGCTTTCTGGCGTGCCAATTCTTTGCCAGTTGTCCGATCAATAATAAATACATATTGATACTTGTAGTTAGCGATATGCCAACCACGAGCCTTCAAGGTGTTTCCGATTCTCCCCCATTGATCAACATGAGCATGGTTTCCTTTGCCATCGTTCAGTACAGAATATCCTGAGCCTGCGGTAGTTGGATCTACAGGTTTACTTGGTGTCGGTGCAGGTTTGTTCTCGTTTGATTCAAAACCATACTTCACATCATGTGCAAATTGCGCTTGTGACACACCCTGACTTGCTAAATAGCCATACGGGTCCGTATGATCGCCCCACCAATTCGTAGAAATGTATTGGTGACTGATGACCCCTTTGCCGCCTACTGGACTGTCTACAGTAAGAGGAATATTAAACCGTTTCGCACTATCTCGAATTAGTTCAATATATACCTTATAGTTCTGTTTGAACAAGGTAGGATTTGGCGTTGCCTGCAGTTCAATTTGAACAGGTGAATTTGCATTCGCAAAAGCTCCGGCTCCATATTGTACGTATCCTGGTTCACCAACTTGGTAGACAATACCGTCACCAACAATATAGCTAGTGTAGGCATTCATCCAATTGCGCTTCATAAAAGTAGCTTCGTTACGTCCTGTTGCGCTAGGATTTGCAGTATCGTGCGCCACAATATAATTTGGATTTGTTCTAATTGGACTGCCTTCATTCGCCCCTAAATTGAACTCGTTATTGATCGTGTAAGCAAACCCATTAATAGGCAATAAAAAAAGAGCCAGTAAAAGGCTCAGTAACGTAATTTTCTTTTTCATGTGATTCCTCCTATTTTTTCGAATTGTATGCTGAGATACCTGTAACTACTCCTAAAAAAGTAGCTACAGCATTAATTGTTAGCACAGTCATATCCGCGCCACCCCAACCGTATGCTTTTCCAAGCGTGCCAACTAAAACAGATGCAGCTGGCAACACTGTGAGAACCGCCCATTTAATAATTTGGTAATACTTGTCCGGTAAAATCATTTCGAACCCCCCTATAATTTCGTTAAAAAATAGCCAATAATTGTGATGCCTAAACCGATCATGTACCCCCATGACCATTTGTTATTTGCTTTAATTTCTTTGATGTCATCAGCATTGTTGAGTGCAATAGAATATGCGTGATCCGCCACATCTTTCGCAGCATCCGCCTTCTCTCTCAATGCCTCGTAATTATCAAGTTTTGTTTCAATGCGCACTAGGCGCTCAATAACATCTTGTGCAGTATCATCTTTCAAAACTCCCCCGCCTTCCAACTAAATAATTAGCCCCGTTAAAAACGAGGCTAAATTGTTACTCTGCCAATTCTGGCAAATCCATATCTACTAGAATCTCTTTCACTTGCTCGCGAATTAGACCTGGTACTTGTTCAATCGTTTTCTTACCTTTAATAATTAAAGTCGCATACACTACAGCCATTTCTTCCACCTCCCTTCTGAGTAAATAAAAAGCAATCCTAATCCGCAGTTTCTGCATCAAGGATTGCTTGTACTTCATTTCTGATTGTTCTAGGAACTTCTTCAATAGTCTTCAATCCCTTCCGGATCAAATTCACGTAGATGTTGATCATTGTTTTGCCTCCTTCATATCAGCAGGCACGAGCATCTCATATACCTCTGCTAGCGCTAACTGAGTATCTGTTAATTGACTCGCTTGCTCTTCTGTCTTTTCTTTTAACCCTTTACTTAAATTTTCAAGAAGCTCTAACTTTTCCGCATAATTCTGAGTTAGAACTTCCTCCCAACAGTTCTTTAAAAAATTGAAAAACTGAGACTGAGGATTCTCTAAATTTTGAATAGGCTCAATTTCGACAAATGGTATAGATGTCGGAAAATTCTCTGGAACCTCGTGTTCTTCATACCCTACTGGATAAAGCACCTCATAAATAATTTTCATATCGTATCCTCCTAAAGTTTATTTTTTGCAATAACCATTGCAGATCCGACGTAGTATTTATTTGCGTCAAGCCCCCAAAGAGCCGTGACTTTTCCAGAAGAATCAATCGTTAAAGACTTATTGTCGTTTAGCGATACTTGAATTGAGTATGCCGGAATAAAATCAGGCTCAATAGCACCTATCAAATTTCCACCAGAATTAATGTTTGAGCTTCTGCACTGGAAATTAAAGTTAAATATTAAAAAATCTCCATAGCGGATCAATCGTACAGTTCCCGACTGGATGGACGAATCCGTCGCACTAGTATGATCAACTACTTTTTCTCCCGATTGACTTAAAACGTTTCTACCATTAATTTGCAGACCGTTTTTAAAATTCTTCGCTCCTAAAACTGTTTCGTCCTCGGTTTTAGAAACAAACTTGTTTTTCGTCCACTGTGCAATCGATTGAAAAACACGAAGCGGAGTCATCGTTTT
>OLQZ01000422.1_pt1 | contig 13043 bp, 10 predicted proteins | sample 1643191 | NCBI WGS metagenome assembly OLQZ01 (sample SAMEA3136768, study PRJEB25190) | human gut metagenome | biome: human gut; feature: human-associated habitat; material: faeces | place: Austria | collected 2013
AGACGGTACGAAAGATACAGTGAAAGTTCCAGTAGAAGTGACAGACAATCGTTCTAATGCAGATAAATACAATCCTGAAGGACAAAAAGTGACTACAGACTTAAATAAAGAGCCAGATGCATCTGAGGGAATTAAGAACAAAGAAGATTTACCAAAAGGAACTACTTATACTTGGAAAGAAAAAGTAGATGTTAGTACAGCTGGAAACAAAAAAGGCACTGTTGTAGTAACATATCCAGATGGATCTAAAGAAGAAGTAGAAGTTACTATTTCTGTAGTAGATAAAAAAGCACCGAATAAACCTCAAGTTGATCCTATTACAGAGGGTGACCAAATTGTTACTGGTAAAACTGAACCAAATGCAGAGGTAACAGTTACATTACCAGACGGAAGTCAATACCATGGGACAGCTGATGAGAATGGTAATTTTACAGTTAAAGTTCCTAAATTAGAGGCAGGAACAAAAGTGATAGTAACTGCAACTGATGAATCTGGTAATACTAGTGAACCTACTGATGTAGTTGTTTCTTCCAACACAAAAGACAGTGGAAAAAACGATAATAAAGGTAAGACTGACAATCAAGGTAGCAATAGCAATCAAGACAAAAATAGAGGCAAAAGCCAGTCCTCAAAAGTTTTTCCTAAGACGGGAGAAATTGACAGTAATATCTTTACTATTAGCGGTGGTTTAATATTGTTAGGAACTTTAGGATTATTAGGGTATAAAAATCGAAAAAAAGAGAATGAATAGAAAATCAATTTCTTAAGTCTTCTCTGAGAAGAGGAAGAATCTTTTTCTTCCTCTTTTTGTTTTTTTATGATGAGAAATAAGTGTTAGTTAAAGATGAGTATACTTTTTATAGATTATAGAAGAAAAAAGAAAGTGATTGAGTGGAAAAAATAGTAATTATTGGTTCAAACCATTCGGGGCTAGCCGCAGCTCAGTTCCTAAACTTAAGTGATTCAAATTATGAAGTTATTCTGATAGATAAAAAATCAGAAATTAGTTACTTAGAATGTGGGACAGCGTTGTTCATAAAAAGAGAAGTTAGCAATTTAAAAGATCTTTTTTATCAAAATAGAAGAGAACTAAATTCTAAGATAAAAAAGTTGTTTTTGGAGACAGTAGCTGACAAAATTGATATTCAAAATAAAAAGATTATTTGTGTAAAAAAAGATGGTACAAGATTCTCTCAAGAATATGACAAAGTTATATTAGCTACAGGTTCAAAGCAAATTATGTTAGATATACCGGGGAATAATTTAGCTAATATTTTTTCGATAAAGAATTTTCCAAATGCAAAAGAGATTTTTAAAGCTTTGGATGATAGTACTATTAAAAAAGTAGGAATTATTGGAGCAGGATATATTGGAGTTGAAATTGCTGAAGCTATAAGAAAAAGAGGGAAAGAAGTGTATCTTTTCGATGTTGCAGATAGAGTGTTGTCGACCTATTACGACCGTAGTTTTTCAGATAAAGTTGAAGAAATACTATCAAAAAACGGGATACATCTTTGTTTATCAGAAAGTCCTAAAAAGTATTTAGGAAAAGAAAAGATTGAAAAAATAGTGACTACAAGAGATAACAAATACGCTATGGATATGGTCATACAAGCTATAGGATTCCTATCTCATAGTCCAATAGGGAAAAAGGAGTTCTTGAGAGATGTTAGTGGAGCATATCTAACGGATGAATACCAACAAACAAATATAAAAGACATATATGCTATTGGAGATTGTGCTACAACTTTTTTTACATCAATTAATAGAAGTAGCGTTGATTTTTCTATCTCTAATGCTCTAAGAACGGCTTATATTGCAACTCAACATATTAACAATCAAAATTTTACACCTTCTGGTTCCCAATTCACAAATGGATTTTCTATATTTGGTCACAATTTTTATGCAGCAGGTTTGAATTTAAAAACAGCACGCTTATTAAATAAGTCTATAGATTATATAGAAATAGAAGATTATATTAGACCGATTTTTTCTAAAAAAAACAGTATTGTAAAATTAAGAATTAGTTTTGAAAAAAAAGCAAAGAGAATAGTAGGTGTACAATTTTATAGTCAAGAAGATCTATCTGGATTATTGACAATGTTCTCTCTTGCTATAGAAGAGCAAATTACATTAGACAAATTGAAAATGTTAGATTATTTATTTCATCCTAGTTTTAGTCAACCCTATAATTTTATTTTAAAGGCAGTAACAGGATTAAATAGTGGAGCATAATCGTTACTAAATGAAATCAAGAAATATACTGTATTACTCAATTCATTGAAAATATTTGTCATATTTTTTAATAGAAAACACTATTAAAGAAAAAAAGAGAGGTAAATCAAATGAAAAAATCTTTAAAACTTGCATCAGCAGTTCTATTAATGTCCCATCTCCTTATAGCAACACCTTTCCATGTGTTGGCAAGCGAAAATTCAACATACAAAATTGCAAAAGAAAGAACCAAGACGACTGAAATGAGTAATTCCGATGTAACAGCAGAGAGTAGTGAACTTTTGACAACTTCATCAAGTGAAAGTAGTACGACTTTAAATGCCGAGTCTTCAACAACTTCATCAAGTGAAAGTAGTACGATTTCAAGTACCGAATCTTCAACAACTTCAAGTAGTACAAGTGAAATAACTTCTTCGAAAGTTACAAAGCCAAACCATATAGAGTCTTCAAAAAAGGAAGCGCCAAAAACGGAAGGACAAACAAAAACTTTTTCGACATCACAGCAAATAGAATCAACAGAAACTTTCCAATCACAACCAGTACTATCTGGTAATGAAGAAATTCATTTTGACAAAAATGAGTCTGTAGAAAATTTTATTATGAAAATTGGTGATTCTGCGAGAAAAATTGGTCAGAAATATGATTTATATGCTTCTGTTATGATTGCACAAGCAATCTTAGAATCTGCCAGTGGTCAAAGCCAATTAGCTCAGGCACCGAATTACAATTTATTTGGGATAAAAGGAACTTATAATGGAAGCTTTGTCATAATGGTAACAAACGAAGATTTGGGTAATGGAACGCTTTATAAGACTCAATCGAAATTTAGAGTGTATGAAAACTATGAGGAAAGTTTTGAAGATTATGCCAAATTATTAACTAAGGGAATTAGTGGAAATAAAGATTTTTATGCCGGAGCATTAAAAGCTAATAGTAAAACATATCGAGAAGCAACTAAATTCCTTACAGGACGGTATGCAACAGATACTCAATACTATTTAAAGCTAAATGGATTAATTAAAACCTATGATTTAACTGACTATGACAAAGAAGTTCAAGGACCACAAATGAATAAGAACGGATATCAAATACCTATTCATAATTATTCAATATCTAGTTTGTTTGGAAATCGTGGAGATGAGTTCCATCGAGGACTTGATATGGCAGCTGCACAAGGTGAACCGATTCATGCAGTTAAAGCTGGTAAAGTTATTAAAGCAGAGTTTCACTATTCTTGGGGAAATTACGTTGTTATACAACACGAAGATGGATCAACAGCGTTATATGCTCACCAACAACAATACTTAGTAAAAACTGGAGACAACGTTGTGCAAGGACAAATGATTGGCTATGTAGGAAGTACTGGGAATAGTACAGGACCACACCTCCATTTGGAAATTTGCAAAGATAGTAGTCTTTCTCAAAGCATGTTAGTTGATCCGAAAACCTTATTATTTGGGAACTAAAAAGAAAAAGAGCATTTTATTAGAAGTATGGATTAGGGAATATAGTAGTAGTGGGCTCTAAAGATTATGAAATCTTTAAGAGCTCTTTTTAAGACGATTGTTTAAAACGAATTAACCAAGTAGGAGCTTTCCTAGAATTTATAAAATTATAGTTTCTTGTATGACATGTATATAGCATGCTAAAATACCAATAAATAAGGTTTAAGATAAACGCAAAAAGTCGAAAAATTAACACTTATTTTGTGATATTAATTTTAATTTGCAAAACAAGCTATATGGAAAAAGTTTAAACTTTTTCTAGAGTCCCTATTACTAGTTAAAAAGACCACTGTAGTCCTCTGATAAATCATCCTAAAGACCACAGTAGTCCCCTTAAAGTTTTTCCAAATTAACTATCTGAGAAAGGAGAGAAGATTTTTGAATCAAGGAATAGCTGATATTAAATTAATCAAAGAAGTTTTACAAGAATCTACCGCAAACGCGATAGCATCTGGATCAGGGATTAGCTTAAGTACAGCAAAAAAACTAAAAAGTGGCGAGAGAAATGTAGAAAAACTAAATCTTTCTGATGCAATAAAAATCACTGAGTTTGCTATTAAGAATAGGCATGTGAAAATTGAAATTTGGAAATGACGGATACAACTATTATAGTTTTGTTTTTTCTAAGTATCATATTTATGAATATGCTTTTGCTAAACATCTAATTATAGATTAATTTTTATCCAATATCTATAATTTTCCAATTTTTTACCTTTTGGAGAGTAAGGGTAAATTCAAAGATATTGCTTACTTTAGTTGTATTATTAAGATACTTAACAAAAATTTCTCCTTGAATTTCTTTTCCTTTCAGTTTAAAAGTAGGATTAACCAATTCAACTAATTTCAAATTACTATTAATTGGCTGAACTGCTTTGTTTTCAACATAGTATTCAAGTTCCTTTTCCGATGCTGATGGATACAGTTTAAAAAAGGTCTCTAAAAAATCGGTGACTTCTTCCGTGGTTTTAGCATCAATGTCAGATTCGATTCCTATTTGTTTTGATTCATATTTTGCCTTTTCTGGCTTTGCAATCATAGTAGGCAAACTCGTTACTATATGGCTCCCATTTTCATCTTCAAAGATTGTCACTCGATATGCAGAAGAAATTGATTGTGTCTTTTTTCCCTCTGTAATCTGTTGCTCGACTAAAAATGAAACGATAAATTCTTCCGAGTGTTTTTCAACATCTAGAATTTTTATAGATTGAACTTCGGAACTCGTGGGAATATCTGCTCGAACCATATCTTGGCTTAAAGCGAGACCGTTTTCTGTAAGGTACTGTTCGAGATTACTCATTCTCTTTTCAATTGCTTCCTTGTTATTTCTCCATGAAAAATATTCTTTCGCAAAATCCTCTGTAAAACTTTCAACGCCTGAAGTATTCACTACCTTCTCTTTTATAACTACTTTTTCATGAGTCGTATGCTGATCAATGGCTGTGAAATTTCTGTAGATTCCAAAAGCAAGGCTACAAGACAATAAAAGCCAAAGAGCAAGCACCATTTTTCGATGCTTGCCCACTGAAATGACTCGTTCTTTATTCTTTTTTGGGCTCTTTTCCTTTTGATTCCGTTCAATTTTTATCTTCATGTTTTTTCCTCTTTTCTCTTATTTGTACCGTCCAGCACCGATAAGATGCTGCTGCCAATAGCTTTCTGTTAGATTTGTCCAGCCCACTGGATCTCCTGCATGAAACATGCGATTCTCTCCTGCATAAATACCGACATGGGTCACATAAGTACCGGCATCATAAGTCGAATGAAAGAAAACCAAATCACCTGGTTTGGCATCTTTTACATCAATATGGGTCATGGCATTATACTGATCTTGAGCCACCCGAGGAAGTTTCAGACCAACTTTGGCATAACACCATTGAGTCAAGCCACTACAATCAAACCCAGTTTCGGGACTTGCTCCACCAAACACATAAGCCGTTCCTTCATACTTAAACGCCTCATCAAAAATCCCTTGGACTGTTTTATCATCAAACTGTGTTGTAGTTAGGTATTGCTTCACTAATAAGCAATAAAACATATTGCCATAGTTATACCGCCACCCACCATTTTTCTTAATCGCTATGGGATTAGGGTAATCAACTTTTTGGCCGCTCGATTTTTCCTTTGAAAAAGATTCGGCTAAAGCAAAATTATGCTTCTTCCCGTTTTTCGCGACATGATCCAGATACCCGCCACCATAGTTATACGCTTGAATAATGCTATCTTGATCACACCCTAGTTCTTTGGAACGCTTAACCAAAGACGCAAAATAGAGACATCCTTGTTTGATGGATGCCTCGGTACTTAATGAATTCGGTGGCAACCCGGCTGACTCCGAACTCTGCATCACATCTTCCATTGTGCCACCAGATTCCACTTGAATAATCGCCAAAAGAATCAGGACATATTCTGAGATGTTTGATTCCTTGGCATATTTTTCCACCATTGCTCGGTGTTTCAAAACTTCTTCTGAGACATTACTTCCCCCAGAAGAAGCACCTGAACTATTACTTCCTTCACTGTCTTCCCCAAACAACAAGCCCACACACATCAAGACGACCATAAAGGAGAGTGTCAAGATGGTTAACGAAATGATACTTAATTTCTTTACATTCATTTTTTCTCACCCGACCTTGATTTTGGACGAGGGTTCATTCTTTTTTGTACTTTTTGATTGGTTCGCTTGGGCAGAGTAGACCTCTGTTTCACTTGTTGGAAAGAATTTTTCTTACTTGATGGTTGACTTATTCTTTTTGAAACAATTTCATGACTAGATAGTTTTCGTTTGATTTCGGGATTCGGATTTACTCTCACAATCTGTTTTGGTGCTTCTTTTTTTGGCGCTCTATCTTTTTGAGGTTGGCGCTCTGGTTTTATCGAAACATTTTCCCTTCTTTTCTTATGACGATTACCGGTTTCGTTCAATACTTTGCGCTTTTCAGCCATTTTTTCATCTCTATGTTGTCGTTGTTTTTCTCTCAACTCCGCTCGATTTGCTTTTTCTTGGACAAGTCCGCGCTTGAATTCTTTCGGTGCTTTTTTCGTCTTTTCAATTCCTTTGTGGAAGTTGTATTTCAAGTTGGTCGGCGTATTCCTTACCTGATCCCTTACTTGTTTAGTCTTATCTTTCACCAAAGCTTGGGTATCCAGAACTTTGCCCATTTTTCTCCCAGCCAAATTCATTCGGGATTGTTTCTTATTATTTGAAACTGGATTCTCCTTAGTCGAGTCAGATGGTACCTCGTGATCGTTAGGTAATCGTGAATTCTTTCGTAGAGAAGAACCGGATGGCTTAAATTTGGATTTTGATTGTTCCTTTGCCAACTTATGTCCAACTGCTGCACCACCGCCAAAAGCCAGAGTTCGGATCACATTTCGATTGAGTTGCCGCAATTTACGGTTCATCAACATGTGCGGTTTCCGCATGATGCGCCTTCCCATTGACTGACTATCATTGCTTTGGAGATTGAACATACTCATGATGTCACCTAATTTGAAATAGATACCGGCAAAGGTCACGATTTGCAGGAACGCAACCATAAAGAAAGGATAGGTAGCTGAAATATTGAAAAACATGGTGGAGATACTAAAAGCAGTCGTAATGACTAAGGTAACTCCCGCTCGCATCATAATCGTATTGAATAAACGAATAATCGCCTTCTTTCCCAAGCTCTCATAAGTTGGTAACATGGATAACAGAAAACTAATTGGCAGAAACATGGCGAAAATGATAAAGAGAATTTGGGAGAACAACATAATCCCCGTCAGTAAGAAGACAAAGAATGAGATACCAATATTAAACAACACCAAAAAGACCACGGTCCCTAGTCGGTTCATGGTCTTTGTAATACTTAGATTCGCGTTGTCATTGTCTTCAATTTCAGCTTTTACCGCTTCTTCTCGATCCTTTCCCTTATTTTCATCTGGACTCACAGATAAAATTTTATTGACCCGGTCTTCACCAATTTCTTCTATGTTGGAATCATCAAATTGCAACAAGAGCCAAGGTTGTCGGACTTGAATAGAAAACAAACTATCACGAATCAAATCCACACTGTCTTTTCCTTTGCTTTCCGAATTCGGCACAACGAGCTCTGTTCCGAGACTAAGAGCCGCTTCACTAACATCCGAACTAAAGTTATTGATTTTTGTGATATAGGTAGGCGCATACGCGATAAAGGAACCAGAGAGAAGGAAGATCGTTACAAAGTTAATGACAGCCCGGACTGCTTTGGTAGCTTCTCGCTTTAATAGTCCGATATACGCCACATAGACTCCTAGAGCTAAAATCATTAATAATAGAAATCCAAAATAGAAACCCGAGACCTGTAATCCATTTTCAGTAATACCGGCTAGCGTTTGGATATTTTTCCCAATACTTTCTGCCGTATCCGAAATAAAATCTAATTTGTACGCTTCTTGTACCACATACCCGGTCGCATTTGATAAATACAAACTAACGGTCCAAATGAAATTTGTAATGGCGTAGAGACCGTACATCACACTCTTTCCTAACCCATCGCCCCAGTTCCAAGGCAGCCAGCCCCACGAACTATCTACAAAGAAATCCAATTGATAGTTATCAAGTGAATATTGAGAATAGAGATTGCCAGATTTAACGGTATCATCAACTAATCCAGTTGCTTCCGCTACTGTTCCAATCAGACTCAAAAGAAGTAAAATGGTGCAGAGACTAATTGCAATTATTCCCACAATCCGTAAAAGTTTCTTTTTCATCTCCTCACTCCATTCTCTTTTGAACAGGCGGGCGTGTATCAAAAGCATGGAAGAGTTCTTCAAAGACTGGATGCACTTGTACCACACCAACGCGACCATACAAGTCCTGCATCAAACATTGCCCATTTTCCAAATCTCGCAGACGCTTTTGATTGCTTTCATCTTCTTGATCAAGACCAAAGAATTCGAGTGTCTTCTTGATTTCATGAATATCTGTGCTTCGAAAGGCAAATTTCAGCCCAATGTTGTTTTTCAGACGTTCATCTAATAAATCATCACTATTTTGAGTGACAAAGTAAACGCCGGCATTCATAGCACGGCCAGCACGAACTAGTTTATTCGAAAGAGTTTTTCCTTGTGCGACTTGAAGGAAGCTCCAGGCTTCATCCAAATCCACGATTTTGAAAATTTCTCGATTGCTATGAATAAAATCCAAGGCAAATGTGGAGATAACAATCAACATGGAAACACTAAGCAATTCCATCGTAGTGTACTCTTCAAATGTAGTCTCCGCATCCGGCAAAACCAAATCTGCCACCTGAATGATATTCAATTGTTTCTCTAAACTAATCGATTGTGTAATTGAACCATCTGAAAAAAGTAAATGCGCAAAATCATAATCGGTAAACGATTCAATATGATCAGCAATATTTTCCGCAACTGGTGTCCCATCATTTCGAAGCTCGGTAATGACTTGTAACAACCCACGTTGATTGCTTTGGGTAACGGTTCGAATAGCTTTTCGTAAAACGGGAAATTTCTCTCCATCCCGACTAGAAATTCCAGTTAGAAAAGTCAGAATATCAATTGCTAGACTTTCAGAATCCTTCTTTTTCTTCATGATCACATAGGGATCAAGTAACCCTTGATTTTCTGGTTTACTGGTTAGGTTGAGGATATTAATTTCACTCGCAATTTCTGGTAAGGTTTCTTTCCAGCTACCACGCTCTCCTTTGGGATCAACAATCACCGCTTGACCGCCAAACAGGACAGCATAGTAAACTAAAAGATTATTACTAAAGGATTTCCCACCACCAAGTGAACCAAGAAAAGCGGCGGCCAGTGCATTGGTGACGGAACCTTTGACCCCTTGTGAAGCCAATGCCGGTTTAAGATAAACATTGCGTCCAGTATCCACATTGTAGCCAAAATAAATTCCCTCCAATTCTCCTAACATTTGGGTTGCCCCAAAGCCAAGCCCAGCAAGAAAATCAGAAGTAACATATTGGATATAGTCATTCATGTATCGCTTGCTAGCTGGCAAAAACTCTTCATGAAGTCCCATCATATCGCCAAAGGGACGAACCAATTTTACATTGGTATCATCATAAAAATCTAAAACCTCATCACACCGACGTTTTAATTCATCCAATGATTCTGCACTCACTCGAACAACATAGCTTAATTTGTACATGGATTCTTTGGATTGATCCAACGTTGTTTCTAGTTCATCCACGGAGTCCAACGCATCCAAGACATTGGAATTGGTTTCATTGTCGGACTGGTACGCATGGTTGTCTAAGTCTTTCAGTTCTTTTTTCTTATTGCGAACTGTCGCCAGTGCCTTTTTATTCGTCACGATTTCTACATTCATACTCGTGTCGATTGGGAAAGTGAATTGTTGTTGCTGGTAATAAAAGAGTTCAGAAGATGGAAACTCCATCTCACCGACAATCGTATTAATCGTTAGATAGGCCACATAAGATTCATGATTTTCATGTTCCATGTGTAAGTACCGAGGCTTCTCTTCAATCAAACAGCGACTTGGGCGAAGTAGGTCATAGCGCTTTATCAATGTTTCAGATTTTAGCTTTTTCTTAGACAACTGAAATTCATATTCTTCAAATGGTGTTCCTTTTTCTCCATAAATGTGTTCAATCAAATAAGTTAGATCACTAGGTGTTACTCGTCTTACTTTGAATCTACGAGCCAATTTACTTTCCATCAATTTTTCAAGCTTAGTATACCGGCGAATTTCTTCATTGGATAACGAAACAAAATCACCCATCAAATGATGATTCACTCCATAGACAAACTCTTGAAGTCCGGATAAAAAAGAGTTCTTGAGACTTTTCAGGTTTACTTCTTCGACTGTGACAATCAGTTTGAAGCCAATAAAAAAGCGATAGTCAATTTGACTATCGCCAATCATCGATACCAATGCATCCGTCTGTAAGTCGATTCTATGTTTTGCGACTTCTTTCAAACGACCAGTTATCTCTTTTTTCGACCGTTCCTGCGTGGCACGAATGCTGCTTTCTGTCGCAATTTGTAACGCATGAATCTTACCTTCACGATTTTGCGCAATCAATTGGCGAAAGTTATCGTGGACTTGATACTTCTGTTCAAGTGATAAGAAGGAGTAATTGTAAGGGACTAGTTCGTAGTAAGCAAAGCACTCTCCCTCTTGGTTAAAAACAAGATTATTTTCAATATATTTAATCGGGTACATAATTCACACTCCTCACTAGGGTGATTGGTTCATCCCATCGTTTTTTCTGTTCTTTGACTTTCTTTCCTGCAAAAGTAACCTTAAATCGCAAGTGATAACTAATAAAGGATCGTAAAAACCCTAATGGCTTCTTTCCATCAAAGGTCTTTTGCGACATAAACCAAGTGACTGCCACAGGTATGCCCAAGTATTTTAAAAATGCCCCCTCTATCATAGATAGTGGAGGCATATGAGCAAACACAATGACAAACAGCAAGGATAAGACAAACCAAGCCATTTGATTAAAGGTTACAGGAAAAGGCAGCTGAAAGTCATTGATTGCGTAAATGACTTTTTCAACTGCCCAGATACTGGTATAGCTTTTTATTTTTTTCATTAGTTTCACTTCCTAAAAAAGCGCCTGATAAAGACGACTCTGCATGAATATTAATTTTCTTTTTAAAAGTGTATTCCAACTTTCAATCTATCAACTGAGGTTTATCAGACCATAATCTGTGGATTTCTTGGTATCCAGCTGAAGTAATAAAAGTATATCTTTGTTGATATATTCTATCTTGAAAATCACTAAACCGTATTTTTATTTCCCATTTACTCACTGAATCTTTAGGGATACTCATTACTTCGTTATTATATTTCATCCAATATAATTCAAATTCTGTTTTTTTCCCTACTCTTAGAATATCTGTATCAATAGGCGCTGAAACTCCTAACGCATCCAGACTATCATCAATATGTTTTTGAGCCGAAAGTAATGATAATAGATTTACTTCATGGTCGTTTGTGTTGATAGTTTCTTCTAAATACACAAAGTCAATTGAAAAAGCCATTCCCAGACCTTCATTAATAAGCTCAAATGGTAATTTAAAAACATCATTTTCGTCAGACTTTACCATTTTACCAGCAAAACGGTGTTCAGATATTTTGGGTATAAGTTTTAAATAAGGGTAATAACTTAGACGGTCCTGCTCTTCATTTCTTTGTTTTTCATCAGCATATTGTTGCTTTGATAAATCAAGTGATTCCTCATGTTGTCTCTCTTGCTGTTTCATCGCTTTTTTATGTTGTTTATTTGTAAAAAAAAGTGTGATAAAACATACTGCAAATGAAGTTAGTACAGGGACAAATATGTCTATAAATGATTTAAGGTCAAAGTCAAAATTCATAATAATCATAACCTCCAGCATTATATATTTATCAATAATTATATCCCTAAACCTATATCATGAAAATGTTTATCCTATGAATTCAAATGTTCCTCTATTTGTCACAAGATAATTTCCTTCTAGTTCCAAGTCACGTCCATATGCTTCATAGTCAATATAGTTTTGCAAGTGTGTAGGCACCTCTCCAAAAGCACCTGTTTCTTCAATCAAATAATACGCCACATCACTCATATCGTTACAATCGGGATAACAGATAATATCATCCACATGCTCCACCATTTCCTCAAAAGAGTTGAAGAAAGCATGTTGGATTTCCAAAGCAACTTCACCAATCGGTGTTCCTTCTAGTTCCTCTGCTAAACCACACAACCGATTGATTTCCTCAATTGGTGTATATTCATCAATCTCAAAAGGCAACTCATAATCATGGATCGCATACTCTTCGTATTCGTCATTTAAACCAATCCGTTCTTTCACTTCGTCAAAATCGACAGGTGGGCTAAACCAAGCCCCCACCAATTCACCTTCGTTATATTTTCCAAGGTTCGCAATATATACACGCATCTGCTCCATAATGGTCCCCCTTACGCACCGACAATCCGATTAAACAAGTTGAGTAAGACATCTTTCACACCAGAAGCGTTGAAGACCAGTCCTACCGCAATCAGCGCAATCACCAAAAAACCAATCAGCTTGGAAAACTCACGTTTGAAGCCTAAAAATAAACCAATGACCACAATTGCCAATAAGACTAAAGATTGGGCATTGGTTAAAAACCATTGATATAAATTTTGTCCGAAATTCATTTTATCACTTTCCTTTCCATTACTCGATCTGCAGCCGCACTTGTATGAATTAAGCACATCACGGTAATACCAAGCATACTGCTTCCTCTTTTCATATAATCAAGTTTTCGATTGCCATACTTTGTTGTTCCAAAATCTTTTTATGCCG
>OLQZ01000428.1_pt1 | contig 12890 bp, 15 predicted proteins | sample 1643191 | NCBI WGS metagenome assembly OLQZ01 (sample SAMEA3136768, study PRJEB25190) | human gut metagenome | biome: human gut; feature: human-associated habitat; material: faeces | place: Austria | collected 2013
TCATGAACCGCCAACGACTGGATTCTCCCTTGGTTTATGTTGGTGCGCATAATGTGCGACTCGTTATGTTGAAAAGGCCGCTGCGAAAATGGCCTCCGCAGCGGCCTCTTTAGCATAACGTCATTGTGCGAACCAATTAATTATTTCTTGTCTAATATAGTACTGCTTATATTAGAATTCTTAGCTGTAAAAAGCATATCTGCTTCTTGGTATATTTCACCTGAACCACCACTAAAGTTAAACTCGATGTTTAGGTCATTATAAGTAATGCTTGGAGAGTATTTTCTGTTTATTATAATATAGCCAACTGAATTTGCAGGAACTTCAACCCTTTCTTTCGGTTTTTCCATAAGATATCCATTATCATTAACAAATTCCACATTGTATTTCTTATACACCCTTATTTCTTCTTCTTCTCTTTTCTTTTCATCTTTATAATCAAATGTATCAACATGTTCGGAAATATATTGAAAGTTTTTATATATTCTCCATCCGCCTGAAACTTTCAGTGCTTCTGATGTTTTATTAATTATTCTAAATTTGAACATTATTTGATTTTTTTCTATCTTGGCATCTATTATTTCAATAGGGTATTCATTCGCTCTTAGATTGTAATTTTCAGTTATCAGTCCATTACCTATAGGATTAATCGAAAGTCCAGAATTGTACATATTGTTATAAATCATGTAGTTATATGCTTTCAATGGGCCCGCGAGAGGGTTGTCTTCTGTTTGGATACTGATGACCATATAACTGAAAATGCAGCAAAAATAGCACCGCCTAAAATAAAAGAACCTGCACTCGGTGGCACTGAGTCTTTTGAAAGGTATGTTTTCCCGTCAGTATCTTCTGATCTTATGGAAGGCATGGTACTTTTATCAAGAACTCTTGTTCCTTCAATCAAGAGCACCATGGATATTTTTTTATTTGCTAATATTCTATCTATCTTCACAAAAGAACCTTCGGTAGTTGCATCATGATCACTTGCAATTACAGTACAAGACATACCGTTTGGGACTTTTATTTCTACATTTTTTTCTTTATCCTTACCTTTATTAAATACTGATGCATTTATTACTATTGCATTGTCAGATATTGAGGTTTTACTCAAGGAGTTCCAACAGGATAAGTAAAGTTGTCTTTTCCTAAATATAGATAAAAACTTATTGAGGACTAATGCCACAAAAAAAGAAGTAACTACTTTCAATGTATCAGTAATCAAGTCCGGCATCTTTTTTCTCATTTTACTTAAAATCCAGTGTTTTAACTGATCAAAGATGGTCAGATAAAATGTAAAAATTTAGTATTTGAATATTACCCTAGTTAACCTAGGGTAATATTATATCAATAATATGAATTTCTTCGGTGCCACCAATAAAGCAGACCGTATCCGACGATAAGAATTCCAAAAAACATCAGAGACATTCCCCAGCCAGTTCCGTACCACGAAACCATATCATCGAAAACCAACCCACCCATTTCACGTACTCCGGCAGCTTCCTTAAGAATTGGTTTGAATACCGGAATCAGAAGGGCGATCGCCAGTGGGGCACCCCAGCGAACAAGACCTGTTTCCATTTTGATCCCGAAAAAGATCCCCGCACCGACAACAAGCAACCAGACTATCAGGCCAGGCGCAGTTTCCAGTGCTGTTTGCCATTCAACATCGAAAGTTTTCATTAACCAGGCAACAACTGCCAGACAGAAAGCAAATACGCCCACGACAACCAATTCAACGCCGCTTGTTTCGTTATTTCTACTCATCATTTTGATCCTTTTTCATTGTTCAAAATTCGCACAATAAAGAACGTGCAGTGTTGGTAATACTGCACGTTTGTCTCATTCCTGAGACTGTTAATCCTTTTACTCTTCTCCAGACACCGCTTTTTTCATAAACATTTTAGTACTGTAAGTGTATGAACTTAAGGCAGAAACCTGCCTTGCGAGTGCCAGAATATCTTGTTTTTCCAGTGTCCTGATGTTCCACACGATGAAATTATGTGCGTTAGTGGTTTCTTCATCAGTATATCCATCCGCAGAAGTGATTAGCTTCCGCTCGGTAGCTTCTTCTTTAACATCAAGAGCATAGCCATAAGCTAAGGTGTTTAAGTCTGCACCCGTAATTTTAGCTATCTGAATGATGTCACTGAATTTAGGTTCAGTTTTGCCGGACGCTATCCTGACCAGCGTACTCACGCTAATGCCAGTCTTCTCGGCCAGTTCTTCATAAGTCGAGTGTTCCAGAATTACCTTTTTGATACGTTCTGCTCTCTGTTTGTCCGCCATAACTTCATGCTCATTGTTGCCCATCTACTTGGCTCCATCTTAACAGTGGTTTTTCAATAGTTAGATTTGATGCTCATTTTTGACAATTTAAACATTGCAAATGTATTGACTGTCAGATCTGAGCATATTACATTGTGACCATTCAATCTGCTCACAAATGACTATTGACACATATTTTGATGGGTGTGACTACTTATGATCGACTGGTTTACCGGAATCCTGCCTTGCACACACCGACCGTTACCGGCTGGTAGTGTCGTCAGCGTCGATGCTGACGGTGCAGTGGAGTGGGAAACAGTAAAACGGTTGACCGTTCGCGGTTCGCATGAGTCCACAATGAAAGTAAGGTCTGTTGGATCTGATGGTGAAGGTCGGGCAACACATCTCTACATTGACGGTAATCCATCAAAGTTTTTGCAAGGTCACTCTGTTATCGGTTCCGACGATTTGCAAGGGTTGGTGTTAACAGCTTACGCCAGAATATTGGCATTACTGCATATTCCTCATGATCTACCATCCTATCGGCAGGTCATGGAAGGGCAATTTAAGATCTCGCGCATCGATATCAATTACATGTATTCATTGTCAACATTAGAAAATGTCCGCGCATGGTTATATGCCGCAGAATTTAAAGCTAAAACTCGCCACGGTCGCGCCTGTGGTAAAGGTGGCACTGTTTACTTAGGGAAAAACTCCCGTCGTTGGAGCCTGAAATTTTATTCAAAATATGATGAGCATACATCTGGCAAAAAAGGGCACCAGATGGCAGACGAATTCGTTAAAGCTGGTTTACTGGACTGGTCAAAAGATAAATTACGCATTGAATTAACATTAAGAACAACTGAATTAATTGATTTGAATCTTACGCTTGGTAATAGCTGGAATATTGAGACGCCCAATAAATTATTCTCTGACTATGTAGGGAGAATAGAAATGAATCAAAATACTATATTAACTGATGAAAAAATAATTAATCTCCCAAGAAAAATACAGTCTACATATTTATTGTGGAAGCAGGGCGCGAACATGAAAGAGATGTTACCGAAACCTACATTCTACCGACACCGTAAAGAATTACTTTCTTTCGGAATAGATATTAACTTTTATTGTGAGTCACCGGATTCTAATAACGTTGTTCCGTTGGTTCGTACTCTTGAAGCCAAACCAGCCAAAATTCCATCATGGGTTTATGAGAAAGGTTTAATTTTCGATTATAACCGTATTTCACATGCCAGTAACTGGCATTAAAGGAGAGTGATATGTCTAATTATGGTCTTTTTGTAAAAGGTAAAATGCTTGGTGCTCGCCAGCGTAATAAGGTCAATGGTCAGGGATACTATAATGAAATTGGTGTTGGCTTAGAGATTCCTGATGGTTTTGGCGGCACTAAGCAAGACCAGATTATTATTCGTGTATCTCAGGCTCTTGTTAATGCCGGTGTAATGAATCAGGCAAATAATTTTATCGGTAAGTTAGTCCAGATACCTGTATATGTTCGCGTCTGGTCAATGGAGGGGAGGGAAGGAGTAACTTATAACATTTCATCAGATGGCGGCATTACTGAAATAAAAGGCTGATTATGGATACATCAGGTTTCGATATTCAGTTTGATAATCATATTCCTGAAAATGGTTACCGTATTGAAGGTTATTTATGTAATGCGAACAATGCAAAAGAATGTCAGGCAATAATGGTACGTTCTGAACCATTTCATCAAATTGATTATTCTGCAATGGGAAATTACTGGACATTAGGTTTTGGCTCTGTCCTGCTGCTCTGGCTTTTTTCTGTAGGTGTGGGACAGGTAATAAAGATGGTTCGTACTGCTTGAATGCGAACCTTTAAAATGTAATGGAGATAGAGTTATGTTTAAAAAAAACGTTAATTTTCTGGCTGTACCTGCATTAATGGCTGTTTCTGGCGCGACTTTCGCTGCAGAAGGAGCGGCATCAAGTAATACTGCACGTTTGTCTCATTCCTGAGACTGTTAATCCTTTTACTCTTCTCCAGACACCGCTTTTTTCATAAACATTTTAGTACTGTAAGTGTATGAACTTAAGGCAGAAACCTGCCTTGCGAGTGCCAGAATATCTTGTTTTTCCAGTGTCCTGATGTTCCACACGATGAAATTATGTGCGTTAGTGGTTTCTTCATCAGTATATCCATCCGCAGAAGTGATTAGCTTCCGCTCGGTAGCTTCTTCTTTAACATCAAGAGCATAGCCATAAGCTAAGGTGTTTAAGTCTGCACCCGTAATTTTAGCTATCTGAATGATGTCACTGAATTTAGGTTCAGTTTTGCCGGACGCTATCCTGACCAGCGTACTCACGCTAATGCCAGTCTTCTCGGCCAGTTCTTCATAAGTCGAGTGTTCCAGAATTACCTTTTTGATACGTTCTGCTCTCTGTTTGTCCGCCATAACTTCATGCTCATTGTTGCCCATCTACTTGGCTCCATCTTAACAGTGGTTTTTCAATAGTTAGATTTGATGCTCATTTTTGACAATTTAAACATTGCAAATGTATTGACTGTCAGATCTGAGCATATTACATTGTGACCATTCAATCTGCTCACAAATGACTATTGACACATATTTTGATGGGTGTGACTACTTATGATCGACTGGTTTACCGGAATCCTGCCTTGCACACACCGACCGTTACCGGCTGGTAGTGTCGTCAGCGTCGATGCTGACGGTGCAGTGGAGTGGGAAACAGTAAAACGGTTGACCGTTCGCGGTTCGCATGAGTCCACAATGAAAGTAAGGTCTGTTGGATCTGATGGTGAAGGTCGGGCAACACATCTCTACATTGACGGTAATCCATCAAAGTTTTTGCAAGGTCACTCTGTTATCGGTTCCGACGATTTGCAAGGGTTGGTGTTAACAGCTTACGCCAGAATATTGGCATTACTGCATATTCCTCATGATCTACCATCCTATCGGCAGGTCATGGAAGGGCAATTTAAGATCTCGCGCATCGATATCAATTACATGTATTCATTGTCAACATTAGAAAATGTCCGCGCATGGTTATATGCCGCAGAATTTAAAGCTAAAACTCGCCACGGTCGCGCCTGTGGTAAAGGTGGCACTGTTTACTTAGGGAAAAACTCCCGTCGTTGGAGCCTGAAATTTTATTCAAAATATGATGAGCATACATCTGGCAAAAAAGGGCACCAGATGGCAGACGAATTCGTTAAAGCTGGTTTACTGGACTGGTCAAAAGATAAATTACGCATTGAATTAACATTAAGAACAACTGAATTAATTGATTTGAATCTTACGCTTGGTAATAGCTGGAATATTGAGACGCCCAATAAATTATTCTCTGACTATGTAGGGAGAATAGAAATGAATCAAAATACTATATTAACTGATGAAAAAATAATTAATCTCCCAAGAAAAATACAGTCTACATATTTATTGTGGAAGCAGGGCGCGAACATGAAAGAGATGTTACCGAAACCTACATTCTACCGACACCGTAAAGAATTACTTTCTTTCGGAATAGATATTAACTTTTATTGTGAGTCACCGGATTCTAATAACGTTGTTCCGTTGGTTCGTACTCTTGAAGCCAAACCAGCCAAAATTCCATCATGGGTTTATGAGAAAGGTTTAATTTTCGATTATAACCGTATTTCACATGCCAGTAACTGGCATTAAAGGAGAGTGATATGTCTAATTATGGTCTTTTTGTAAAAGGTAAAATGCTTGGTGCTCGCCAGCGTAATAAGGTCAATGGTCAGGGATACTATAATGAAATTGGTGTTGGCTTAGAGATTCCTGATGGTTTTGGCGGCACTAAGCAAGACCAGATTATTATTCGTGTATCTCAGGCTCTTGTTAATGCCGGTGTAATGAATCAGGCAAATAATTTTATCGGTAAGTTAGTCCAGATACCTGTATATGTTCGCGTCTGGTCAATGGAGGGGAGGGAAGGAGTAACTTATAACATTTCATCAGATGGCGGCATTACTGAAATAAAAGGCTGATTATGGATACATCAGGTTTCGATATTCAGTTTGATAATCATATTCCTGAAAATGGTTACCGTATTGAAGGTTATTTATGTAATGCGAACAATGCAAAAGAATGTCAGGCAATAATGGTACGTTCTGAACCATTTCATCAAATTGATTATTCTGCAATGGGAAATTACTGGACATTAGGTTTTGGCTCTGTCCTGCTGCTCTGGCTTTTTTCTGTAGGTGTGGGACAGGTAATAAAGATGGTTCGTACTGCTTGAATGCGAACCTTTAAAATGTAATGGAGATAGAGTTATGTTTAAAAAAAACGTTAATTTTCTGGCTGTACCTGCATTAATGGCTGTTTCTGGCGCGACTTTCGCTGCAGAAGGAGCGGCATCAAGTGGTGTTGATTTATCGCCGCTGACGAACAGCATTGATTTCAGTACAGTTCTGGTTGCGATTATGGCCGTTGCTGCTTCACTGGTAACACTTTATGCCGGTGTCGCTGGCGTTCGCTGGGTATTGCGTACCGTTAAATCCGCATAAATTCATTATTCATGGGCGATGCAATATCGCCCGTTTTACTTGAGGTTATTATGGAGATTGAATTATGGAAATTGGGTTCCCTTTTATGGGGGATCGTCTCAGCTTATGTCGTTATTCTTGGGCTAAGAGGCTGACGGTTTATTCCTTTATTTTTTCCTTTCTCTGGGTTTCCTTTCCCCGATATTCATATTCATTTGTACCAGCAATTGCAGCAGTGGCTGCGCGGGCTGTTATTCCTAAAGTCGTTGGCCGGGTGCTTGTTCGTCGCTTTGCTGCCAATGATGCGATTTATACGGCATCACAGCTTACAGCAACCCGTGTTTTTGTTGGCCGCGCTGCGGCTAATGCTGCCGAATACTTGCCTGCTGCCTCATCATACAAAATGAGCGGTGTTGCAACGTGGGCGGGTATTGCTGCTGCTGTATCATCTTTTGTTCCGTCTTCTTTGAGTTCATCTGACGGCTCGGTAATGGTAATGACTAACGGTAAAAAGATTTCCGATAATTTATATGAAGTAACGTACAGTGGTCAAAGTGGTGAAAGTAAGACGATAACCGTTAATTTTGAACCACAGGAATTAAGTCCGGTAATCCTTCATGTTAGTCGTAATAATGTGGATGCGGGTTCTCCAGTTGTAGGTGTTGAAACAGGATATTCCACGCCAGATAATGCACTTTATTATTATCAGGATTCGAAAGAGCTAATTTATTACTATGGTGATAATCCAACTGAAATTGCCAGAAATTATCTTAATGACTATAACTCGCGTACTTATACTGAAACACTAACGAATTTTGAACGCACTGTGACGAATAAAGTTGTCAACAGTAATGGAGATGTATCCTTTACTGAACAGAATTATAAGTTTACTTATCCTTCCTCATTTTATGAAATACCTGAGATTACACACTTGTATAGCAACCCGGCCGCATCTTCATTTCCCGCAGGTATTCCCATGTATGAAAATGTAGCAGGGCTTCCCATGTATTACAGCGTTGCTTATTTAACAGCAGGAAAGCAATATCAGTATCACAACACGCCTTGTAAAACGACTAATCAGTCAAATGGTGGATATTCGACGATTTGCGCCGTTCCTGAAAAAGAGGATTACACCGCAAAAGATATTGATGAAAAGAGTGAGCTTACTATCTGGACCAATACCAAATATAAAGCCATGACGGAAGTACTGGAGGCCGGAAATATTGAGTCCATGATTGATTATCTGGAGTATCTTGATAGTGTTAGTGTATCGCCAGCACTTCTTGCCGACATGATTAACGAGCTGTGGTCTGAAGCTGCCGTTAATGCCGATTATAACGGCTTACCGTTTAAAGAGGTTTCACCGGCTGAAGTAACTTCTGCGATGTCGGAACTTAGGCTATCTCCAACGTTATTAGATATGCTTTCACCTGTATCTGACAGTGCAGGGGCTGACGTCAATATTGATATTACCATTAATAACAACTCAGGATCTGACACTGGAAATAATGGCAATATAGATTTGGGAGAAGATCCCGGTGTAAAAGAGCCTGAGCTTGAAGAAACGCCAACGGCAAGAGATATTTTAACGCCAATTATTAACTTGTTGCCTTTTACAAACGAATTTAACATCGGCTCTCGTTCAGCATCCTGCCCCGTTGTTGAATTCAGCGTGTTTAATCACCAGTACAGAATTGACTCCCATTGTCCGTTAATTGAGCAGAACAGAAGCGCCGTAGAAACCATATTTCTGATTATATGGGGATTTGTTGCGCTCCGTATTATTCTGAGTGCCTAAAGGAGTGCAACTATGTTTGGGATTCTGATTAGTGCATTAAATACTTTGTTAGGTTTTGTATTCCGGTCATTGATTATTAAATTCGTCGTATTCTTTGCGCTGTATTTTGTAGTCCAGGGCTTCGTTGAAATCCTTGTTGAGTTACTGCCAGATTCAAGCAATCTCTCATCGCTGTTTGCCAATTTATCAGACGGATTCTGGTACTTCATTAACCTGAGTAAATTACCACAGGGGATTAGTATGATTATCTCCGCAATGGCTACTCGTTTTATTATTCGACGTATTCCTGTTATAGGGTGAGTTATGGCTATTTCTGCATATATTGGCATACCCGGCTCAGGAAAAAGTTATGAAGCCGTTTACAATGTCATTATTCCGGCATTTACCAGCGGCCGGAGAGTTGTGACGAACATTTATGGTTTACAAAAAGATAAAATCACCGAACGTTATCCTGATGCAACGGGAGAAATTATTGTTGTGGATAATGATGATGTGCTTAAAGCAGATTTCTTTCCTTTTAAAGGTGGGGAAGGGAGCTTTTGCCAGTTTGGTGATTTAATTGTTATTGATGAAGCATGGCGAATCTTCGGTAGCGATAAGGATATGACGGCTGAGAAGAAATCATTTATTGCTGAACATCGTCATTTTACGCACCCTGAAACGGGTATTAGCTGTGATTTGGTTATTGTAAATCAGTCACTTTCTAATATTGCTCGCTTTCTGAAAGACAAAATAGAAACAACTTACCGGATGCGCAAGCTGAAAGCGTTGGGCCTGAATAATCATTATTGCATTGACGTATATTCAGGCCACAAAATCTATAAAAGCAACCTCGTCACCAGTTATCGCAATAAATATAACCCTGATATTTTTGAACTTTACAAAAGTTATGAAGGAAATAACGGTAATGAAAAGCAGACAGATAAACGCCAGAGCATCTGGAATTCTGGCAAAGTCAGGTTCTTTCTTGTGCTTTTTCCATTGATGTTTATCGGGTCAGGCTGGCTGATTTACTCATTTTTCAGCACGTTTGGCCGAAGCGATCCCTCGCCAGATTTGACTACAACAGATGTACGTGATGCGGCCATGTTTCGTTCTTCCGCTGCTACTCCAGCACCAGATACTCCCTCAGAACCAGCTGAACCGCCACTTTCAACCGAGTGGCGTATATCAGGGAGAATGACCAGTGAAGGCAGGGCGTTTGTGATTCTTGTTAACGGTGCCGGTGTTTTGCGTGCCGTTCCTGCATCCAGTTTTAATTACAAAGGGATGTTGATGAGCGGAATTATTGATGGTGAGCGTGTGACGCTTTATACGGGGAAAAAATAATGAAAAAGATTTTACTCGCATTAACGCTACTATTTTCTTCATGTGCTTTCGCAGGGTCAGAGCTTGAATTAAATAAAGTCAAGCTACCGGAGGCTATTTCTCTTATTTACAGTGAGGTGCTTAAAGTCCCGTATATGCTAGATCCACAGCTTGTTAATGATGAACGAATGATTACATTCAGGTTAACACCTGATATTGATGAACGGGAATTTGTAACCCGTTATCTTGGCAATATGAACATTCGAATATGGACGAAAAAGGGTGTTGATTTTATCGCGCCCTATACGCCGAAAGAGCCGGTTAAGCCACGTTATACATGGACTTATACGCCTCAGTACCGTTCTGTTGCTTACCTGTCTGATATTCTTGGCGGCTACGTTTCAGGCTCCTTCAATAACAGTGGAGCCGTGATTTCTGACGATTCGCTAAAAGGTTCATCAGGGGCAAGCAACTACATCAATCGAACCGGTGATATTCTGGTTTATTATGGTACGAAAGAGGATATCGCCATCCTGAAAACACTGGTCACTTCGCTGGATACGATGAGTGATGAAGTGGTTGTTTCTGGTTATGTTTTTGAGGTTCAGACCTCGCAGTCTGACGGCTCCGGCATTCTTTTAGCGGCTAAAATTCTGTCTGATAAATTCAATATTTCAGTTGGTGCTGCCGGACTGGATAATTTTATCAATATTCGAACCGGCTCCATTGATGCCATTTTCAATCTGCTGAAAACCGACAGTCGTTTTACTGTTGTCAGTGCGCCACGACTGCGGGTAAAAAATAATGCCTCAGCGTCTTTTTCAGTCGGCTCTGATGTGCCAGTACTGGGCAGTGTTACGGTGAATAACAATACGACAACGCAATCCGTTGAATATCGTTCCAGCGGTGTTTTGTTTAACGTGACGCCATCAATCAAAAGTCGGACAATGGATCTCAAGATTCAGCAGCAGCTTTCCAACTTTGTGACCACTGAAACCGGCGTCAATAACTCGCCAACCCTTATCAAGCGTGATGTAACAACCGAAGTCAGCCTTGCAGATGGTGATATTATTTTACTTGGTGGCCTTGCTGAACAGAAAGACAGTAAGGCCAGTTCCGGCTGGAGCTTCTTCGGTTCCCGTACCAGTGAAAGCAACAAGACTGATATTATGGTGATGCTTCAGGTCAGAAAGGTTGACCGGAGCAGGGCGACGCCCCGCAGCGCCGCGAGGAGCGGTGAACTGTTCCGGGACAACCTGAACTGATTGTATGGATTTTTATTATGGCGTTAACTTTTATGGGGTATGAACAGTACGACATCTTCTAGGTATTCAGTTACTTAGAGGATTTATTATGTCTGTAAAAAATAAGGCGCGTGACCGACTTCCCGGTGGACGCCTTAAGTCTTATCGTCGTGTAGGTTCACATTTTGCCAGTTGTGCCAGATGGTTTGATAAATCGCCGTCCTGGTATCGCAATATGATGATGACCAGGCCTGAGCGTCGTGAAGTCAGAAGGCTTCTCAATCAGGTAATGCGTGGTCATGATGCTGACGGCATTGCTTTTCCGGTCAGTCATCGTCCGTTTGTTTATTGGTGGTGAATTTCGTACGCACGAAATTTCACGCATAAACACCAGACAAAAAATCGTTAACTGTCTGTTTTGAAAGATAACGCCGGTCAGTGACAAAACTTGTTTTGTTGCTGTCCGGGGTTGGCCAAGCCGTACAGTTTCCATTTTCAGCGTTATGGCTGATTCGGCGCGGCAGCATTCATCGGGGCTTATCATGGAAAAATTCATGACACATCAGGAGCTGAAAGTGATGCTTCTCAAAGATCCAGCATTCCGGGCTGCTTATGAAGCTGAGAGCCAGAACCCGCAATCCGGTTACCAGATTATCCGGCATCATGGTGATGGCACTGAAGAAGTGGTGTTTGATTCTCGTGTATCAGGTACAGATTTACCAACTAACTGGATGAACAGGCCTGATTGGTGAGGTCAGGCCGTTCACTTACTGCTGACAGACATTTGATTCTGATTCGTTTGGAGAAACGGATGATTTTGAATCACTGTCGATAGTAGCCAGTTGACGGCCAGTGTCAACGATTCCCGCCAGATTCTGCCATCCTTACCATTGGTGCGCATAATGTATATTATGTTAAATTGCCTGTGAAGGTCCTTTACTTCACCATTCACATCCACACACAGATAAATCAATACGTTGTGATTTCTGACTTCCCTCCCGTTTCGGTAGAAAAATTCAACCTCTGTTCAGTGATGGCACACCATAGACCATGAGTTGGATAATTGCGTTGTTTACAGCAGCCAGCGCTTTGATGGCACTATATCCCTCACGCTTCTGAATATGTTTGGGTGTGCGTGGGTTTTCCAGTAGTACTCGTAGCCCTGGCGATATAACGCAAAAGGTAATTTAGCGATCTGTTCATCAGTCAGGTTGGCATCACCGGAGTAAAGCACTTCGCTACCGGCGACTTCCTGAGCTCGTGCATCTGAAGCCTGCTTAAGACGTTGTTGAATAGTATCCAACTGTGAATCCTGCATACCATTGCGCCGTACAAGTCCTGAATTAAACATGCTAATGGTTGCAATCGATTTGAATCGTTTGTCCGTCTCGGCGGTAGCAAGTGAATACCCTCCTCCCCCGCAAATCCCCAACAAACCAATACGGGTGCTATCAACACCAGGATACTGGCTGATGAAATCAGCCATACCGTGGATATCTTCAATACGATTCGCAGGTTTATCCACGTTACGTTATTGATGCAGCGATGATTTTGTAGTTCGTGAGGCGTTTCAGGCGCAGGGTTTGCAGCAAAATACGCCGGCGATCCCACCATGGCCATCCGCATATCCGGCCCAATTCGCACTGCAATCATATCCTTATCCACACTTTCACCCAGCCGGATCCCGGCATCAAAACGACCGTCAACAATATCGACAAAACCGTTATCCACCACCAGTTCGACATTGATTTCGGGAT
>OLQZ01000429.1_pt1 | contig 12889 bp, 13 predicted proteins | sample 1643191 | NCBI WGS metagenome assembly OLQZ01 (sample SAMEA3136768, study PRJEB25190) | human gut metagenome | biome: human gut; feature: human-associated habitat; material: faeces | place: Austria | collected 2013
CCTACGACCGGACGGTTATGAGCCGTCTGCTCTAACCAACTGAGCTAAAGGTACATCATAAATAAAATTTATTTTTGTTACTTTTCAACTATAGTACGAATGACAAACTCTCACAAGTTTCAAAATATAAGTAAAATAATATTGTTATTCTTATTTCTTTTACTTGTTTCATAACTATTTTGTTACTTTAATTTTTACTTGCTTATTTTAGAAAAAATGTTATTCTTTTATTTATTCTCAATGTTAGGAGTGATTATTTTGCCATTTATTGCGATTTTATTCGATTTAGTTGCGGCAGCAGCTTATTTTCTCCAATTAAATTATCAAACCTAAGGAATTCTGTTTATTGGAATGGTTTTTCAAGGTGTGATTACCCTTTTGCTTCTTGTCATGATGCTCAGCTATAAAGGAAAAAGATATGCCCGTATTCAAACAAAAGTATTTGTTAAATATGTTTCCATTCGCTATGGGATCATCATTCTTTCCTTTTTAGTGAATGCGATCGTCCTCTTTTTATATGTATTGAATTACTTAGATATCAATCCATTGATTTTTTCTCGATAGATAAGACGCATTCAGCGGAACAGTTCCTGCTTATCAGCAGAAAACTGTTCTGCTTTTTCATTTTTCATTGATCTATTCTTCTTTTATTTTCCTAGCATTTCATTTGTGATGTATGCAATAACATGTTATCTTTTATTATATGAATCGTTGAGGAGTCCGTTACATGATTACGTTGGTGAGAGTTTTGTTTTGGGTGCCTGCGGTCGCACTGGTCGCAAGTATTGTTTATCTTATGAATTGAACAAAGAACGGTTTTATTTAGCTATTTTGACTCTTCCGGCTATCTACTTTATGTGGAAAGTTTTTAATTACAACTACTTTGAACCCGATAGTGTTTTTATAGAAGAATTATCAGGACTGGTTTTGTCTTTATTGATCGTCATTCTTTATTTGATACGTTTAAATAAAAAACATTGAGTACTATTGATTGCATGTGTAGCTTTCTATAGTCATTATAACTATTCTACTATAATGAAAGGTGATTAAATGAGTATCGAAGAAACTATTTTACTGGATACTTTACGTTGTCGTCTGAATTTCTTAAGAACTGGCCGATCTTTATCTCAAGTAGCTGTTTCTAACGCGTTAAGTATTCCTTTATTCAAATATCGTAAGTACGAAGAAGGAGAAGAAATTCCAAGCATCATTGAATTAATCTATATCGCTGACTTTTACGATATTTCCGTTGATTACCTAATTGGTCGCTCAGAAACAGCAAGCAGACTTAAGTGATTTTTTCCAGCCTTGGTGCTGGTTTTTTCATTTAACGTCTAAAGTTAACAATCTATATATAAAGGAGATATTTCTATGCGATTATGGCATGAAAAATTGATTTCAAAGCTTCCTCGTCAACAGCTTTTAGGACAACATCGGGAATGCTGTGCATTAAGAGGAAATGGCTGGGGAAAGAAACATGCTACTGTGGATTATGTTTTTCACTATTCTCCTTATAGATTATTCCAATATCATCAGCTTGTCATGGATGAAATGGAAAAACGTGGTTACAGCCCAGCACCAGAGTGGAAAAATCCTATGTATCGTGGCAAATCATGCGAAGCATTTTTTGATTTACCTACTGTAGAGCGCAACGTGCCGATTTATCCGGAACACGATGAAGTTTATCTAGCAGAATGTTTAGCAAATTTGGAGCAAAAAGGAATTTATCTTACCTAATATAACTAGAAAAGCCTTCTATCTCCTCTTACTTCATTAAAAAGCTTTAACCATCTTAGATCAAGCTAAAATGTCGTAAGTTTTAGGGTTATCTTCATCCTCACGTGCAAAACTAAAAGCGTACTCTAGTTTTGGTTCATCGCCAGCTTTCCTAGACATAAATGAACATCTCCTGACGTGGTTTAAAGGTACCGCATTTTCGACGTCTGCATACGATGCACAGCACAGTTTGCTTCTTTTGATCTTTCTTTTGATTTTTCTGTTGCTTCTTCTACACCTTCTTCGATTACTACATCGATGCTTACAATTGCTTCTGCCTAATATTCCCATGCATCGACGATTTAAGCCTCTATAGTCACTGTGATCGTTTCCACATTTTAACTCCTCTGTCGTGGCTTCAGTTGATTTTGTGATCAGTTCAGTTGCTAAGCCAGAGTCAGAACAACCTGCCATTGCTAGCGTTAATATTGATAGTAAAAATAGTTTTTTTATCATAAGGTTATCCCCCTGAAAATAGACTAAAATAATAACGCTTTCTTTTTTGTTTTCAGACGAAAATTAATAATTTCTAAATATTCTTTAAAAAAATTAATAACTATTATGTCTTTTTTAATATATAACACAGTTATTTTAAAAAAATAAGAATGCTAAATCACTTTACAATAACGGCGAAAGCACAAAAAAACAAAAAAATTATTACGTTATTTAAAAAACAGATGAAAGATCAGGTTTTATTAGATCTCATTCTTTCATCACTTGAAGGGATTTAATGAACTACTTTTTCCTCTTTGTCGTTTTTATATACTCGTATTCCTTCAAACAGTAGGATAGCCTCTTTCAATGCTTGATATTTGAACTGTCCGTTACTTAAAAATTTAGATGTGCCGCCCTCTTCCTAGAACATATTCTTTTTTACTTTTTCATTAATTGACAGACCAATCGAACGAAACTGTAAATTTCGATAGGATAATGATTGGTCAAACTCATTCATTTTCAAGACATCTCGTTTCATATTCAAGATAGGAATCTTTTTATCAACATCACTTTATTCGTATTTTCCTCTACCATAAAAGCTTCACGCTCCACAAAATTGTTTTATACACTACTATTCAGCCCATTCAACGACCAATGAATTTTTTCGTACAAAAAAACCGTCTTTTCTTTCGAAAAGACGGTTAAAAGTCAATTTTTATTAAGCTTTAACAATGTTTGTTGCTTGAGGGCCACGTTGACCATCTTCAACATCGTAAGACACTGCTTGGCCTTCTTCTAAAGTTTTGAAGCCGTCACCTTGAATAGCTGAGAAATGTGCAAATACATCATTTCCATCTTCACCAGTGATAAAGCCAAAACCTTTGTCTGCGTTGAACCATTTTACTGTACCGTTATTCATAAATAAATTCCTCCTGATACGTATCAATGTACGTTTTTTCGTTGCAATAAATATTTGATAGGCAAAAGGAGTTTTATCTATGTAGATATATCGCTCAAATTACGTTTCAAAATAGATTACTCATTTAATATATCATGCTTTTTCTAATAACACAAGGATAATGCAATGAAATATAAAATTCATTGTCTTCTATTGTCTTCGAATTGAAGAAAAAGTTGAACAACCGCGTTTGATTCATTTTTTGTTTTCTTGTTTATTTGCTTTTTGACTTTAAAATTTCTTAACTATGAAAACCTTTCAATTGGTGGTATACTTATAAATGGAATTTCGTTATCAACGCGTTCGTTGCCTTTCAGCAAGTATTTAAAGAAAGGAGAATGGCTATGACATTCTATAACAAAGATATACAATATCGAGTAACCTTGGATACAGATTTGAATATATTTGTCGTTTTTGACAAAGAAAATACCAATCATGTAGCGACAGGTGTTACGATCGAACAAGCAGTGCAAGAATTAAAAAAATTTGCATAAGGAGTGGAAACCCTCATATGGACGATTCTCGTTCTTCTCTTTAAACGCATCTACTGGTAGATAATAGTAGATGCGTTTTGTGTTTGTTCTAAATTGTTCACTACAAATAAGGTAGATACTTCAAAATAAAAAATTACTTCTTTTTCATCTGTTCCCTCAGTCGTGCAGGACAATAAATAAAGAGGACTAGAAAATAGTCCTCTTTATTAGAGATACAACCCTTTACTTTCTAAAAATCGTTTTGCTTGATGCAGGTCATAAAATTCATAGTCTGCTTTATTGGATTCATATAAACTTACATCTACTTTCAACTTATGCTTCCCATTATGATCGGGCAACCCTATCAAATGATCTTTGATGAGAAAAGACAAAATGCCCGCTCGCCTTGCTGCTTCGATCCCTGCAATCGAGTCTTCAAATACAAGTGCTTCACTTGGAGGAATATTCATTTTTGAACAAGCTTTCAAAAAGATTTCTGGTTCCGGTTTTCCTTTTTCCACGTCATCTCCCGAAATGATTTGTTCAAAAAAATCGTATAGATTTTCCATTCTTAAATACATTTCTATTTTCTCGCGTGTATTAGACGAGGCCACGATTGTATGGATTCCTCTTTCTTTTGCAAAAGATAAAATTTCTTCTGCTCCTTTTTTCGTATATACTCTCTTATCTTCTTTCACGATTTTTTCTTTATATTGATTGATTGCTTCTCGCCATTTGATATATGGAACATCTTCTCCGTACAAAATGCCCATTTGTTCTCTTATCGCCATTTCTGTTTGGCCAGTTAGTAAATAATAGACTTCCTTACGCATTTCATAATCATACTTTTGTGCTGATTTTACATAAGCACGATAAGCTAAACGTCCAGTTTCTAATAAAAGGCCATCCATATCAAAGATGAAGAGCTTTGAAATACCACCTTCTTCATATAAATAAAATTGAGGGCCTATTTTCACTTTTAAACCGTTCACCATTTTCTTCATCATCCTTTTATATAGTTGCTCTTTGTCTGGACAGAACGTTCAGGAAGAAGGTGCTGACTGATCTGCTCGACATCTCTGACACATTTTTCACCCATTGCTTCTAAACATTCCCTTGTGTAGGCCGATATATGTGGCGTAATCACTACTTGTTCAAACGCTAAATACGGATGATCTTGACGTCCCGGTTCTTCTTCTAAAACATCTGTGGCATATCCTGCGATCTTTCCGCTTTTCAGACCATTAATCATCGCTTCTTCATCAACTAGAGCGCCTCTTGCACTATTAGATAGATAAACATTTTCTTTCATCTGATCGACTTCTTTAGCAGAAATCATGTGATAGTTCTCTTCTGTCAAATTCGCACATAAACAAATGATATCTGGATGTTCCAGTAATTCTTGAAGTTCTACTTTTTTTGCACCAAAGCTTTCGATGTATAAATCTGATTTGTAAGGATCATAAGCTAGAACATCACAGCGAAAACCGTTACGCAAAATTTCGATTACTCCGCTTCCGGTATTTCCTGCACCAATCACACCAACTGTTTTGTTAAACAGCGTCCTACCGACGAACTCCGCCCGATCTTCCCATCGATCGTCCTTGACTCTTGCTTGTGCTTGTGTCGTGCGTCGAAGCATAGACAACAAATTAGTTATATTATTTTCTGCTACAGCATTTCGTTCAACTAAAGCAGGTATGATAGATACGATTGTCTGGTGTTCTTTTGCTGCTTTTAAATCAATATTGTTGTAACCAATACCATGTCGGGAAATCAATAGCAGTTCATCTTTGTTTTCAAAAAAATCTCGTCGAAAAAATGGCGTAACACTTGCAATAATGATATTGAATCCTTTAAGTAACTCCGCTAGTTCTTTTCCTGGAATCTCTTGATCAACAGTAAAGAAATGAACGTCTCCAACTGACTTTAATCTTTCCAAGTGGTGTGGAAAAACTATTCCGAAACTGCTGGAATTAACGATTGCTATATGATAATCTGGCATTTTACTCACCCTTTTCAACTATTTCATGTCCGCCAAACCCATTTCTTAGTGCTGAAACTACTTTTGCTGAAAAACTATCTTCTTCCTGTGAAAGATTCCTCATGAACAAACTAGTTGCAATTACTGGAACTGGAACAGCCATTTCTAGCGCTGTTTCAACCGTCCATTTTGCTTCACCTGATGCAGAAACGATTCCCCGATAATTACTTAAATTGGGATGTTCGTTTAACTGATCTTCCATGATTTCCATAAGCCAGCCGCGAATCACCGAACCATGATTCCAAACACGTGCGACTTGTTCCAAGTCAAAAGCATACTCACTTTTTTGTACAAGTTGGAATCCTTTACCGATTGCTTGCATCATTCCATATTCGATTCCATTATGGATCATTTTCAAGAAGTGTCCGCTTCCGGATGCACCAGCATACAGATATCCTCTTTCAATTGCTACATCTTTGAATAATTGTTCCACGGATAGAAAAGTTTCTTTATCTCCTCCAATCATTAAGCAGGCTTGATGTCGTGCTCCTTCGATTCCTCCAGAAGTCCCACAATCCAAGTAACCGATTTCATTTTTCTGAAACTCTTCTGCTCGACGGATTGAATCTTTATAATAAAAGTTTCCGCCTTCAATAATAATGTCTCCTGGTCCGAGTTTTGGAAAAAGTTTTCTTAACATGTTTTCGGTTATCTCTCCAGCAGGAAGCATTAACCAGATGATTTTTTTCTGCTCAAAAGTAGCTAGAAATTCAGAGATCTCTTGATAAGCAGGAATGTCATTTTCTCTTGCCTGACTAACAGCTGTACTAGAAATGTCGAGTCCTTGTACTTTGTGATGGTGCTCTTTTAAGTTTAAAGCTAAATTCAATCCCATTTTTCCCAAACCAATTACACCAATTTCCATGATAGCGCCTCCATTTCTTATACCCTCATTATACAAAAAAATATTTTTTGTTTGATTTTTTTCTACTCTCCTTGTATTTTTAACATTAACGAGAACGGAAAAAATGATAATCTTATTATGAAAAGGAGGAATTCTCATGAGCGTCTCCATAAGACTACAAATCAAAACAATGTACAACGACTTCAGCCCAAAAGAACAGGCTATCGCCGATTATATTTTAGAAAATCCAAGCAAAGTAAGTCATAGTCCGATTAGCAATTTAGCAAGTGAACTAGGTATTGCTGACTCTACTTTTTTTCAATTTACAAAAAAACTTGGTTATAATGGATTTAAAGATTTTAAAATGGCCATGTTGATCCAAGAAAATGATCTATCTGCTATTTCTATCCACGAAAATATTCAGAAAACAGATACTGAGCTCACTATGGCGCAAAAGGTGTTCGAGTCTAGTATTTCAACTTTAAATGACACAAAAAAGTTGTTACAACAAAAGGATCTAAAAAAAGCGGCTACTATTATCAATGAATCTAAACGTGTCTATTTTTTCGGTGTTGGCGGTTCAGAGATTGTAGCAACTGACGCTTATCATAAATTTTTGCGTTCCCCTATTGCAACTTCTCACAGCACGGATTACCATATTCAATTGATGGAAGCTTCTTTATTGACGGAAAAAAACTGTGCTGTTTTGATTTCTCACACAGGGCAATCAAAAGAAACAATCCATATTGCTGAAACCGTAAGAAAAACTGGAGCAAAAACAATCGTTATTACTAGCCAAGCTAATTCTTCCCTTGCTAAACTTGGCGATGTCGTTTTTATTTCTATTTCTGAAGAAACAGAATTCCGATCTGAAGCTTTAGCTTCCCGTATTTCTCAACTAAGCATTTTGGACTCTCTATATGTGATTTTGATGTTTTACAACGAAAAAGAATCACGTCGTTCTATCGCTAAAGTTCGACATACGATTTCTGAAATCAAAGAATAGCACCATAACATAAAAAGCGAAAAATCCATAAAACAAAAAAAGCCACTACCAAATATTTGGTAGTGGCTTTTTTGGTTCTGCAAGGGTGGTACAGAACATCAATAGTCGGTGGGTTAGAACGTATGTCATCGCATCTTTGGAGAAGGTTGTATTGGTATTATTCGAGTTACTTGTTAGATGCGATAACAAAGTTAGTATACAGTAGTAAAAAATTTATCTTTTCTTTTTTTTATTATTTTTGTTTCTTATTTTCTAAAAAATTAAAAAAAATTTTGGTAAATTAAGTATTTCCTTGATAACACTGGCTTTTGGCCTCATTTTAGGTTATCATTTGTAATTTTATTTCACAGTTGATATGATTGTTATGTAAAATAAAAAAGTTTAGGATACATCGAATTTTTGGGGAAATTCTTTTGGGGGTATCCTAAATCTTTTCTATTATATTCCCATATTTTCTATTATTGGTCTATACGTATGATGGTAAACTTTGTAACTATCTGATTGCTGAATCATTAATTGCTTATCATTAGCCATCTTTGTTTCAAGTTCGCTGGATGATCATTTTATTCACATCCTAACAAACTTGTCACATTTATAGATTCTTAATCTATTTATCATACAATTATAAAAAAGGAGGTGCTGCTTATGAAAGCTATCCATATTTCTTTGCTTTTTTTCGCTAGTGCATTGATTTTATTTGCTATTCATCTTTGTTCCCAGCCTTATATCAATAACAACGGAATATTAGTGGAACCAGCATTCTTTTGCTTACCACTCGGCTTTTTGTCCCTTCTTGCCTCCGCAGGCTTCGGATTTGTTGCTTTTTTTAAACGATCAAAACAAAAAATCTGACTTATAAAATTTACGTAAAAGAGATCGTGACAATAATCGTGTGATATTCCCAAATTTCGAATAAAAGGTGCCCCTTGCCATCTCTAACTCCTCAGTCACAAGTTACAATATTCATAAACCATGAAAAGCTTGTTTATTGAAATTGCTCCTTGTGACTTGGAGCTAAGTGACAGATTACAACCTCTTTTGCATCATAAGACTTTACTCCTTGAAAAACATTACTAACTTTTTATATGTTTCTTGCGCTTGTTTATTGCTGAAATCAAACTGATATTCATGGTTCAAAACAGCATTTTTCTCCGCATAATCTACTTTTGTGACTTTCACCCCCGCTTTCTCAAATACAGAAGTTACTTCTTCCATTTGTTTCGTAAACGTATTTGTATTTCCATCCGTTAAGAATGTGTTTTGCGTCCAACGATCCGCATGTCTGACCAAGGCTAAACTTTTGACCTTCTCTGATTGTTCAAAGTCCTTATTATCAAAGTAAGCCCATCCACATTTTTCATAAAGAAAGCTAGAGATTTTATCACTTACTTGAGTAAATGTAGAAGGATCCAACAGACCAGACAAAGAAATAAACTTCGTAATCTGCTTGTTCTCCAAAGTCGGATCAAGATGATCAGCTTTTTTAATTTCTTCATTTTGAAGTGCTAACAAATATTCTCCACTAATTTGTGCACCTGCCGAATCTCCACCAATCGAAATATTCGACCAATCTGCTTGATCTTTTATCTCTTTTTTAGCTGCTTGAATGGCTTCGTTCAATTGGATAACTGGTGTAGGATGTTTTGCTTCCGGTGATCGTTCATAATCTATATTTACGATAATTTGCTGCGTGTCTGAACATAGATATTCCAAATAATCACGACAATCATTTTTATCCCCTCCTACATATGCGCCTCCATGCATCCAGAAAAGAATCGGTGACTTTTTCTTTTCCACTTTCGGTGTGTAGATATCCATATTATTATTTTTGTATTTTGAAGGATAGGATATTTCTTTTTTTATATCGATTTGTTCGATTTTTTGCTGGAAATCATCTGGTCGGGCATATACTTGTTCTTTTTCACTTGTGTCAAATTGTTTTCTAACAAGCAAGCTAATCGGCTTTGGTGTGATTTGATTAATCAAAAATACAGTGACTAAAATAACTACGATGATAACTGGTACTGCAATCACTATTCGCTTGAACCATTTCATTCATTTACCCTCTCTTTCTTCGCCAAATCCATGTGATAATCGTGCTAACAGATAAAAATCCACCTGAATAAATGAGAAGCGAATGTTTCTTTTCTCCAGTTTTCGGCAACATTCTTTTTTTGCATCTGTCTTTTTTTGTACTTTCACTGTCATCTGAATCGGTTGCGTATCATCACTTGATTGATCCTCTCGAGGTTCATTCTTTCCCTTATTGTCTGCATTCTCTGTCGGATCTTGCTTTTTTGGTGGAGCTACTGGGATTTTTTTGTAATGGTAAATAATAGTTGGTATCGTCTCATTAAAAACCCCTTCAGTCGGTCCTTCAACATTTGCTAATTCGTATCCTTCGAATGTCTTTTGCTCTGTCATATAATTCTCTCCATAAGCTCCGTAAAGCTGGATTTCGTCCTGGTCTTTGAGTAGACTTTTATTGTTTTCATCCACATACTTTACGTTTATCTGATCATGAAACACTACTTTCAAAAAGTCCGTTACATGTTTCGTGTAGGCAGCATGGTCAACTTCCTGTGCCTTTCCATGCCCTGCTCCTTCTACTAATAAAAGATCTTTATACCCTCCTGATAACTCATATAATTTTTGCGCGTTAGACACAGGTACTACATCATCTGCTGTTCCATGGATAATCAATTTAGGCAATGAATCTGACATTCCAATCGTAGGTAGAGCAGCTTTTGTATCCAAATGCATCTCCTGATCAAAATAGTATTGTTTCAAAAGGCCCATAAATAAATATTCATGCTCTTGATCCCCAATGATGTCTAACTGATTTTTTATGGCATCCGGTAGTGCGGGGACTACTGTCTGGTTGTACGTAAAACGTAGTTGTTCATCAATTGATGCAAATCCGCAATTTTCAATAATTCCTTTGACATTGACAGGAATATCTTTCGCTAATACAGACATCATCGTAGCTGTTCCCATCGAACCACCATAAAGTAAAATCTTTTGAGATGGCCGCTCTCGAACTTCTTGATTTATCCAGTAAAGGACGTCATCTGACTCATATTGTCCATAGGTCACATAATCGCCTCCGCTATTACCAGTCGCTCTGGAATCAACAAATAATAAATTATACCCGGCCTTATAAAAATCATTGTATTCTTCTGTAATGATCCCGTTATTCCAATTCCCTCGAAATCCGCCATGGATCATGACTGTTTTATCTGAACCTTGATCGACATAATATGCATATACATCCATCATTTTGCCATCTTGTTTGTTTAGTACAGTTTGATGAAGTTGTTTTGTATTTGGATAGAAGCCTGTGTTTTCTGTAGGCGTTGTCCCATCATCTGTACCTCCAAGCATCGACATCAACACACTGTTTTTTGCAAAAGCGATATCGTACAATAGATAAGTAGCAATCAGATGTTTGATAATCTCTTTATCTACACCATAATCATTAACAGCAAGCTCAGTGACTAATAACTCTATTAATTTTGACTTGATGTCTTCTGTTGGTCCATTAAGTATTTCTGTCATCTGTTTACCGAAGTAATTCAAATATTCTTTACCATTGAAATTTTCACCTTTACCGATATCATCATTTTCTGTCCCATTCTCTTTGTCACTTACTTTAGCAGAAGAGGATTCGTCGTTTGACATTTTTGTAGCTGTTGCTTCTTCTGTTTGTTGGTTATCTGTGGTAGCGGTCGTTTCTTGATCTGTGCTAGTAACAGATGTCTCAGCCGTTGTTTCAGTATTTGTTTCTGTTTGTGAAGTACTCGATTTCGTTTCATTTCCAGCATCAGTAGTTTCTGTGGTTTCTACCTCCCGAGATTCCGATTCGGAAGAAATGCTCTCTCCATATACTGTCCATTGCGGGACGCTTGTACTTACAGCAAATAAGATGACCAACGCTCCCTTTAATACTTGTTTTGTTCTCAAGCTATTCACTCCTTTTTATGTTTCTAGGAGAATTGTATGTAAACGCAAACATTTTTTATACAAAAAATAAATGGTTTATCCCATAAAAATAGAACAGGATTATTTTCTCATTTTACGTAATAAAGCAGAATGGATAAACCAGTATCCATTCTGCTTTTTTTAAACGAAGAAACAACTTATTGCTCCAAAAATGTCAGAAATCGTTTATCCCAAATTTTCTCGTAAAAAGCGATTGTTTCCTTTGCTTTCATAAAAGGATTATCATAAGTTGTCGTTGCTCCTCTACACATCATAAGCTGGTATCCTAATCCATGAGCAAACTTCACAGTCGTATCTATACAATACTCTGCTTGTGCCCCACATAATTCGATCGAATGACAGTCCAATTCAGTTAATAAAACACTCAAATTAGTCTTATAAAATGAATTCGCATGGGTTTTTCTCACAAAATAACTGTGCTCAGGAATAGATAATTCCGACAATATCTCCCATGGTTTTGTTTGTGGCACTAATTGATCATCTTCGTGTTGAACGAAAATAACTGGCTTTCCAATCGTTTCGTATGTTTTGATTCTTTTATTCACTAATGCTGTCACTGTTTCTAATTCGTGTATCGGTGAAGAATCAAAACATACCCCTTTTTGTAAATCGATCACTACTATTGCGTCGGCTGTGTTTGACATACGTATGCCTTCTTTCTTTTTTCTAGTTCTTTCTTCTAATGATGTTTCGTTTACTACTATTTTCCATTTTATGGTTAGAAATCAAAAAAATATATTCCATTTTCTGATTTTTTTATTGGGGTTCCTTTGATAGCATTTCTTATCTCGTTCGTTCCTTTATACGTGACAACATTTTCTTATTTTACACCTATAAATGGCACTTTTCGACTATTTCTTCATGTTATTATTTCATAAATATTTAGCTATTGGAGGAATGTATCATGATTAAATTATATACAGGTTCTGGTTGCTCGTCTTCTAGACGCGCAAAACGTTGGCATGTTTAAAGAAAAACCATTTATAAAAGATATCTTGAAAAGATAGAGAAAACAAAAAACAACCACTTTCAGTTGACTACTGAGCAGTTGTTATCTTATGAAGTAAAAACTATTATACTATCATTCTATCACTAATTCTTTTCTTTATTCTCCATGTCTCTTTTTAAAGCTTTTATGTCGAGTTTTAATAAAATCAATCAATTACTTCTATACTAATAGATCAATGTCCACATCTTTTTGAACCAGTAGGTACCTTACTACTTACTATGAAATTTCTCAAGTATTAAAAACATCAAAAACATATGCTCTGCTGCCTGTATCATAATAATTAAAATGATAGCGTAAAATATTTTGTGTAAATAGATATTTAGGGTAGAAAAAAAGAAAGTC
>OLQZ01000430.1_pt1 | contig 12876 bp, 9 predicted proteins | sample 1643191 | NCBI WGS metagenome assembly OLQZ01 (sample SAMEA3136768, study PRJEB25190) | human gut metagenome | biome: human gut; feature: human-associated habitat; material: faeces | place: Austria | collected 2013
TTCACTCATCCAGCGCAGAGAAAAAGGATCATCACCAATTATAAAAACAGGCCCCTAGCAGGTTAATAACTGGCGTTTCATTACGGATCTAGGATGAAGTCGAGTACATATTACAGGAAATACGCCCTGTTGCGATGGTTCCGATGATGTGGAATATTCAGAAATATTTCCATTGTTAGTGAAGAATTAACATCCATTAATAATGGTGAAACAGCCTCACTTTCCTTGCTAGTAATGGCTGCACTAATCTGAAAGGAAAATAACAATATTATTACGTATAAACTCATTTTTAACATAATACATTCAATCCGTTTATTCATGTTATAGAATAATGATGCTATACCCGTGATCATTGAAGATGCTTGATTTTGTCATGACAGAGGATCATGCTACGCAACATGAAAATCTTCATCTCCGATCTACAAAAAGCAGAGCTGGAACGCCTTCACGATACCAGTCGTAACAAGCGGGTCTGCGATCGTATTAAAGCCATTCTTCTGGCTTCTGAAGGCTGGAGTTCAGTCATGATTGCTCAGGCTCTGCGCCTGCATCAGACCACCGTTGATCATCATATCCATGAGTTTATGAATAAAGGGAAGTTAAAGCCCGAAAACGGTGGTTCAGACAGTAAACTCAGTGCTGAACAAACATCACTCTTAATCAAACATTTATCTGATAATTTGTTTCACCATACTCATGAAATTATCGCCTTTGTTCTCCACACATGGGGAATTTTGTTCAGCGTTGCCGGTATGAACAAATGGTTGCATCGTAACGGCTTCTCTTACAAAAAACCGGCTGGAACGCCTCATAAATTCAGCGAAGAGAGGCAGGCGCAATTCATTGAATTTATGAAGACCTGAAAGAAAAAGCAGGCGATGAACCTGTTCTTTTTATAGATGCTGTCCACCCCACTCAGGCCACCAAAATCAGTTATGGCTGGATACGAAAAGGGCACCGGAAAGCAATAGAAACAACAGGTAGCCGTACACGGCTGAATATCATGGGTGCGCTAAATCTGAAGTCTCCGGAACGCCCACTCATCAGTGAGTACCCAACCATTAATGCGTTAAGCATATCCCGGTTTTTCAATGAGATAAGAAAGGTTTATCCTGATTATAATCAAACAGTCAACATCATTCTGGATGGTGCACGTTATCACCATGCTCAACTGGTAACAGACTGGGCTGAAGTCGTTAATATCAAACGCGTTCAATTAGCACTTATCTACATAATAATAGACCTTTGTAAAATAACTGTATATCATTACTGACATACAGTCTATTCATTAAAGACTTTTTATAACTCGAAACAGTTTTTATTGAAACGCCGAGGTTATTAGCAATATCTTTTCCACTTAAACCATATAAAAACATCAGCAGGACCTCCTTCTGCCTTCCAGATAAAGAAAGCTTATAATGAGAGTTCTTTACTCTATAAATATAATGTGTGTTATTAAGTGGATTGTTTTTAGTTAAATCCTTTATATTGCAAATAGGGGCGTGGCTAATATCCCTGAGAAAATCAAAGGTTTCAGGGGGAGCATAAAAAATGGTATCCGAACACCTAAAATCAATGTTATTGAACTGTAAAAAACAAAAAACATCTGACGTTTTAGGGGATGATATTATAATAATATTTTTTACGCCATTAATTTTATTTTTCTGGATGACATCTTCAATTGTTTTGTTGATCCCAATAAGGAAATAACGATTATCACATATAACTTTCATATAAAGCGACCAACACTTCAATTAACAGACAAGCCTTTCATAAGCACATTTATATTTGAGATTTTTTCCTGATATTCCATTTTTTTTCTTTGCTTTATATATATGAGTATACACAGTCTTTGAACTCATACCAAACTGATAAGCAATACTTGCTACATTCCACCCATGGAAAACATAATAGAATAGTATAATCATCTCATTCATGGTTAATTTATGTGGAGAGTTCCCAAACAACAACCTGCCACTAAACATACATTCATAAATCGATGACAGGCTACTTATTGATTCTACTGGTAATAAGTAAAATCTATAACCGTTAAAAATATAATTCATTAACATACTGTTTTTTTTATCACAGAGAATGACAAAAATATTATTGTTTATTATATGCTCACGATTATCTGGTATAAAAAAATCAGCACCAATAGTAATAGAATGCCTGCTCAATAATTTTTTCAAACCTAACTCAAGATATTTATTGTGCGTAACAATCATTATATTCATACATTATGCCTTCTACAAGAAGTATATAAATGTCATATTGACTCATTTGCAAATTATTAAGTTGTTTCTATAACACTCAAAAATGTGGGAAGTTTCCCTCCCACATGAATAAGACAACTATTAAATTACACCATTCGCATCAATAATATTGTTATCAATATACACATTTGCGCCACTTACACTGCTGTATAACGTATAAGTATGCTCAATACCATCTAACGCAGTTGCTTTAACAGTTGTTGCCGTTGCCGTAAATGTACCCAGACTTCCCGCTCCGTCAGCCCCCAAATCAACTTTGTCATTGGCATCACCGGAAATATAAATCGTTGAATTGTCATTTATACCCAATACATCCGATGCCGTTAACTTGACTAACTGAGCTGCATTGTCAGCTTTCAGATCGCTACCAACAGTCATATCCACTTTCTCGAAGCCGGCAATACCTTCATTTTTACCGGCCGCTAGATTGACAGAAATGGTACCTGTCAGAACCAGGGTATCACTGCCTTCCCCGCCGTTAATATAGCCCTGATTACCGGAGGAGGTGGAGTCATAGTCTTTTGTCAGAACAACAATATCATCACCGGCACCGGCATCAATGGTCAGGTTTTTGGCAATTGTGCCTAATTTAAAGGTATCATTGCCGTCTTCACCATTAACGACAGTGGCATAAGCAGAATCCCCCATTACACCAGAAGTTGCATCAAATACATCATCTCCCGCCCCCAGTGAAATAGTCGTGTTATATGCACCATCTGTGATGGTAACAGTATCATTGCCGTCCCCCATAGAGACAGTACTGCCACCATAAATCCATCCGGCCGTTAAGGTATCCGCATTGTCACCGACAGAAATATTACCGGTCAGATTTTTAGTTACCGTAATATTATCACTGCCGTATCCGCCTAAAATTTCACCAGACACAGAGCCATAAATAGTGACGGTATTAACATCTGTGGCAGTGTCAATATTGTTGTCGTTACCCAAGCTTAAATTACTGCCATCCTGATAAACAGAAAGATATTTCTTAGGCATATTAGATATATCTTTTGTACCACTACCAAGATCCAATAAACCAGATAATGTTGTATCGTTATTGTCAGTAGCATCCCCCTGGATAAATGTATCACTACCTGAACCAAGATAAATCTGTCCGGCATTTGTTACACCAGTACGTTTGATCGTAACAATATCATCGCCAGACTCAGTAAAGATATAACTACCCGCATACATAACACGTAATGCAGTATTCATACCATCCATAGTAAAAGTATCGTTACCCTCACCAGTATATACTCTTGTATTAGCCAGCATGTTACCACGAATGACCATTAGATCATCACCAGCACCTAAATCAACAGTCGTAATGCTTTGATTGCCATCGGTTTTTGTTCCGTCTGGCCCATTATCCTGTGAGTTAGCAACATTACTATACGATGTTGTTTCTTTACCACTCTGGTAATAACCAACATAAACCGTATCATTGTAATCTGTTGTTACCATTGGATCATTTTCACCACTATTCGCGCCAATGGTATACCCAAAGTCCCCTTTTTCGGCGATAGAAGATGATAGTGAATATTTCAGTGTAAAATCACCGTCCAGATTACGTAATGAAATGGCATTACCATCATAAATAACACCTGTTGCGGATGCTCCCGCATTATCAACGATGTCAGTAGCTGCCGTAACGTTATCAGATGTTCCCGTAATGGTCGCAACAACTTTTTCCATACCCTCGGCATTAAAGGCATCTTGGTTAGCCTCAAGCGTTGGATCAACTATAAATGAAACACTTTTTGAACCGGCAGGAATAACAATTGTTACGGTTGTTGCACCATCATAGGTTACTTTTCCAGTATCACCATGAAGGCCAATTTTCCCGTTATGCTGTGCTCCACCAATATCAGAATAGTCAGCAGCATCAGAATGCCCAGCTCCGCTACCCAATGTAACTGTAACTGTTACATCTGTTGTAGTGACATGATTCAGAGAAACCGTATAAACCAGTCCAGTGGAATCATCCTTATCTTCAATAGTTGCGGGAACATCCATTACGGTCCCATTGACACTAGCTATACCAGTAAAACCATCACCATTGACATCTGTTGATGTTGTCTCAACGCTAATACTCACTGTTGGTAACACATCAGTTTTTGAGGTTACGGTTGACGGGTCACTTTCATTACCGCTCGGATCTTTGGCAACCCCGGTAACTTCACTGTTATCCTTCACGTTATCTGCCGGAATGGTCGCTTTATCGCCAGTGCTGTCCGGGATCAGCGTCGGATCACTGGATGTCCAGCCGTTATCCCCTTTCTCCAGCGTCACGGTGTGCTTACCACCTTTTTCATCTTCAAAGGTGACATCCACGGTATCGCCTTTATTGGCATCACCCGGCAGCTCAACAGAAACAGAACCATCATCCTCTGCTTTTAATACCGGTGCCGACGGCGCCACTGTATCCACTGCGAAGTCAGCCGGCTGGCCCTGGCCACTGGTGTTACCTGCCGGGTCTGTGATTTCCGCGGTTACAGAATACTGACCATCTGCCGTCACTTTATCCGCCGGAATGGTCACATCAGCTTTACCTGCAGCCACTTCATCTGCGGTCAGCGTGTGCTCCACCGTGTCCGTCGTGCCGTCCGGTTTGGTGACCGTCAGCGTCAGGGTATCACCGGCAGCGCTGCCTTTCGGTACCGTGACTTCGGTCTGTACACCATCCTTCAGCTCTTCGGCATTCACACCATCTGCCGCTTCCGGAATGGCAACTACCGGTGTTGCATCTGTTGCACCATCACCATCGGTATCCCCCGGGATCTGGGTATCGGCAGCAAAATCAACCACATTCCCGGGTTTCGCCGGGTTACTGCCCTGAGTCAGAGTGACACTGACGCTGTTCTGCCCGTCAATCACCGCATCCTTCGGAATATCCATGGATACTTTACCGGCAGCCACTTCATCTTTAGTCACGGTATGTGTCACGTTCTCCGTGGTTTTGTCCGGACGGGTCACGGTAAGTGTAATAACTGCACCTTCTGCCGTGCCTGCCGGCAACGTGACCTCTGCCTGCAAACCGTCTTTCAGCTCATCAGCATTGGCATAACCGTCAGTCACTTCAGGAATGCTCAGAACCGGGGCATCTGCCACACCATCAGTTTTTGACGTCACGGTTGACGGGTCACTTTCATTACCGCTCGGATCTTTGGCAACCCCGGTAACTTCACTGTTATCCTTCACGTTATCTGCCGGAATGGTCGCTTTATCGCCAGTGCTGTCCGGGATCAGCGTCGGATCACTGGATGTCCAGCCGTTATCCCCTTTCTCCAGCGTCACGGTGTGCTTACCACCTTTTTCATCTTCAAAGGTGACATCCACGGTATCGCCTTTATTGGCATCACCCGGCAGCTCAACAGAAACAGAACCGTCATCCTCTGCCTTCAGTGCTGGTGACGATGGGGCTGTAGTATCAGAGTCATCATTTTCATGTCTATGTTTGCTTCCACCGCCACCTGCAGCTAAAGCCATAGCAGCCAGTCCCCCACCAAATGCCAGACCGCCCAACCATATAAAACCGCCACGATCATCATCTGACAAGGTTCCCGATTGTCCGGCAGTAATATCATCCAGCACCGGGCCATCCTGAGTCAGTACGGCTTCGGTGACCTGTCCATCTTCCCCAACAATATTAAATACCGCCGTACACTGTGTTTCCCCGGGCTGGCATTCTTCCCAGAATCCCTCTATCCGGACCTCAGTATCTTCTTCCTTTTTACGCAGAATTAAATCATCACCGGAGCGATCCGCCTCAACACCGTCAGGCACTAGGCCGGTCACCTCATCGATCAGTCCATACTGCTCCCCGGGCTGTGCTTTAACTGTATGACGACCTCCGACAGTCAGCACGGTTTTTTCTCCGCTGACCTTACCGGTAAAAATCATTTTCATATAAAATCCTTAGGCTAATTAAAACCTGCGATTATCAATATAAAATAAATTAATCATTTCCAGAGGTGGAAAAATAATAATTTCTATACGTGACTTATTCTCCTTAAATTTAATAAAATTATTTTTTCATTGCGATACGATACAGACTTCCTGTTGAGTGTCTGTATTACGGAGCCATGATATTAATAATATAATAAATCATCGTTCCTGAAGAGCTTGTTTCATTCTGGTGATTGGTTTAATCAGGTACTGAAATACACTTTTCTGACCTGTTTTTATATCCACGCTGGCTATCATGCCAGGAATAACTGGCAATATTTTTCCGTTCCTGTCTGTCAGATAATTATTACTGGTAGTAACCAGTACTCGATAATATGCTTCATTTGGATCCAGTTTTAAATCTCCCGGCCGTTTCTGGTCACGTAAAGTATCCGGACTTACCAGTGTCACCACTCCGTCAAGACCACCATAAATGGCATAGTCATAAGCCGTCAGTTTTACAAGTGCCGGCATCCCTGTTCTGACATAGGCAACATCCCGTGGATTTATATAAGCCTCAATCAGCAACTGGTCTTCCAGCGGAATAATTTCCATTATGTCCTGTCCTGCAGAAACCACGCCTCCCAAAGTATTTACCCGAATATTTTTTACGATGCCTCTCAGGGGAGCCCTGATACGTGAACGCTCAACCGGGTCGGCTCTGCCAGCCATATTCTCTTTTGCCTGTGCAAGCTCTGCTTCTGTCTTCACTAGTTCAGCTCCAGCTTCCGTCAGGTATTTATTCTGTTTCTCATCCATCTGTAACTGCAGCTCCGCTGACTGACGCTGCATACGTAACAGTTCGACTTCCGACATCGCCCCTTCACGCACAATTGGCCGGGTCATTGCTATTTCCTTATCCAGCAGAGCCTTACTCTGCTTAAGGCCGGCGATGCTTTGTGCCAGTTCAGTCTTTCGTAGTCGATAAACAGTACTTTCCCTCTCCCTCAAATCTGCAGGCACGTCATCCGGAAATGTCAGTGATTCGGAATAAGCTTCTGCACGGAGTCTTGCCCTGACTGCTTCCAGGTTATTCACCCGGGCTTCACTTTCCCTCAGCATGGCAGAGCTTCGGGTATCATCCAGTGTCAGCAGTACCTGACCTTTCTCAACAATATCTCCTTCCCTGACCTCAAGTGTTTTCAAAATACCCGGGTCAAGGGTCTGTATAACCTGCTCCCTGCTGCCGGGAATAATACTCCCCTGACCACGGGTCACTTCATCCAGAGGACTGTTCCATGCCCAGATAACAAACGTCACTACCAGTACCAGCAGAAAAATCACCATCAGGAAAAGGGCATGATGCTTTTCCTGCTGAAGGGCTGCCTGTACATCTGTCAACAGGGCCAGGTCTGACTGCCTAACCACCTCTGACGACGCTTTATTCCGTTCCGTTTTTTCTGTCATACCCCTGCGGTCCACAAACTGTTAAACATATATGCTCTTTATTTCTTATCCGCTTGACGCTCATGAAGTTATCGCTCTGCTCTCCCCACTCTGCTGTTTCCCTGACAGTTTTTTCAGTATTTCATCGCGGGGACCATCCATCATTACCCGGCCTTCATTCATCACGATAATACGGTCAACAATATTCAGCACCTGCAGACGATGCGTCACCACCACCATTGTGCGTCCACGGCTCCAGTGATTCAGCCCTTTCAGAACAATGTTCTCTGTCTGCAGATCAAGACCCGTCGTGGGTTCATCAAGCAGAACTACCCGGGGAGAACCCAGTACCATTCTCGTCAGAGCGACCATCTGACGCTGTCCTCCTGACAGCCCCTGACCTCCTTCCCCTATCTGCATATCAAGCCCGCATGGGTGATGACGAATAAAACGGTCAAACCCGAAACGTCCGGCTGCATTAATCATATCCACATCCGACAGGCTTCCCGGAAGACGCGAAAGCTGCAGATTTTCACGCAGAGTTCCCAGAAAAAGCCGGGGATTCTGCTCAAGCAGGAAAACCTTATCCCGAACAAAACAGGGATCCAGTTGCTGCATAGCAACCCCGTCAAGGGTAATTTGTCCTTTATTTTGACGGTATAGCCCTACCATCATTTTCAGTAGCGTCGATTTACCACATCCGATAGTGCCAATAATGCCCACCTTTTCTCCGGGCCGGATACAGACAGACATACCTTTCAAGGCTGCAGGTAATTCAGGCTTATAGAAAAACGTGACTGCGCTGAAATGGAATTCCCCCTGGATATCCTTCACGGTCAGATAATGTGTCTGACTTTCCCGTTCCACCGGGCGGCGAACTATTTCATTCACCCCCTGCATAGCCAGACGGGCCTGCTGGAAACGGGTGGCCAGTGATGCTATCTGGCCAAGCGGTGCAAGCGCGCGGCCGGAAAGAATAACGGCTGCAATCAGTGCCCCCATGGTGATACGGTTATGTGGGTCATCACTGTGAATAAGGTACGTTCCCAGAATGACCAGCAGAACAGTATTAATTTGCTGAATTGCTGTGGAAAAGCTGATTATGACATTACTGGTATTTTTTACCCGAATGGACGAACGGGCGACACTTGCAGTATATCCATCCCAGCGTCGCTGAACCCAGTTAACAGCATTATTCAGCTTCAGGGTTTCTATTCCGTCCAGAGCCTCCACAAGTAATCCCTGACGCTGCGATGATTCCCGCATGGAGGCATTAATATGACGGGAAAGCGGTCGCTGCAGTAATATTCCTGCCAGAATAACCAGCGGGACCAGCGTAAGAGGTACAACCGCAAGCCAGCCTCCCACGAGCCCGATAACACTGATGAAAAGCAGAATAAAAGGCAGATCAACAAAAGCCAGTAACGTAGCGCTGGTCATAAACTCCCTGACAGACTCATATTCCCGCAAATTGCTGGCGTATGAACCAGAGGATGCCGGCCTGTCAGACATTTTTACCGCCATCACCCGACGTAGCAGAGCAGAGCTGATAATCAGGTCTGCCTTCTTACCCGCAACATCCGTCAGATAACTCCGGATTAACTTTGCAGCACACTCAAACAGAATTGCTGTAATCACCCCGATACTCAGCATCCATAACGTTTCCCAGGAACGATTAGGTATAACCCGGTCATAGACGTTCATTACATACAGGGAACTGACCAGAGCAAGAAAGTTAATGATAAAACTCGCAACAATAACCTGTCCGTAATATGCCCTGAATCGCCACAGTACCCGCCAGAACCATGCCCCGCTCATGTCATACTCTGGCAGCTCCGAGCGACGATCCTGCTTTGCCTGTGGCTGAACAAACCAACAATAACCAGAATAAACGGCCATTAATGCATCGTGAGAAAGTGTCTTACGGAGACCTCCAGGCTGAAGCACATGATACTGTCTTGCCAGACCGGCCCCCTCAATACGCACTACCACAATAGCTTCCTGAGCGTTCAATAAAAGAAGCGCCGGAACCGCAAGTGACGGGATATCTTCCGGAGATCGCCGGGAAAGATGATTATCAAATCCTTCACTACGAAGAAACTCGCCAACAGAACGAAAATCAATCCCGGATACATCTGTACGGACAGTACCGGCAGCCAGAGTCTCAGCAGATACAGGTGTACCCAGTAACGCCGTTATCTGTGATAATCCTTCAAAAATACTCTTCACTTAATTACCAACCCTTCAACCCCGTTATTTTTCTTCTTCACCAGAAAGATTCACTCCGCTCCATTTCAGGAGCATTCCCTGGGAATACAGATAATCCAGCATACCGTGGAGCATCTGATCCTCCGTCTGAACCCGGGAGAGTCCGACACTGTACAGTTCGTTTTCAGCATTCAGTAATTCAATCAGTGTTTTTCTTGCCACCTGAAACTGAAGACGATAAAAGTCCACAACTCTGGCTGAAGCCTGTTCCTGACGTCTGAGCGTTTCCATTTCCCCTCGACTTTGTCTGACTGTTATCAGAGATAATCGCCCGGTTTCATCAATCATTCGGGCGACAGAGTCCAGTCGTCCGGTAGCTGCCACTATTTGCGCAGCTTTTTCTGTAACACCATAACTGGCATTACGGTTAAAGAGGTCCCAAGACAGATTGACACCTATCTGCTGGTCATCCCGGGTTACAGACCCCGTTAAATCCACCCGAGGGTACCGGGCAAGCTCCTGTGCTTTCAGTGCCGCTTTTTTACTCTCAACATCAGCTTGGCTGGCAAGCCACGACGGGTTACCTTTCTGTGGAGCCTGTGTAAAATCAGTTAATAATTTGGCCTCTGTCATCCTAGAAAAAGGATTTTCAAGATCAGCTTCGGTTACCGGATTTTTTGTCCAAGTGGACAGTTTTCCCAGCGTGGTTTTAAGTACTCTGCTCCTAGAATTTATCTGCTGCCGAACCATCAACCTTCTGGCTTCGGCCTGAACAAGCTCAGACTCCCGCCCGGTATCATGAATACTGATGGTATTCAGGTCATTAAGAATTGCGTTATGCCGGGAAAGGCTCTGTTCAAGTACCGCAATGGATTGTTTTTCCCTGAGTGCATCAAGATATAATGAAACAAAAGAGTGAATTGTTTCCTCTTTTGTTTCTTCCATTTTATAATGATAATATTCGGCTTCTGACTCACTCCGACGCACATCCGCCTCAATAGCCCCTGAAGCAAATATATTCACTTCACCACGAATACCGGGTAAAATATCTTCAGTGTCATAATCGTAGGAATAACGGTGACTTTGTGAAAGGAGTTTACTTCCTGTAGCTGTGACAACTGGCCAATGTGCAGAGCTTGCCTGCTCTATGCGGGATTGTGCCGAAGTTAACTCCGCCCGGGCTTCCATTACTATGGGATCGTGCATAACTGCCTCCCTAATTAAGGAGTAAAGAGGCGCACTGTTAGTGGAAAATGAAAACAACAATAATAATAACAAATGTTTACGCTTCATTTTTATGATTTTTATTTAAAATATTAATAACGTGATTGTCCGTGCTTTTGCACTAAAAACTATTATTATAATATTCACTTAGCAATGCGCAGACATTATGTATATGAGATATTTTCTTTAAGCTAATAGAAAAATAACTCAGTGAAACATCGTTTCTTTCACATACTTCTCGTTTTGTAAAACCATCTACTAAGTGCTCTCTTAATGACATAATGATCTTATCACTTCGAATTCCAGATAATTCTATTAGTAACCAGAAGTGTTCATTTGAAATGTTATTTATAGCTGGTTTTACATTAAATCGATAATGAGTTAGCGTATTCCGCTGTATATGATCTGCCATACCATTACACATTATTCAATGTTTAATTTATTATTGATTCACATTATAAATACATATTTGTTTGCATCAAATTTTTTTTGCCCTCAATCAAAAAACCATTAAATGAAATTTAAAACCAATAAAACCAATAATACTAGAGATTACATCTAAAAAATTACTTCTCTGTAGGGTTTTTATCTAAAAAAAGTGAAATCTCAAAACAAAAAATTATTTATAAAATAAAACAAATGGGCATTTTTTTGGTAAAAATCAATTTTTATATGCAGATAATATCTATATTATAGATATTATTGTTATCCATCATGTAGCGACCAAGGCGGTAGTGATTAAAGGGGGGGTGGATATAAAAATTTATTGTACGTGGACTGCACCCCAAAACTTGGAGACCCAACTGATTAATGTGCAATTTTTATGGCAAAGCCAAAATATTCTCTCGAAACCAGATTGGTTGTAGTTAATCATTATCTTTCCAGACACGATGGCGCACGTCGTATCGCTAAACGTTTTGGTGTTGAAAAAACATCTGCTGGGTAAGGTAAGAGACTGGTAACTCCACGATATTGATCGTATCACATGGAAAAATGACCTCCACACTCCTGAGTTTCGACTGACGGTTGTCCTGAAGTCTCTGAGTGAAGAACTTACCACGCGCGAGGCCGCTGCACGGTTTAATATCTCAAATGAATCCGTTATCCGGCACTGGGTGAAGAAGGTCTTCTGAACATAAAACCAGGCCGGAGCAAAGACATGACAAAATCTCAAAAAACACCTCCACTTACTGATGCAGAACTGGAAAAGTGGCTCTTCTGCAACCTGGGTGGAGATTCTCATGCCAGTGGACTCATTACCCTCTGTTTGAGTAGTTCAAATCCGGCTCGACCATACATCTGGCGTTTCAACATCTTCAGGCGATTTACATGACCTTCGACAACACCATTACTCCAGCGACTGCTGATTGCCTCACATATAGCCGCAGCATCAGCTTCCATCCCCGCAGCTACGCACCGAAGTTCTGCTGAGCCGCTTTCGTGGACCCGAGTGAACCAGCTGCTTAGCTGTGATTTATTTTAGGTTTTCAGAATACGGTAGAACTCGAGTACCAGTTGCTGCGCTATTTTCAACTCCGGTTCTTTTTCACACATCAGACTAATAAATCGGAAAGCATAATTTTCTTCACCCCTGATTATTCTCCAGGGCATCAACCAGCGGCTTACCCGGGACACTGAAGGAAGTCTTGCGGCAGTAGTAACCGGTGGGATCCAGCCTTTATGCCATTTGGCAACAGCATCCCTGACGATGGTTTCACTGCCTGTAACCCCCCTGGCCACCATTTCCCGCCATATCCGGCCGGAGTTATAATTACCACATTCTCGTTGCTCTTTTAACCACTCCCTCCATGGGTCCAGAAGCCCTCGCTTTGGA
>OLQZ01000444.1_pt1 | contig 12425 bp, 9 predicted proteins | sample 1643191 | NCBI WGS metagenome assembly OLQZ01 (sample SAMEA3136768, study PRJEB25190) | human gut metagenome | biome: human gut; feature: human-associated habitat; material: faeces | place: Austria | collected 2013
CGAATGACACGTCCAGCCGCTTGCAAGACTTTATTCATGCCAGGAATTTGATACGCAAATTGAAACCCTTGCCCTCGCTCTTCTTGATAAAAAGTGCGAATCAGTTCTTGCTCCGGATTCATTTGTGGTAGCCCGACACTAACAATTATCGTACCAATCAATCGGGTACCTTTCAAGTCAATTCCTTCTGAAAATATACCACCTAAAACACAAAAACCGATGAAAGTTTCTTGAGGATTCTCTTTAAATTCAGCTAAAAATGCTTCTCGCTCTTTTTCGTTTAAGTCCGTTCCCTGAATTTGAGTTTTTACTTGCGGGTAACGTTGGCTAAATACTTGATAGACATCATCCATATAGGCATAAGAAGGGAAGAAAATTAAATAATTACCTGTTTTTGTTTCACTTAACTTCCCTAAAAGTTCACTAATCTGTGGATAACTTTTTTCACGGTTTTTATAGGTTGTTTGAAGATGACTACCAATCATCAACAATTGATTTTCTTCTGGAAAAGGATACGGAATCCGATAACGTAGGCTTTCTTCACCTCCACCAAGCACTTCTTGATAATAATTCAGAGGTGTTAAACTTGCCGAAAATAAGATACTCGCTTTCCCTTTATCTAATCGTTGTGACAATAAATAAGCCGGATCGACACAAAATTGTTTCACAACGCAGTCATAGTTTCGCAAAGAAATAGACGTATAAAAGCCGTTGTCGTAATACTCGCTGATTCGAAGATAACTTAAACAATCAAAATAAAAACTGAGAATCGACGCCAATTCCTCAATGTGTTGATTTTCTGGCAACCATTCTGCAATTACTTCTGTTAATCGATGTATCTGTTTAACTAATGAATCAATTGGCGCGCGTTGGGCAAAAAAATCCGTGTCTTTTTCTTCACAGATTGCTTCAATATCATCAAACGTAGTTAAGACTTTTTGACAAGCTCTTTTTAATTGAACAGATTCTTTTTGCAATCTTTTTTGAATTTGCGAAACCGCATTCCTAGAAATAGCGGCCGAATACATCTCCCGTGAACGATTAACCAAATTATGGGTTTCATCCACTAAAAAAATATTCTCTTCTGCACTTTGGGGTTCTTCAAAGAAGCGCCGTAAATAAACCGTTGGATCAAATAGATAATTGTAATCGCCAATAATTAAATCACACCAAAGACTTGCATCTAGCGACAACTCGAATGGACACAATTGGTGCTTTTGTGCATACCGTTCAATAACCTCTCTCGTTAAATGATTTTCATGTTGCAATAAATCCCACAGTCCCTCATTTAAACGATCATAATAGCCGTCAGCAAACGGGCAATGTTCTGGTGTACAATTTCGTTCAGTTAAAAAACAAATTTTATCTTTTGCTGTTAACGTAATACTCTTAGTTTGCGCTTGTTTTTCGGACAGCGCTTTGACGGCATCTTCAGCCACTTGCCGCGTAATGGTCTTAGCTGTTAAATAAAAAATCCGTTCACCTTCTTCTTCACCAATTGCTTTCATCGCTGGAAAAAGAGTGGACATTGTCTTGCCTGTTCCAGTTGGTGCTTCCACGAAGAGCCGCTGTTTACTAAGAATTGTTTTATAGACGGCTACCGCCAATTCTCGTTGCCCTTTGCGATACTCCCCGTAAGGAAAACTAAGATTTTTTAATGATTTATTTCTCAAAATACGCCACTCTTCTTTAAAAATTACCCACTGTTCATAGCGCTTCATCAAATCAGTAAAAAACTCCGCTAATGCAGTTTCTGTAAAATGGCGTTCTTGTCGTGTGATTTGTTTTGTGGTGGTCTGATAATAAGTGAGTTGAAGCGTTATTTCAGAAAGTTGTTCTTGTTGGCAATACATGTGACCATAACACATCGCTTGATACCAAAACAATTCGACCTTTTCTGGCGGCAATTCTTCAAACGCTGGCTCGGATGTTTTAATTTCATCAATGACCACTTGCCCAGTTTCTTTCACAAAAATGCCGTCTGCACGACCTTCTACACAATAATTATGGCCATTTAAAGGCACCTCAATTTTTAAAGATACTTCCTTTTGATAAAGGCTCCCCGCTTCCTTTTGCAACATTCGATGAAGGCGACTACCTTCTTGTGGTGTATGTTCACTCACATGGCGAGAAACGATACGTCCCCGCCTTAAAATAAATTCGACCACTTGACGCACCGCAATTTTTCTCGTTGATTTCACGTAATCCCACCTATCTGCCTCCCTATTATAGAACATACATTCGCTAAACAAAAGCAAAAAATCCAAAACGAACACAATCATGCGTTCATTCTGGATTTCTCTTTAGATTATCAACAATTAAAAACAACTTGTTTCTTCTAACTGTTTGGTTTCTTTTCCATTTGCTTTTGCCACGACCAATTGCGCCATTTGTTTAAACGAATTATTTAAACCAATGCCGCCCTTTTTGGGCATCTTCACAATCGGTACTTGCTGATAATAGTGACTAACTGCTGGATTTTCTTCTGCCATCGCTGCAATTGCAGGAATGCCTGCAGCATTAAACTTACAAGCTAGATGAGCGACCATTTCTCCAAAATTAGGATAATGCATGGCAGGTCCGCAAAGAACCGCATTGGCATGAAACTTTTTTGCAAAGCCAATAAATTTCTTTGCTACCTCTTCCTCGTTTTCCAAATAATATTGGTCACCACAATAAAGTGTCGCAACAATTTCCGCTCCTTGCTTCTGTAAAAATGGTAGCAATGTTACCCCTGGACCTAAGGGAGCTTTTTTACCACTTGGTTTCAGCTGAGCTTGTTCATCACTGCCAAATCCTGCTAAACTGTGGTTTAAGACTAAAAGGATTTTTTTCATGCCTATTTCCTCCTTATTTATAAATCATCGAAGTCAAAGGAATCAAAATCAATTTCTTCACTCTCTTCTTCTTGTGCTTTCCATTCTTCACGTAAATATTGGTCATCCATAACTCGAATAAAAGGATAATAAATGAACATTCCTAGTACCAATAAGAGAGCTTGCAGAATTGATCCTTGCCAACCGCTGACTAAAAATCCTGAGATAATTGGTGGGGTCGTCCACGGCAATTGAATACCGTTCGTCAATGGAACTAAGCCCCAATCCATAGCAAAATAGGCAATAATAATATTAATTGCGGGTACTAATACAAATGGAATTAAAAGGATTGGATTTAAAACAATTGGCAACCCAAAAATGATTGGTTCGTTAATCCCAAAAACACCAGGAATTAGTGAAAGTTGCGAAAGCTTTTTAATTCGTTGACTTTTACAGAATAAGACCATCACAATGATTAATGAGAGTGTGGAACCGGCGCCACCAAATGTTGCAAACATATCTTGAAATTGTCCAGTGATGATATTGGGAATTTCATGGCCGTCTTTAAATGCTTGTAAATTTTCAACAGACAATGCCCGCAAAACAGGATTAAAGACTGCGCCAACCACGCTACCTCCGTTAATGCCAAAGAACCAAAAGAAGTGTAAAAATAAATAAGCAATGCTCATCGCACCTAAGGTATTACCAAGACTCAATAAGGGCGTTTGTAGAAATTCAAAAATAACATCTTGTAAATTACCATAAGGAGTTAAAGCAGCCAGCCAATTGACTAAAAACATGAGAGTAACAACTAAAAAACTCGGAATCAGGGCCTCAAAAGACTTAACCACTGTTGGTGGCACTCCTTCTGGCATTTTTATTGTCCACCCTTTACGAACAATGGCCACAAATAAACGAGTCGCAATTAATGCGACAATCATTCCTAAAAACAAGCCACTGGAACCCATCCATTTTAAAGGTAAACTGGTAACTTCATAAACCTTTGAACTATTTTCCGGTGTAAATAATGTTTGATAAGGCGTTACAATAAAAAATGAAACCAATGCGATAATTCCTGCTTGCATTGCATCCACATTGAATTGTTTTCCTAAACTATAGGCAATACCGACAACGGCCAGAATAGTCATTACATCAAAACTAGCACTAGCTGGAACAGACATCATTGTCGCCCAGTCTTTACCAAGCAAATGAGACATCCAAGTATCCCATTGTGGCAAAGGAAAATTAGCAATTAATAAGAAGACCGAACCAACAATCAACAAGGGCGTTGATAAAAGGAAGCCATCACGAATCGCTACTAAATACTTATTTTCTCCTATCACTTTTGCCAAAGGGGTCAATACGCGCTCTAACCAATCCAAAAATTTTTGCACGGTCGTCACTCCTATCTATTATTTTTTATTTTGCTTAATTAACCGCAGCGCTTCTTTCAATGCTTTTTCGCCATCCATCATGCCATAAATTTCTGGCGCAATTGCAGCGACAGGAATCCCTTGAGGAGCAAATTGTTCTTTTGTTTTTTCTAATAAAAAACGGACTTGTGGTCCTAATAAAATAGCAACAGGCTTCTCTGCTTCAACCACTTCCTGTGCTCTTGCAATAGGAAAAGCAGTAATCATTAAAGGCATTTGATGTTTTTCAACCACTTCCATCATTTTATTAACCATAATACTTGTAGACATTCCTGCATCACAAAAAAGATAAATTTGTTTTTTACTCATGTTCCTTCACTCTCCTCATTTATTCAATTGGTGCTTTGATTCTTTTTTCATAGGCTGCTAACCATTCTTGTGAAATCGGCTGAATCTCTGTGGTATGATTCTTGCCTGGATTTGCAATATAGATTTCTGGTTGCTGCATATCAGTACCAACCGTAAAAGTAAATTCCACATTCGTAGCTACGCCCCAGTCTCCCTGTTTGTTCATGGCCACTAGTGAAAAAGCTCCTGCTTTCCCATAACGTTGGGTCAATTTTTCATAAAAAGCATAGACGGCTTGATCACATGCTTGTTGTGGCGAGCACCCTTCCCCCATTAAACGGACGATTTCATAAGAAAGACAGCCTTTCATTAAATCTTCACCTAATCCTGTAGCCGCAGCACCACCAATTTCGCTATCAACATAAAAACCAGAACCTGACAGTGGTGAATCACCAACACGTCCTGCTTTTTTCATGAAGAGTCCCGAACTGGAAGTGCCAGCTGCCATTGATCCTGTTTGGTCTAACGTAATAGCGCCGACGGTATCATGCCCATCATAGGGGTTCAACTGATTTTCCTGAATTTCTTTTAAACGCTTTTGCCACCATTGATTAGCGCGTTCTGTCAACATATTCTTTCTTTCAAAACCGTGCAACATTGAATATTTCGTTGCACCTGCGCCAACACGAAAACTATTAAACTTCTCTTTACTTAATGCTTTAGCCACTGAAATCGGATTTTTAACATCTGTAATTCCTGCCACAGCACCAATTGCAAATGTGTCTCCATCCATATAGGCAGCATCCATTTCTAAAATCCCTTCCTCATTAGGTAAACCGCCGTAGCCCACTGACTTATAAAAAGGATAGTCTTCTACTTCTTTAATTAATTGTTCCACGGCCGTGCCTGCAGCACCTCCTTGTTGTAATTCTTCTGCAGCTTTTAGTAACCCATCATGTGCCATCCGCCATGTCGCAATTGCACCCCAAGTCATTTTCCATCCGCCCTTTCGTTAACGCTTACATTTCTCCACCATTATAAACTAGTATATACTGTTTTGTATATACTGAAAATGAAATTTTATACAGAAAAATAGAAGATACACGTATGCGACCTATACGAAACACATTGGCTTCTTCTCATACGTGTATCTTCTATTGGTTTTATGCTTCTGTTAATGCAATCATCGCTTGCATATAGATTTCCAGATTAAGCAGTAAATCTTTTTCATCCATATATTCATCTTGGTTATGCGCAATGCCTTTTTGACCAGGAAATGATGGACCAAAAGCAACGATATTCGGCATAAAACGAGCATACGTAGCACCTGTAGTTGTGACTGGCGTCCCATCTAAGCCAGTAATTTGTTCATAAACCTTGGTTAATTTTTGAACATTGCGCTCATCTTTTGGAAACAGCGTACTAGGGAGGCGGCGGATGACGGTCACTTCACTTTCTGGAAATAGTGCCTTCGTTAGCTGCGTGGTTACTTCGTTTTCTGTAATAGAAACAGGATAACGCACGGCCAATGATAACACCAATTGCTGTCCTCGTTTTTCCAACACATAGGGCGTTAAAATCAATTGCCCACTATCCTGATCCTTAAAGTCCAGAGCTACTCCTTCGCCATAGTGCTTTTCGTGAAAACTAGCGGTTAACCAGTCGAAATACTGTAATAAATTTCCTTTGACTAACTGTTCCTCGCTAATTTTCTGTGCCAATAAAGTAATCGCGTTCTTGCCTAGTTCTGGCGCATTGGAAGGAGCACGTTTTCCCGTGATTGCTGTTGTTTTTCCTGCAATCACCACACTTAATTGATCAGGTACGTGGTCTTTTGCTTGATCACCCATAATCTGACCAATTTGTTCACTTGAATCATCTGGGATGGTCGTTGTGATTTCATAATTAACAATCCCTCGCTCCCCATAAACTACTGGATATTTACAATCTGGAGTAAATCCAAAAACGGGTGCGTTTTCCTTCTCTAAATATAAGGGGATATCTCCACTCCCACTTTCTTCATCCGTGCCAAACATTAAGCGAATGGTTTTCTTTGGTTGGTAACCAAGTTCTTTCAGTAATTTCATTCCATACAGGCAAGCCAAGATAGGACCTTTATTATCTAGAATTCCTCTACCATACAAACGTTGATTTTTTTTCGTTAATTGAAAGGGCGGCACTGACCAACCAGAACCTTCTGGTACTACGTCTAAATGACCAATAATTCCCAGATATTCTTCCGCTGTTCCCCATTGCGCATAGCCAACTACGTCATTGACAATCCCAGTTTGAAAGCCATAACGCTCTGCCAGTTTCAGCGTTTCTTCCAAAGCTCTTTTCGGTCCTTCGCCAAAAGGTGCCTCTTTTTTAGGCGACCCTTTCACACTTCGAATCGCCATAATTTTGTTTAAGTCTTCATAAAATAAATCTTTTTGAGCGGCTATTTCTTCTTTGATCTTCATTCGTTCCAAGAACCTCCTAGCTCCACTTGGTTGTTTTCAGACGGGCTATAGCGGGTCAGTGTGTTTTTAAACGTGTACCGATCTGCTCGATATAAAGAGACATCATATAAAATAGGGGTTGCATCAAGCGCATAGGTGATAGAGTGGACTTGTAAAAGTGGCTGGCCCACAGGAACATTCAATAATTCGGAAATTTCCGCTTCAACTAAGATTGCTTCAATTTCTTGATGCGAATAAGCAATCTCGACGTTCTTCTCGATTAAGCAGAAAAGAGAGCCCTCGAAGTCTTGCTTCGTATGGCCTTGTACGTATGCCTGTGGCAAATAAATTTTTTCAACTGTCATTGGTTCGCCGTCTAACATTCGGCGGCGAATCAGTTCATAAATTGCCTCATTTTTGCCTACTTGCAGCGCCTCCCGAATTTTCTCAGCGGGATGTACTACTTCTTCAAAGGAAATGACTTCTGTCTGGCTTTTTTTCCCGTAAGCTTTGGCTGCCTCAGTAAAACCTTGTAAGCCAGCGCGGCCACTTTGAATTTTCGCTTGCGACATCACATAACTACCTTTACCATGTCGTTTTACCAAAATATTTTTGCGAATCAAATCATCAATCGCTTTACGGATGGTCAAGCGACTGCAGTTATATTCTTTAGCTAAATCATATTCTGAAGGTAATTTTTGTGCACTTACATACAGACCGTCTCGAATCTTCTTTTCAATTTCTGCAGAAATTTGCTTAAATTTGGGTGCATTTTCTGTCATTTCATCGCCTATCTTTCTTCAAAAAAATAAATTTCCTAGTATATACCACACTGTCTATACTAAATCAATTTTTAAGAAACCGCAATCATTTGTTGCGTTTCTTAAAAATCAAAAAAGAAAGCGAGCCACAAGTCGGTTGGGCTTGTGGCTCGCTTTTTTAGGAAAAAAATATGTTATTTCCCTTTCATCCGTTCTTTGCCTTCTTGACACATATAGAGTAGCGGACAGGCTTCACATTTAGGCGCTCTTGCTAGGCAGTGATAACGCCCAAAGAAAATCATGGTATGGTGCGTTTTCACCCAGAGTTCTTTCGGAACTTTACGCATTAAGGTTTGCTCAACTTCAGTAACATTCGCATTTAGCTTACAAATTCTAAGGCGCTTGGACACTCGTTCCACATGTGTATCTACTGCAAAAGCCGGTTCGCCGAAAGCATCTCCCATTACTACATTGGCTGTTTTTCTCCCCACGCCAGGTAAACTGACCAGTTCATCTCTGGTTTGCGGAACTTCTCCATTGAAACGTTCTAAAAGTTGTTGTGCGCACGCTTTAATATTTTTTGCTTTATTGCGATATAAGCCAATGGTTTTTATTTTAGCAATAATCTCTTCCACCGGCGCAGCTGCTAAAGCTTCTGGTGTTGGAAAAGCTGCGAATAAACCAGGAGTCGCTTTATTTACCGATACATCGGTTGCTTGCGCACTTAAAATCACAGCAATTAATAATTCAAAAGGATTCTTATGTTTTAATTCACATTCTGCATTTGGAAACATCTCATACATAATTTCAATAGCTTCCATTGTTGTCTCTTTTGATAGCATGGCCCACCTCCTTTTTATTCACTGTCTTCTGGATTTAACCAATTGTGTAATGTAACCTTTGGTAACGATTCTTGTGTCTGACCTTGTTGTTCAATCTCATTTTGAATCATAGAATCTTTTCGTTTTTTCTGATCAGCAGCCACTTGTTCTTTGGTGGTAATATTTTTACGCTCCCACGCAAGTAAAATACGATCAATATATTTCAAACTATACGCCTGATTTAAAACGGCTTCTCGCAACGCTAACCGGATTAACTCAGGGGAATAATGGTCCGTGTTCAACCACTGACCAATCATTTCTAATTCAATGGGTGAAAGTGGACGTCCGAATTCTTTTTCAAAGCCTTGGTAAAGCTGTTTAATTTCATCTTCGTGGTTTGCGACAACTTGTTTTTCTTTGCTCGTTTGTAAAAATAATTGAATCTTTTGAAAAACAGGCAGTAAATCATACGTATCCATCATTTGACCTTTTTGGTTTTGTTGTGTTTCAATTCGAATAAATCCGCGAGAAACCAATTGATTTAATAACTTATAAATCGTATCTGGCGTTTTGCCCATCGTCTCTGCAATCGCCATTAAGTCTGGAAATAAATCGCCTGCATTTTGCGAACGAAAAAGTTGCAGTAAAAAGAGAAATTCATCATCTTTCAAACCAATTTTTTGGTAATGATCAAATAGTAAGTTTGAGATTGTTGTTTCACCAGCTTCTAAATATTCACGAATTGATAACATTGTTGTTGTCCACTTCCCCTTGCTTGTTTCACTTATTGCACATGATAAACATCAAAATAAATAGCTTTCATATAATCAATTAAATAACTAGGATTCAATTCTTCTCCCGTTGCATCATAAATTAATTGATTTGGTTTACGTGAAGCGCCGTACTGATGAATATGTTGTGTTAACCATTTACGGATATCAGAATAATCCTCCGAAGCTAAAATTTCATCAACAGATAATTCTTGTTTCATTGCGTGAAATAGTTGCGCGGCGTACATATAACCCAAGGCATAAGATGGGAAATAACCAAAGCTACCTCCAGACCAATGAACATCTTGAAGGACACCTTCTAAATCATTTTCAGGTGATACGCCTAAGTACTCTTGGTATTTTTCGTTCCACACTTTTGGCAAATCAGCGACTTCCAAAGAACCATTAAATAACATTTTTTCAATTTCATAACGAATAATGATATGCAAAGGATAGGTGAGACTATCGGAATCAATCCGAATCAAACTTGCTTTCGTTTCTTTTAAAGAAGCATAGAAATCTTCAAAAGCAATATCATCAAAAGTACCTTCTGCGCATTCTTGGAAAAACGGGTATTGTTTTTGCCAAAAAGCCCGGTTGCTACCAATGATAATTTCATTAAAGAGCGATTGTGATTCGTGAATCCCCATAGAGGCACCTTCACTTAGCGGCGTAAAGTCAAATTTAGGATCAAAATTTTGTTCATACATCCCATGACCCGCTTCATGAATCACACCAAATGTTGCCATTGAGAAATTATTTTCTTCCCAGCGCGTAGTAATCCGCGCATCATTTCGATTTAGAGCTGTCATAAATGGATGAACTGTATCATCTAATCGGCCTTTTGAAAAATCATAGCCTAATTGTTCAACCACACCAATCACAAAACGGCGTTGTTGTTCTTTGGTCATTTTTCTAGATAAAAAGTCAGTTCTAGGCGGCGTACCTTTTTCCGCTAAAACGGTCCGAATTTCTTGAATCCCTTGTTTTACTTGGTCGAATACTTGGTCTAGCTTCTCAACCGTCATTCCCGGTTCAAATTGATTTAATAACACATCATACGGAGTTTTTTCTTCTTTTTGCCAATAAGGAATGAACTCTTTTTGGAACGCAACGACCTTCGTTAAGGTTTCTTCTAACAAGCCAAAATCTTGTGCAGCGCGTGCTTTTAGCCAATCTGTATGTGCTTGGTTTAATACTTTAACATATTCTTGCATACGTTCAGCTGGAACATTTTTATTCAAAGCATATTCTTCTTTTACTTTTTCAAAAACCAGTTTCCCTAATTCAGATAATTCTTCAGGGCGTGTCTCAAAATAGGCCAATGCTTCTTGAATAACTGGGCCAATACTTCGTTCAAAATATAATCCGGTTAAATACCCTTCTACTTCTCCTCGAAAAGGACTACTTTTTTCTGGCATCCCAGTTGATGAATCCCAGTCTAATAATGTCAAGGCATTTTTTAGTAATTGAATTTCTTTCACTTCTTGTAAAAATACAGCTTCCTTCATTTTTTTACACCAGCTTTCTTAGTCTTCCCGTGGTTTTCTTGGTGGACGTGTTCCCCAGTATTGGAATAAATCTGTTCGTAAGGCTCCGTTGTAAAGCTTCCGTTTTTTAGTAGCTTTGGCACCATAATATTCTTCAAAAGCAAGATCACTCGTCAGTATATACTTGCTCCAAGTAGTTAACGGACGGAAAACATGGCCCATTTCTTTATACAAACGACGAACACTTTCCTCTTCTCCTAAACGCTCACCATAAGGCGGGTTAGCTACCATTACACCATATTCCTTCTCGGTTGTAAAATCTTTTAATGCCAATTGTTTAAAAGTAATTGAATCACCTAAACCAACTTCCTCAGCATTCGCTCGTGCGACTTCAATCATTCGCCCATCAACATCTGAACCACAGATATCTAATTCAACATCGTAGTCTGCCTTTGCCTCGGCTTCGTTACGTACTTTTTCAAAAATCGCTGGATCAACCCAATCCCATGTTTCACAAGTGAAACTACGATTAAAGCCAGGGGCAATGTTATGGCCAATTAATGCTGCTTCAATACAAATTGTTCCAGAACCACAAACTGGATCATAAAAAGGACGATCTTTGCGCCAATTGGTCAACATCACTAAAGCAGCTGCCATGTTTTCCTTAAGAGGTGCGCCCCCCTTTTCAATGCGATAGCCTCGTTTAAATAAACTTGGTCCAGTCGTGTCCAACGTCAACGTCACTTTATCTTTTAGAAGAGCCACTTCTAATTTAAACAAAGCTCCTGTTTCGGTTAAAGGCACCGTCGCTGGACGATGGTAAACTTCTCTTAAACGGTTAACAATGGCTTTTTTGGTGATGGCTTGGCAATCAGGAACACTATACAATTTTGACTTAATTGATTTACCTGCAACTGGAAATTCTGCATCTAAAGGCAAATAATCTTCCCAAGGAAGTGCTTTAACTTTTTCAAATAATTCATCAAAACTATAGGCGTTAAATTCGCCAACGACGATTTTAATCCGATCTGCTGTCCGTAGCCATAAATTGGCAGTAGCAATTGTTTCAACAGTGCCTTCAAAGACGGCCCGGCCATTTTCTACTTCACAGGGAATCCCTAAATCACGCAATTCTTTTCCAACTAATGCTTCTAAGCCACTAGCAGCCGTTGCAACAAGTTTGAATGTTTTTTCTTTCGTCATAAAAACTCCTTCTTGACTCTTTTTTATTGTCTGGAGCTAACAGTCCTGCCGACTACTGCTCCGCTTATTTTTTATAATTGTCCGCTTTCTCTGAACTAAACGGCCCTGTCCCGCCCTCTTTAGAACAGACAGCTTACTACTTTTATCTCAGTTTCTTTATTTTAACATTTTTTTATTCTTTTCGTAAAAAAAGCCTTCACAACTACGTTGGAAGGTCTTCCTGAATTACTTGTAATTTTCTATAAGCCATGTTCTGTATCACCAATTCTTCAGGAAAAATTGGTGACGGTCATCATCTATCTGCAGAGTAAACTCTGCCTCTTCTACTCGTTCATTTCCTTTAGAAGAGCGCCCCTACCATTGTTTGGGTTGCTCGCTCGAGGGGTTTACCGCGTTCCACCG
>OLQZ01000448.1_pt1 | contig 12369 bp, 9 predicted proteins | sample 1643191 | NCBI WGS metagenome assembly OLQZ01 (sample SAMEA3136768, study PRJEB25190) | human gut metagenome | biome: human gut; feature: human-associated habitat; material: faeces | place: Austria | collected 2013
CACATTGAATATGGTGAAGGCGACGAAACGTTAGGGATTTTTGGTCATATGGACGTTGTTCCTGCTGGTGATGGTTGGGAAACAGATCCTTATGAACCAGTCATTAAAGATGGCAAAATTTATGCACGTGGTGCAAGCGATGATAAAGGCCCAAGTATGGCTGCTTATTACGCAATGAAAATTATCAAAGAATTAGGCTTACCCGTGTCTAAAAAAATCCGTTTCGTAGTAGGAAGTGACGAAGAAAGCGGCTGGGGCGATATGGATTACTATTTCCAACATGAAGAAGCACCAGACTTCGGTTTCTCACCAGATGCTGAGTTCCCAATTATTAATGGGGAAAAAGGAAATGTGACTATTCGTTTAACTTTCCGAGGCGGTAACGGCGCTGATTATAAATTAGAAAGCTTCAAATCTGGTTTACGTGAAAACATGGTTCCGGGAACAGCAGATGCTGTTGTAACGGCTGCTTCAGCAGATGAAGCGGCTTCACTAGCTGCTAGCTTTGAAACATTCATCAAACAAGAAGCAAAAATTTCAGGTAACGCAGAACTTTCAGATAAAACAGTGACTTTCCATGTAGTTGGTAAAGGTGCTCACGGTGCTAGCCCACAATCTGGAATTAACGCAGCGACTTTCTTGGCAACTTTCTTAAATGATTACAGCTTTGCAGAAGGCGCATACAGCTTTATTAATACCATTGCTGAATTTATCCATGAAGATTTTTATGGCGAAAAATTAGGTGTGGCTTTTGAAGACGAAAAAATGGGTAAATTGACAATGAACGCTGGGATTGTTAACTTTGATCCAGAAAATCCTGAAAATAGCTTAGTAACATTAAACTTCCGCTATCCAAAAGGAACTTCAGCAGAAGAATTACAAGCAAAAGTTCAAGCAACAGTCGGTGAAACGGTCACTGCAACACAAGGAGATCGCAACCAAGAACCGCATTATGTACCAGTTGATGATCCATTGGTGGCAACGTTACTACAAGTTTACGAAGACCATACAGGCGAAAAAGGCCAAGAACAAATCATTGGTGGCGGTACTTATGGCCGCTTATTAAAACGTGGTGTTGCCTATGGCGCAATGTTCCCTGGCTACACAGACACAATGCACCAAGCCAACGAATTTATGGAATTAGATGACTTATTCCGAGCAGCTGCTATTTATGCAGATGCGATTTATCGTTTAGCTAAATAAAACAGTGTCAGAAACGTTGTTAAATCAACGTTTCTGATTTTTTTACCCAAATAGCAGATGAAACGAGGATGAATAATCGCTTGAGGTGAAAATTGGCTTGTATAATCATGACTCAGATTCTACTTAGAAGTAATTTTTGCGCTGAAATTCGAACAAAAACCTTTGAATTGAGTTTTCCAAGGCTTTAATTATTTATTTTAGAACACTTTCTAATTGAGTCACCGCTTTTTCAATTTCGATACGTGTTTTCTTAGTGATATACATATAGATTTTTTCGATTTTCTTGCTATCTTCTGAATGAATGACTTGTTTTCGAATGGTTGATAGTGGAAGATCATCTGCAGCCAAAATTGAAACAAAAGTATGGTGGAACATATGTGGCAAGATATGAATAGGTCTATCAAATTCAATTAAGTTGTCAATATTAGGATAGCAACGGTTGGTGTCGCTTTTCTGATATTTTCGTTGGATACTTCCACTATGTAGTAAAGTTGACAATTCGTTTTGAACGAAAGGAATTCCCTGTTAGTTGTACCTTGAACAGAAATGCGAGTGAAGATGTATCCCATATATTGATAATCTGGATTAAACTTTTTTATAAACTTGTTGCGCTCAATGTATTTCTTTAATAGTGCTTCAACTTTAGGAGTCAGTGGAGTTTCTCTTACACTTTCCATTGTCTTCAAGTCATCACGATATCGTTCTTTATCAACAGTCAAATCAAGTTCAGACATTTCCTTATCAGATTAAGTATGCCAGTTGCGTTGCCAATAGATTATTATTATTTTCTTATCGAAATCAATAATGTCTTCATTGATACCAAGCGTCTCGCTAGGACGAACGCCAGTCGTAAACACGAAACGAAATACATCTGCGAATGTCTGTGCATTAGCTCGTTCTTCCCAAGATTCAACGATTTCGATCACTCGTTTTGCCTCGGGTGGTTCAATGTATTTTCTGCAATATCGGCACGTTTTTTCGGTTTGTTGCTATGCACGGGTTATTTTTCGTTTTTTTAATTTTCTATCCAGTATAGGGAGTTGTGTAGAGCTAATGTTACCTGTTTCAAGCGTCCAATTAAAAATCATGTTGAAGTATGCCATAATCCCTTTAATGCTAGAAATGGATGCTTTGTTGAGGATATCTTGCATTATATTCACTGAATGATAATTCATTTTAACTTATAGTCAGGTTGAAGTTTGGAACAATAAATACATCAAAAATACTGACTTTTGAACGAATAGTTTCCTTTGCTTGGTCTTACAAGTGTAACCAACAAATATAAGCTAAACCATAAGGAGTTCCGGTTGAATCAAGTGGCTAGGTGATTTTTCCTAAGGTTAGTGTTTTAGAAATATCTTTCTGTGGTCGTTTACTAGTTACTTGAGTGATGTAATCATCTAATTTGTCATTCGGAATTTTTGTAACTTTCGCTATGAGTTGTGAATTTTTGATGTCTAATATCAATAGGTTTGGCTTACCTGAACGTTTGTTTACTCTAGGTGGTGTAACTATCGTTGAAAAAAATCCTTTGTTATCGCTTTCTGTAAGATAGACTCGGCGAGTATCTGTCGTTAGTGGGTTGGCAAAAGTCATATCAAAGCGAACAAAGACATTTCATTTGAGATAATTCTTTAATAAGAGGAGGGCTCTTTTTATTTCGTCTGCCGTTTTTCTCGTGACAGATGAGAAAATTTTTTAATTTCTTTGCTAATTAGTGAAATTAAATCAATTTATATCTAACTCTAATGTAAATTATTATTTTAAATATGATAAAATAAAGAGAGATGTATATTAATGGGAAAGTTTGTTATACACGTTCGGAAGCGATTTCGTTAGGAACTAAGAAATTTGAATATTAAGGGATAGTAAATTTTTTTGTTCAAACCTTTTTATTTTATCTGTTAATACTTCATCTAAAGACAGCTTTTTGATTTACAGTTTATAGTAGAACGTTATTATATAACTTTTTCTAGTTGACATAACATCTAACTCTAGTATTTATGTTGAATTTAGAGTGATAAGTTTAAAAAAGGGGAATAATTGTGAGTGAAGAGTTAGTAATACTGGAACCATATGCTTCTAGTTTAATTGAGAGTATGCGCTCGATTGGTTATTCTTTTGAAACTGCTATTGCAGATATTATAGATAACTCAATTAGCGCTAAGGCAACTGAAATTAAGATATATCAGCGTGTAAAAAATGGTATACCATATATTCAAATAATTGATGATGGAATAGGAATGAGTCGTTCAGAGTTATTGGATGCACTACGTTTAGGCAGTAAAAATCCTACTGAAGACAGAGAAAAAGATGATTTAGGAAGATTTGGATTGGGTCTAAAATCTGCAAGTTTTTCTCAATGCCGCATTCTAACGGTTGTATCAAAAATGAATAATGAAATTCACGGTTTTCAATGGGATTTGGACATTGTAGCTAAAACAAATAGATTTGTAGTTAGAGAATTAGATGAATTTGAAATTTCTTCTTTTTCGAATTTATCTTATTTGAGTGAACGTGAGGGGGGGACTATTGTACAATGGGAGAATTTTGATCGTATTAATGATTCGACTCATGATTTACAAGATGAGCTTGCAGATTTAATGATTGTCGCCATTGAACACATTTCGTTAATTTTCCATCGTTTCTTAAATAGTAAGTTAACTATTCAAGTAAATAATGAAAAAGTTGTACCAAAAGACCCGTTTTTAAAAAATAATGGAGGTACCCAAGAACGTCCAATTGAGAAAATCAAGATTGAAGGTGAAACGATTACATTGAACCCTTATATTTTACCACATTTGAGCAAGTTAAGTGTTGCTGATAAACGTTTAGCTGGTAAAGCAAATGAGTATTATAAATCTCAAGGGTTTTATTTATATAGAAATAAACGTCTCATAGTTTGGGGAAGTTACTTAGGAGTTTCTAGAAAAACTGAGTTAGGAAAAAATCTTCGAATTCAAGTAGATATTCCCAATAGTTTAGATTATCTCTGGGAAGTTGACGTTAAAAAGAGTCGGGCTAACGTGCCAAGTATCATTAGAAAGAACTTATCAAAAGCTATTGTTGATGGTGAAAATGTTTCTAAACGTGTATATACATTTAGAGGAAACAGAGAAGTGACGGACAATGAATCAATGTGGAGTTTCTTTAGTGATCGTGATAATAAATTCCATTTTGAGATAAATACTGAAAATCCATTGTATAAACAGCTAGTTTATACGATGGATGATGACGAATATCGTCTATTCCAAATGTACCTAAAAACATTGTCGGAAAATTTACCTATACAAAAAATTTATGCAGAAGTTGCTGACGGTAAAGGAAACGTAGGTGTTCAAGATGAAAACCTCACAGAAGATTTGAAAGCAATAGTTGAACAGGTAAAATCAATACCAACTGTGGATGTAAAAGAAATTTTAAAATCGTTATTATCGACGGAACCGTATAAATCAAATGATGTAGCGGTTAATTATATTAATAGAGAGTTAGGAGAATTGTAATATGGCTAACGGAGAAACATTTTCAAGTATGTTAATGAGTATCATAAGTTCTGTTCAAACTGAACCAGAACTGATTGATTTGGCAGAAAATTTAAAGATTAGTCCAATATTTAAAGATTTAACTGATGATGAATTTAATGATGCAGTTAATTTAGCCTTAGAAACTATTAAGATATCATTTGGAGAAAGTTTTACTATCGAAGCCAATGAAAAGCATAAACCGTGGTTTGATAATTACTATAAAGATCTGGGTGTGACTCGTTGGGATCGTTATGATGATTACTTAAGGAACCAAAAGAATTTTGCGCCAGCTGTTATGCAGTCAATGAAGGAAAACTTATTTAAAATCACTGATTTGCTTGGAAATCCAAATGGAGATAATTTTAAACGTAAAGGTTTGGTAGTTGGAGATGTGCAATCCGGTAAAACAGCAAATTATGTTGGTTTGATGAATTTAGCAACTGATGCAAAATATAAATTAGTTATTGTTTTAACAGGGACTACGAATACTTTGCGTGAACAAACTCAAATTCGTATTGATGAAGGTTTAGGTAGGGGGACTAATAGTAAGGGGGTCAAGGCAATTCGAAATGTGCAATATAAAGATTTTGGAGACCCAGTATATTTAACTAGTCCGGAAGATGACTTTAAAGCGTCTTCAAGAAAAAACTTTGGTTTGTCATTAGAATCAACTAATACACCGATAATTATTGTCACAAAGAAAAATGTATCCTCTTTAAAAAATATTTATAATTGGTTAGAGGAATATAGTAAAAAGCAAAATAATACTCAAATCGATTCTTCCGTATTATTAATTGATGATGAGGCCGACTTTGCTAGTGTGAATACTAAAAAAGAGGACGACAACCCAACAGCGATCAATTCAAGAATTCGGGAAATAATTGAGTTGTTTACAAAAAGTAGTTATATTGGTTTTACAGCTACACCTTATGCAAATATTTTCATTGATCCAAAATCGGAAGGTGATATGCTTGGTCAAGACTTGTTCCCTAAAGACTATATCTATGTTCTTGGAGAATCCAGTGAGTATGTAGGTATACAAAGTATTTTTTCAGATGATGAAGAGGTCGCGGTTAACAAAAAAATGTTAATACCGCTCAGCGAGGATGAAGTTAGTACGTATCTACCATTGAAGCATAAAAAATACGATATGTTTACAACGTTAGCTCCTAGTATGATTGATGCTATAAACTTATTTTTGATATCGAATGTTATCCGAGACTTTAGGGGACAAACAGCATCACATCGGTCCATGCTATTTAATGTAAGTCGCTTTACCGATATGCACCAACGTATAAAAGTTGTTGTAAACGAGTATCTAGAAAAAGTAAAACGTGATATTAGGTTATATGGCAAGTTGGATTTGAACGAAGCACTTACACATGATTCAATAATTTCATTAAAATCAAGCTACGAAAAGTACTATAACGATTTAGAAGATAACTATAGTTTTGATGAAATACTTCATAATATGAATGATTCAATATATCGCATTCATACAGGTATTGTTAATAAAGATAGTAAGGAAGTTGATTACTTATTGAACGAAGATGAAGGGGAACGTGTAATTGTTATTGGTGGTTTTGCGCTTTCTCGTGGCCTAACTTTAGAAGGATTAACAATTAGTTATTATTGGCGTAACTCAGTAATGTATGATTCACTTTTACAAATGGGACGTTGGTTTGGCTACAGAAATGGATATAAAGATTTATGCAAGATTTTTATGGAGCGAGACGTTATTAGCGATTTTAAGTTTATTGCTATGGCAACGCAAGAACTCAAGGAAGATTTAGAAATTAATTCTAAAAGAGGGTTAACACCAATGCAATTTGGTATTAAAGTTAGAAGTGGACAAGTGGGATTAATCATCACAGCCAGAAATAAAATGAGAACTGGGGAAAAAGTTACAACACGTGTCAATTACAGTAAAGCTATCATTGAAACACTAACATTTTCAGTTCTAGATGATGAGCATAATAAGAGAAATAAAAAAATAATTCAATATTTTGTTGAAGAACATAAATCAAAAATAACAACGTTATTAGATCCTAGTGAACGTCGTGCCAATAAGGTTAAAGGAATATCTGATGTGCCAAAATCTGAAATCGTGAAGCTGATAGAGAATTATATTGCTGAACCAGGTTCGAAGTTTGACCCTAACTTAATTCGACACTGGCTTTTAGAAAATAATGATGAACAATTAGATAAATGGGATGTTGTTTTTCCTACGGGAGAGCTTAAATCAACTGACACTAATTTTGACTATGGTAATGGTATTGATGGAAATTCTTCGTTACGTAAGGTGTATGTCTTTAACGAAGAAGATGGAATTGTTAAAAGGGACAATTCACGTTTAGGCTCCCCAAATGATGGACGTTTTGGTCTATCAAATCCAGAAATTGAATTAGTGAAAAGTTGGCATAAGCGTGCTCCAGAAAAAACAATTTCTCAAATAGAATATTTTGATGAGCGATTAAAAAGAAAACCATTATTAGCTGTTTATAGTGTTATACCACATACGGAAGAAGAGTCATCAATAAAAGAAAACATCGATAAAATAACTAAACCAATTTCTTTGTTATCTATCGGAATTCCTGATTTAGGTGGTAATAGTAAGTTCGTTAATTACACAGTTAATAAAATTTATCAAGATAAAGGAATTGAAAGAGAGGAAGAATAATTTGGTTATGGATAGAATTACTCGAATAAGAGGCACTTTTGAACGTCAACTTAAAAGTAGTTCAGACTTATCAAACTCCTTTGTGAAACAAATTATTGGAGATAATGTAACTGTCGAAATTGGTGCTTTTGAAGGAAAATATGCAATCGCAGTTGAAGGGAATTTTAATCAGTTAGAGTTAACAAGTACAAGTTTAATAGATGTTCAACCAATATATGATAGTTCACATCAAGGAATCGTATTTACGCTATTAGATGAAGAATTATTAGATATTTATATTCAGTTTGCTTATGACTTAGAACTTCTTGTAAAAAAGGACAAACGAGTCCAAGTTGGAGAAGTCTATAATCGTTATCTTTTTTGGCAAAAAATGTTTAAAAAGGTAAATCAAACTGTTTCAGAATCAGTCATTAAAGGGGTAGTCAACGAGCTGAATCTTTTGCTTAAATATTTCATTCCAACATATGGCGTTACTTCGTCAATCAAAGCATGGATTGGTGCGGAAAATGCTCATAAGGACTTTGCGTTTACAGACGGAAAATGGTTTGAAGCAAAGGCGATTAACGCTGGAAAAAATGCAGTAGATATCTCGTCGATTGAGCAACTTGAATCTGAGACTATAGGTTATCTTGCGGTGACTGATCTAGAAAAAACATCTCCGGAAAATGGGGAAGGAATGAACTTGATTACTCTCATCAAACTGGTGAAGGAACAAATCGAAAACGAAATGATTTTAGGTGAATTCTATAATAAGTTTGTGCAGCTTGGGTTTGATATGACGGTTACAAAAAAGCCTGAACACAAAGTAAATACTTATCGCTATATATTAAGTGAGACTAAGTTTTATACAGTGAATGGTTCATTTCCTAGATTAACGAAGAAAGATTTTCCAAATGCTATTGCATCAGTAAAATACAGCTTACTGTTAGCAGAGTTGGATGGATTTAAGATTGATTATAAAGATATAGAAGAAGGGACATTTAGTGGAACTTAATGAGTATATTGCTACGTTTACCAGTGGCGTTTTGGCTGATGCCGAAACTTATCAAACAACGGTTAAAGAAGCATTTTTAACGAATTTGGGAGATAAGTTAGTTGAATCGGAAGTTATTTCGAGTTATGAAGTTGGTTATTTCAGAAAGCTAGCAGGGCGTCGTGGGCGTAAGATTGAATTTGATGGTTATTCATACGAAGATGCAGACGGAACATTTAATCTCTTTGTAGTAGATGATATTGATGAACCAGAACAAGCATTGACAGATTCGCTCTTAGACTCATTAATTAAACCAACAGAAGAACTTGTTTATAGTGGCATTGAAATGAGATTTATTGATTGGGAAGAAAGTAGTCCTGGTTATGTGGCGGCAAGTGAAATTTATCGTTTGTATCAAAATCGTGGTAATAAAGAAATTGATGTTGACCTACAAAAAATTCGTATTTATGTTTTAACTAATAAAAAAATTAGTTCGCGGTTTAAAAACAAAAAACGTGATGCAATCTACGAAATTCCAGTGGAATTCTCTGTTTATGATGCGACTCGTTTATTCGAAATGGCGAAATCTGGTTTTGAAAAGGAACCAGTTGATGTTTACCTTGACGATTATAATGTTGCAGGTGTCTATGCAATTAAGAGTACTGAAAAGAATGGTGAATTTGAAAGCTACTTAGCAACTATCCCAGGTCAAGTTTTGGCAGATATTTATCTTGAACATGGTACCCAAGTCCTTGAAGGAAATGTTCGTGCTTTCTTAAGCGTTCGTGGAAAGGTAAATAAAGGAATTCGTAGAACAATTTTAGAAGAGCCAGAAAAATTCTTTATCTTAAACAATGGGATTACTGTGACAAGTGAAGGCATTGAATGCCAACAAACTGAAAAAGGATTGTTAATCACACAGATTAATGATATGCAGATTGTTAATGGTGGGCAAACAACCGCTTCATTAGCAAATGCTTTGATGAAAGATAAGGCTGATTTATCTAAAGTTCAAGTCATGATGAAATTATCTGTTTTGGAGACGCATGATGTTTCTGTAAAGTTGGTGCCTGAAATTTCTCGTGCATCAAACTCTCAAAATAAAGTTGATGAAGCAGATTTCTTCTCGAATCATCCATATCACATTAAGTTCCAAGAACTTTCACAAAATAATTTGGCTCCAGCAGTTGATGGTAACCAATATCAAACAGAGTGGTTCTATGAACGAGCTCGTGGTCAATATACTGTTGAGCAAATGAAATTAACACAGGCACAAACCAAAGCCTGGCAGTTGAAGCATCCGAAAAACCAAGTGCTACGTAAAACAGATTTAGCGAAATATGTCATGACTTATGATGGTTATCCTCAAGATACAAGTAAGGGTGCTCAAGCAGTTATGAAGAAATTCTCAAATATTATTCAGGGACCAAATGGTGATGATGGTGTTTGGGCAAAGAATTCGTCAGCAATCAATAGTGGGTATTTCAAAGATACAATTGCTAAAGCAATCATTTTTAAAGAAACAGAGAAATTGGTTTCAGGACTTGATTGGTATAAAGAAATTAAGGCATATCGTGCTAATATCGTAGCATACAGCATTGCTGTATTGGTGCATTACGCGACCAAACAGAAAAAATCAATCGACCTAACGAAAATCTGGAATACACAACATATGTATGAAGCCTTACGTTACCAGTGCGATATCACTTCAAAAGAAATCTATGAATTCTTAACACGTAATGATCGTTTAACCTTAAATGTTACGGAATGGGCAAAGAAAAATGAGTGTTGGGAAAGAGCCAAGAAATTAGATTTGACGATTTCTCCTGGATTTGAAAATACCTTGGTTGTCATTAAGAAAGAGAGTCGTTCGGAAGTTAAGGAAGAAACGGTTGATTCTATGACTTTTGTTGTAAATAAACCACAGTACGTATGGGAAGAGATGAAAGTGTGGGGGAAGAAATATTTATATTTGAACCCAACAGATGAAAGCTTTCTTGACTTAGCAATAAAAGTCCATACACAAGGAAAAATTCCATTAGATAAACAATTTGCTAGAATTGTAAAAATATACAATTCTATGATATCAAAAGGATTTATAGATAGGTCAGTTTAAAAATAGAATAGAAAAGCGTCTACCATCTGGATTTATTTCAATGGTGGACGCTTTTTAATTTTTTTTAGGCAAATTTTTCAGAGAATATAACATTGTCGGCTGGGTTAATTACAGTACTATTTAAATCAATAAGTTCATTGAAAATTTCTTGAAGTATATTTACGACAATGCTATTACCAGATAGTTTAAGTAGTTTTGAGTGGCTTAAAAATTTTCTGTTTTCACTAACTGCTAAGTTATTATCAGTCAACATTTGAAAATCATTTTCATCAAATCCCATTAGCAAGAAAGTCTCACGTGGAGTTAAATTACGGTAGGGTGACTTTTGCTTATCTAAATTTAAATTGTGAATGATAATTCCAGCATTTGGATTGCGATCTTGTTTGGTGGTTATGGTTTTAGCCAACTTATCCGAACATTCATTACCGTTTGCCAACACTTGAGAATTTGCAAATATTTTTTTTCTAGATTCAGTAAAGTTAGGTGTACTCTCTATTGCTTCCTTACGATACTGTTCATTTGAGTAATCCAAACGTAAAAAGTCATCAATTCGAGGCTTTTTGAGTTCAACATGTAAGAGGTGAGTTTTTGTTGAAGGAGCTTGAGAAAAATAGCTGTTAATATGAGATACTTTTTCAGCCGTTAAATCTTCAACTAGGATGCTAATCATAAAAGTACGAACTCTTGATTGAGGAATTCCGAAATTGCTTGCATCTATATCGTAATAAAAACTAACATAGCCCATTTCCCTGAGTTCTTCAATCCAAAGGTTGAAATTTTCAGAGTGTAGTGGCCCATGAATTGCTGATACATTTTCCATTAATAAGAAGCGAGGTTTTGCTTTTTTTATTTGTTTATATTCTTTAAGTATTCGTTCGATTTCCCAAAGTAGTCCAGAACGATTTCCCGCATCTTTGTCAATGCCACTGAAGTTTCCATGCCAATAGCTACTGATTGATAAATCTTGACAAGGGAAACTGTACGTCAGTAAATCAGCATCGGGGAGATCTTTGGCATGAACACTTGTGATGTCAACAAGATTTTTGTTTGCCTCAATACTATGTAAGATTGCTTTCAACTGTTGGATAGGCATGTGTTTTAATCCCATTCGAGTCATGGGTTGTTTACCGTCAGAACTTAAATTGAAATTAGATAATATATTGACTAAATCATTCTTTTTCAGATTGTCGTATTTTTTTAAATTTTGTTTTCCGTGGTGAATTAAATCATAGGCATAGCTAGCACCAATTTCCCATTCTACGGTTTTTACTATCTCGTAGTCAAAATTAGGATTATCTTTCTTGATTCGTTCTAGTGCTTTGGCTTGCGCGCCTATTCCACTGAAAGTTTCTATAACCTTAAAAGTCAAGTGAATCCCTCCAATATGAATATAATAGCAGGTTGTAATAACTTCCGCAAGTAAGTAGCAATAACTGTAATCTTTTTCCAATAAATTAATAATAGTTATGATATGGAAAGTTAGGAACAAGAAGCAAGAAAAAATCTTGTTTTGTATTTGCGATACTTTTGGTTGTTTCGAACCATTGATGAGAATTGTATAGAATTAAAGGATGAGCGCTAAGTTTCAATTATTGCCCGCTATTTTTTAGTATATCATCCGATAATTCAAAGCTCGTTCATTAATGTACTCAATTCGCTCAATCGCAATATCGCGTGAAAAGTTGAAGTAGCACATCAAGCGATTCACAAGATACTCATCTTTAAAGTACATTTCTCCTATCATAGGATTTGGAATAGCTAGACAAAGAGTCAATTCATTTACTTCTCGTTCATTGTTGCAATGGTTTGCACTACAGTTTTTGAGCGTGGAGCAAAAATCCAAAGTGATTTTTGTCCCACGCTCTTCTTTTTT
>OLQZ01000464.1_pt1 | contig 11959 bp, 8 predicted proteins | sample 1643191 | NCBI WGS metagenome assembly OLQZ01 (sample SAMEA3136768, study PRJEB25190) | human gut metagenome | biome: human gut; feature: human-associated habitat; material: faeces | place: Austria | collected 2013
GCCTCGATTGTTTGTGGCATTACTCCATCGTCCGCTGCAACAACTAAGATGGTAATATCAGTGATGCTGGCACCACGCGCGCGCATACTAGTAAAGGCCGCATGTCCTGGTGTATCTAAGAACGTAATTGGTTTGCCATCAATATCTAACTGATAGGCACCAATATGCTGCGTGATACCGCCTGCTTCACCTGAAGTCACACGAGAATGGCGCAATGTATCTAATAATGTTGTTTTCCCGTGGTCTACGTGTCCCATGATTGTGACAACAGGGGGACGTGTAGTTAAGTTTTCTTCAACAACTGCTTCTGGTTCGAAGAATTTATCAATGTCCGCAATATCAACTTGGACTTTTTCTTGCGGTTCCATGCCATAGTCCACAGCTAATAATTCAATTGTATCTTTATCTAAGGCTTGGTTTTGGTTAACCATGACACCCATCATAAATAATTTTTTGATGATTTCCGCTGGTTCGCGGTGGATTTTTTTCGCAATATCCGCCACGTTCATACCTTCTGTATATTCTAAAACATCTGGTAATTCACGGAATTTACGTGCTGGTACTGCTGGCTTCGCTGATTCTTGTTGATGTTTGCCTTTTTTCCCTTTTTTGTTGAAACGATTGCGGTTTTGGTTATTAAAGTTATTCCGGTTATTACGATTTTGACCGCCACCAAAATTGTTGTTACGGTTTTGGCCGCCACGGTTTTGGTTGTTCCCGCCATTGTTATTTTGGCTGGTCCGATTTTGATTCGTTGTAGAACCGTTATTGTTTTGGGTATTGCGGTTTTGATTGTTTGTATTTGTTTGATTGCTACGGTTTTGTGTGTTGCTTTGGCCGTGACGATTTTGGTTGTTGTTTCTTTGTTGTCCATTCGTTGATTGATTGTTTGGACGATTTTGGTTATTTCTTTGTTCACCAGGTTTATTGTTCATTGGTTTCTTATTGGCTGGTTTATTTTGTGTTGTTTGTTGCTTTTGGTTGTTTGTTGCTTTTGATTGAGTATTTACGGTACTTCCTCCTCCGAATGCTTGACGAAGCTTTGTTTCTTGCTCGGAACTAATTGCGCCCATATGGTTTTTAACATCCATACCTAATTGATGCGCTTTATCGACAACGTCTTTGCTTGCTTTATTCATTTCTTTTGCTAGTTCATAAATTCTTTTTTTTCCCATGCAATCACCTTCCTAACCTTTTAGTAATTCCTTGATTTTGGTGGCAAATCCTGCATCAGTTACTCCGATAACCATTCGTGGTCGCCCAATCGCTTGGCTGAGCTCGAATTGACTGAACAGTTCGCTAACAGGAACATTATAATAAGAACTTTTGTCCTTGATTTTCTTTCTAGTATTCTCACTGGCATCTTGCGCAACAAACACAAATTTCGCTTTGTTTGCACGAATATCTTTAAGGGTTAATTCCTCGCCTGTGACTAATTTACCGGCGCGCATTGCTAAACCTAAAAGGTTCAAAATTTTGGTTTTATTTTCCATCGCCAAACAACTCTTTGCGGGCTTTTTGATGTGTTACATAATCCAATAGTTCTTGATTCATCACTTAATTTTGTTTCTAAGACACGATCAAGAATTTTTTTATCCCAAGCTTTTTGGACTTCCGCAGGATCCAAATCAACGTAAGCGCCACGTCCTGGTAATTTACCAGTTGGATCTAAGGCCACTTCGCCTTCTTTGGAGCGAGTAATTCTGACTAATTCTTTTTTCGGTTTCATTTCGCCTGAAACAACCGATTTACGCATTGGAATTTTTCTCTTTTTCATTTTTTCACCCTCCAAAAACGTTATTCTTGTTCAGGTAATTCTTCTGTAATTTCTGCTTCAACAACTGCTTCTTCAGCAGCCAAGTTTTCGTAATCATCTGCCGTCATATCTGAATGGATAATTGCTTCATCCATTTCTTCTGCCACTTCGGCAACTTCTTGATTGGCTTGTTGTTCATAAAATTCAGCCATATCAGATTCTGATTTGATATCAATTTTATGGCCCGTTAATTTAGCAGCTAAGCGCGCATTTTGACCACGTTTACCAATTGCTAATGACAATTGATAATCAGGTACAACAACTGTACATGCTTTGCTATTTTCTGGATCAAAAATAACATCTAATACTTGAGCTGGATTCAAGGCATTACTAATATAAATAGCTGGATCTTCGTTCCATTCCACAATATCCATATTTTCGCCTTTTAATTCATTCACAATCGCTTGGACACGTTGGCCTTTTGGACCAACACAGGTACCCACTGGGTCAATATTAGGATCTGTTGAACGAACGGCTACTTTTGAACGATCGCCAGCTTCACGAGCGACGCTTACGATTTCAACAATTCCATCATAAACTTCTGGAATTTCTTGTTCAAAAAGACGTTTTAGTAAATCTGGATGACTACGGCTTACAAAAACTTGTGGGCCTTTTGATGTGTTTTCAACACGTGATACGTAAACTTTAATCCGATCATGCGGTTGGTAAAATTCATTTGGCATTTGATCTTGTTTTGATAAGACTGCTTCGATTTTACCTAAGTTTACATAAATATAACGACGATCTTGACGTTCAACAATTCCTTGCATGATGTCATTTTCGTATTCGCTAAATTCATTATAAATAATTGTTCTTTCTGCTTCACGGACACGTTGTAAAATTACTTGCTTTGCTGTTTGGGCAGCAATGCGGCCAAAGTCTTTTGGCGTAACTTCAAAACGAATTTTGTCGCCGATTTCATATGCCCCATTTAATGCAACGGCATCTTTTAATGAAACTTCCAATTGTGAATCAAATACTTCTTCTGTTACTTCTTTGACAGCATACACATGAATATTGCCTTTTTTTGGTTCAAATTCAACTTCGACGTTGCTTGCTTGTCCATAATGTCTTTTATATGCAGAAACTAAAGCTGCTTGTAACGCTTCAATCACCGTATCTTTAGGAATCCCTTTTTCAGCTTCTAATACGTCTAATGCATTTAACATTTCTTTGCTCATTGTTTTTCTTTTCCTCCTATGGATTCGTTAAAGCTGAACGAGTGGTTCTTCTTCCAAGGGAAAAACTTCTCGTTAAAACTTGTCACAGGCCCAGCTAAAAGTAAAACTTTTAGTGGACCCTTTTTTACATTCGAGTCTGTTGATTAAAATTGAATGGCTAAACGAGCTTTTGCGATATTTTTACGTTCAAAAGTCATTTCCTTCACTCTGGTTTTAATTTTTACACTTAATGTTAATTGTTCTGAATCAAGATGGACTAAGGTACCCTCAATCTGTTTTTCTCCATCAACTGCTTGATAAAGAGAAATATGAATGTACTTGCCTACCGCTTGTTCATAATCGCTTTCTTTCTTTAACGGACGTTCTGCTCCCGGAGAAGAAACTTCCAGAAAGTACGCTTGCGGAATTGGATCTGGATCCATTGCATCTAGTTTTTCACTTAATTTTTCGCTGACAAAGGCACATTCCTCAATATCAATGCCACCTTCTTTATCGATAAATACTCGTAAAAACCAATTTTTTCCTTCCTTAACAAACTCTACTTCCACAAGTTCAAAATTTTGTTCTTCTAAGATTGGTGTGACTAACTTTGTTACAGTTTCCACAGCACTACTCAAAATTTTCGCCTCCTTCGAGATTGATGTAACGAACCGTGTCCTGATGACTTTTCCATCAAAAAGAGTGAGCAGAAATCCGCTCACTCCCAACTAGTATCATTACGCTAAAGATAGTATAGCACAGAACCACTCCAAACTCAAATGAACAAGCTAAATCTCTCGAAATTTGCACATTTTGTCTCGATTACTGAAACTATCTAAGCGATTATTTTTTCGTTTTAAAATAGATAAATAATCCTTGAATCAAAAGAAGGCTACCTAAGAAAAGAAACGCGTTTTCTTTTGTTTCTCCTGTTTTTGGCAATTCCTTATTACGAATCGCCTGTTTTTCAATGGTTATTGAAGTAGTTTCTGTGGTTGAATTCGTGGTAGTATCTGTTGTCCCACTCGTTGGTGGTGTGGTACTTTCTATAGGTTTTTCTGGCGTATAGTGATTAGTAAATACTTGACCTCCATCATACTGAGTAGTCGCCACAAGATTTCCTAAAAGCGCCTCGACGGTTACTTGAACTTGAAGGTTGTGCGTATCGTAGGAAACACCTGCCTGTCGCGTGTTTACTTCCCGAATGGTGTATTGATAGTTTCCGGGAGTTTCAAAGGTTAATGGTGAAAATTGAATTTTCCCTAAAGTATCGTTACTAACCGTTTCTAGTACTGTACCTTTCTCATCTAACAATTCAAATTGAAATTCAGCATCCTTCAGTGGTTTTCCTAAAAGAACTTTTCCAGCTAAAAATGAAGCAGCGACTGGTTGATATGAAATCTTATGATTCACAACAGTTTTCAGTGCAACTAAGTTTTTACCAAAGTCTTCAGGTGTTATTGAAATCTTGTTTTGCGAAAGCTGGTAACCGGTAGGTGCTTTGGTTTCTTCTAAAGTATAGTTATCTTTTAACAAGCCTTTAACAATCGCTGTTCCGTTTTGATCTGTTGTGATTTTGGCCACTGTTTGATTGGTTGAGTTACGAATGAGTTTAAACTCTGCACCTGCTAAACGCTGGCCTGCTTCATCTTCTTTATGAATTTCAACAACATATTGTTCACCATTAGCTTCTCCACCACCCGTTTGTGAGACACGACTCACTTCGACTTCTTCCACCACCGTTTGATTTTCTGTTAATTTTGCATAATTTGTGAAGGTTTCACCTTTTTCGGGAAGATGATCGATTTTGGTTTTATAGGTGATACGATATTCGTTAGTCCCAATATTGCCAAAATGCACCGAAAAATTACGGTCATCAGGACCATACTGGACAGCCAACTGACCAGTTATATCTTCCTCTGGCGTGAACTGCCAAATAGCATTTCCATCCAGTGTCCATTGTCCTCGTTCAATTTTCATAGTGTCTTTCATATAACTTAAACTTGCTGTTTTTAGCACATCTTCCACTTCTAAATCAGTATACGTTTGCCCTGTTGGATTAATCCGTAGTACATTGTAAATTTCGGTTGGATCGTCTTCGATAAACCACGAATACTTGCTAAATTTTTCGTTAACATCATCGCCTTCACCTTGGTAATCAAGATCGCCAGCAAATATTTTTTCCCCTTCAACCGTGACGTAAATAGGAATCTTGGATTCATTTTCCACATTTTCGAAATCAATCAAACTTGTAAAATATAAAGACCCACTAATATTGGCATGGTTTTCTACGTAATCTGTATACGTTAACGTGACCGTTTTATTTGCTACATCGGTCTGTGCAATTGCAACCACAGCACCTGTATCATCTACTACATTAAAGGTCATATTTTTCTCGAGATGTAGCTCTTCGGGCAAAGTAATCATACTCGTATCCCCACTATTAACGGTATTATCCGGTAAGTTGAACTCAATTCGGAGGTAGATGTCTGTATATTGATTAATGGTCCCAAGTGGGTTTCCCTCTTTGTCCGTTAGCTGAATCGCTGTCACAATGTTGCCTACTTGCTTACGCGGCACTACGTTTGGCGTAGCAGAAATTTGATTGGTTTCACTGGTACTAGTTGGTTCCGTTTGCGCATATCCTGTTTCAAGTTTCAGAAAAGGCGTTATCAGCGTCGACAAAAGAATGAAAAACATTCCCCAATAGACAAAACTTCTTTTTTTCATTTTTATTCAATCCTTCCTATCTAAAATAATTGGTTAGGTTTATACTATCAAGGATTAACTAGGTGCAAGTGTTTTTATTTTTCCCAACAATAAAAAACAAAAAACACCGAACCAAAATAATTTTGGCTCGGTGTTTTGCTCCTAATGTCTTTTCTTATAAAACCATAATTGAACTTTTTCAGAAATGGTTGATAAATGTTGGAAAGTTGAGTCTGCTGCAAAGAAAAGAATGGCTAAAAGTAACAAGGCTGTTGGCGATACCGAAGTTAACGAGAACAAGTTTTTCATGGAAATACTTGTAATAACCATTCCGATTAAACAGCCAATCATTACGCGCTTGCGGTAACGATTCATTGGTGAACTAATTTTATAAAGAACCATAAAGCCGACTGAAACTAGCAACAATGTTGCAGTCGTTGAAATGTCCGTTTTTTGAAGTGCAAGAATATCACCACAAATTAGTAAAGCACCGACTACTAACATATCCGTTAACCCACCAGGAATTGCTTTTGATAACACATTGAAAAGAAATTTCCCTTCAATGCGACGATGATTTGGTTCCAAAGCTAGAAATGTCGAAGGAATCCCAATTGTAAATAAACTAATCAATGTGACTTGTGTCGGTTGTAAAGGATATGTCACGGCAAAAATCATAGCAAAGACAGACATCAGCAAGGAGAAAATATTTTTTACAAGGAATAAACTTGAAGAGCGTTCAATGTTATTAACTACTTGGCGGCCTTCAAAGACAACCTCCGGCATCGTTGAAAAATCAGAATCCAACAACACAACTTGCGAGGCTTGTGCTGTAGCTTGATTTCCTGAAGCCATGGCAATACTACAATCTGCTTCTTTCATGGCTAAAATATCATTGACTCCATCCCCTGTCATCGCCACTGTATGATCTAATTTTTTCAACAATAGTACAAATTGTTTCTTTTGTTCTGGCGTGACACGACCAAAAACGGTGTATTTTTCTAACGCTTCTGTCTGGGCTTCCATTGTAGTTAATGTTCGCGCGTCCACATAATTTTCAGCACCAATAATGCCTGCCGCTTGTGCTACATTGGATACTGTTAAAGGATTATCGCCAGAAATGACCTTAATGGCCACATTTTGTTCAGCGAAATATTCAAAAGTTGCTTTGGCTTCTTTACGAATCGGATTCCAAAGAAGAATGTAGCCTAGAGGTTGAACCTCTGCTGCCAACGTTTCCTGAAATTCTCCTAAATACTTTCCGAACACCAATAAGCGATAGCCTTGACTTGTATAATGTTCCACTTCAGATTGATACATTTCATAATTGTCTCTCAAAATCATCTCTGGCGCCCCAAGAATATACGTCGCTTCTGGGAAAGTCACGCTACTAAATTTTTCGACAGACGAAAACGAGGTATAGCTAACGGCTTCCCTCTGATTATTAGTAACAAAAAATTCTTTCATCGCTTTCATCGTATCATTGTCAGCTGACATTGTTCGACAAAAATCGCCAATTAATTTTTCGACATTGGTTAAGTCTGTACCATCATTTTCGATACTCACCACAGGAACCAACTCTTGGACTTCCATCGTGTTTTCAGTAATTGTTCCTGTTTTATCTACACATAACACATCAACACGTGCTAAGGATTCGATACTTTTCATGTTGTGCAATAAAACGCCGCGCTTCGCTAAGCGCATTGTGCTGGCAGCTAATGCAACGGTTGTTAAAAGGTACAACCCTTCCGGAATCATCCCAATCAAGGCAGCTTCCATGGAGACAATGCTGTCATGAAGCCCTTGATGGTTGATGAAATAACTTTGGAAAAATAGAACACAGCCGATTGGAATAATAATAATCCCTACCCATTTCACCAAACGGTTAATGGAACCGACCATCTCTGATTGTTCCCCTTTTTTAATTGATTTCGCTTCAAGCGTTAATTGATGAACATAGGCCTCAGCGCCAATTTTATCAATTCTTGCATAACAAGAACCTGACACAATAAAGCTACCTGACAAAAGTTGGCTATCTGCTACTTTGGTAATCTCATCAGATTCCCCAGTTAACAAGGATTCATTCACACGGACTTCACCAGATAAGACAATTGCATCCCCAGAAATCTGTTCACCCGATTTAAAGAGCACCACATCGTCCAAAACCAGTTCATCTGGCGAAATTTCTTGTTCTTGGCCATCCCTCACAACGGTTACTTTTGTAGCATTTAGAATATTTAAGCTATCTAATACTTTCTTCGACTTAATTTCTTGGTAAATTCCAATGACCGTATTAATGATTACTACTGGCAAAAAGGTCATATTTTTATAAGATTGTACCAGCATTAATAACACACCTAGTACCACAAAAATTAAGTTGAAATACGTAAATACGTTATTAATAACAATCTGTTTCGTTGTGATAAACTCTGTGTCGACGGCGGCATTGACTAAGCCTTTTCGCTGTCTTTCTTCAACTTGTGCGGCCGTCAAGCCTTGTTTATCTTCTGGATAATAGCGTTCCGCGTTAGCAGTCACTGCTATTGGTTCATTTTCTTGCATTTCTTTTTTTCTTCTCAAACACATCACCCCTTGTTCTAGTCGACTCTTTCATCGTCTCCTTCTCTCCCACAGTATAGCACTGAATAAAAATTTAGATAACAACTAGCGTCCAACTATAGAAAAAAATTATACATTTCCTAAACATTGTCATTTTCAGGAACAAGCTAACGCAAAACCTTTTCATTTACTTGTTTTTCCTTTACTATAGTAAAGAAGAAATATCAAGAAATGAGGAACAATTGATGGCACAGAATCACGTAATTAAAGTTAGTAAAAAAACATTAGCAGAGATGACCACTGTTTATCAACCCAATCGTTTAAATAAAACGGTCCCTTATACTGTCTTTGTGGCCAAGGTTGGCACCACTACCATCACTGCTTATCAATCAGGTAAAGTCATGTTTCAGGGACCTCAAGCTGAAAAAGAGGCCGCTCGTTGGGAAGGAACGAGTACCACACCAAAGAAAAAAATTTCTCCCCAGACTACTACACTGCCTGCTGATTTTGGCAACTGGTCTGTGATAGGTTCCGATGAAGTCGGTAATGGTAGCTATTTTGGTCCTGTAACTGTCTGTGCTGCCTATGTTGACAAAAGCATGATTAGCAAACTAAAAGCATTGGGTGTTCGTGATTCCAAAGAATTAACCGACCCACAAATTATTCAATTGTCACATGTCATTAAAGAACTGATTCCTTACAAGTTATTAATCGTTGAACCAAAAAAATACAATGAGATTCAACCAAACTACAATGCTGTACACATGAAAGTCGCTTTGCATAACCAAGCGATTTATCTGTTGCTACAAGAATTGGCTCCCACAAAGCCAGAAGGGATTTTGATTGACCAATTCACCCCTGAAAAGAATTATCGGAAATATGTTCGTAATGAAAAAAATCAAGTCACTGAAAAATTGTTCTTCGTCACTAAAGGAGAGCAGTATCATGTTGCTGTTGCTGCCGCCTCTATTATTAGCCGCGCTGCTTTTTTAGAAGAGTTAGACAAAGAATCTGCAGAATTGGGTTTCTCTGTGCCCTCTGGTGCCGGCAGCAAATCAGACCAAGTAGCCGCCCGTATTTTGAAAAAAGGCGGCCTAGACTTATTAGCGAACTACGCGAAGCTGCATTTTGCAAACACCCAAAAAGCCCAAAAGTTACTATAAAATAAAAACCAAGCAAAAGTCCCAATGCCGATTAGCGGCGCTGGGACTTTTGCTTGGTGTAAAAAATTATTTTTCAATTTCGATAAACAGGACTTTTAAGTAATTACCTTCTGGAAAATTAGGATTCACTTGAAAGTCTGCCGGTAATTGATACGTGTCCGTAATCTTGTAACGGACATTTTTCTCTTGCAAGGCAGTAATCACCATTTTTTGATATTTGGCTAAGGATAAATTTGCCGCATTGGTTGAGGCAATAAGCGTTCCCTTATCCGTTAAAATATCAATAGAATCTTTCACTAGCTCCCCATAATTTTTAGCAACGGAAAAAACTTTCTTTTTGTTGCGAGCAAAACTTGGCGGATCCAAAATGATCATGTCATAACTCAAGCCTTTACGTGAAGCATATTTAAAATAGTCAAAAACATCCATAACAATAATCTTTTGCGGGGCAAGATTTAAATGATTGACTTCAAATTGCTCAGTCGTTTTCGGTAAGCTTCGTTTAGCTAAATCCACACTAGTGGTGGCCACGGCACCTCCCATAGCGGCAGCTACTGAAAAAGCACCTGTATAACTAAACATATTTAAGACTGTTTTACCTACTGCAAAACCATCTACTAATCGACCACGAACTTCTTTTTGATCTAAAAAGATGCCTGTCATTAATCCTTCGTTTAAATAGGTAGCAAATTGAACGCCATTTTCAGTGACAAGTAATGGCTCGGGTGCTTGTTCGCCATACAAAAACTGTGATTCTGGTAAATCTTTTGTGGAAAAGCGAATCTTTTCGTAGGCACCAATAATGTCAGGGTAAACTGTGCGAAACGCCGTCAAAAGTTCGGCTTTTTTCTGATAAAGGGTTTCATTATACCATGAAAAAACGGCGTAATCTGCATAGCGATCGATGATCACTCCCCCAATGCCATCCCCTTCTCCATTAAATAATCGATAAGCGGTTGTCAGCGAATCCTTTTCAAAAGACGTCCGCTTCTCACGACTTATTTCAAAAAGTTGCTGAAAAAAAGATTGATTAATTGGTCCATGCCATGACAGCAACCAACCAATTCCTTTATTTTGTTCGCCTAAATATCCTTCGGCTAAACGCTGGCCTTTACTATCAATCAAAGTAAGCCAATCTGTTGGCAACGGCGCTGGCACTTGTTGCAAATCTTCTTTCTGAATTAAAGGATATCCTTTTTTAAATTTATGTTCTGCTTTTTTAGTTACTTGAAGTTTCATTCTGTACACCTACTTTTCAAAGTCCTATCTAGTATAGCAAAAAAAGGCCCATCTGTCTTTAAAGGATTCAAGCTTCACGTCATTTAACGAACTAAAAAGTTTAAGGAAATAGTAAGTTTTCTTTAACATCCCCATTCCTCACTTCGGTAAGAATTGACATAAAATTTGTGAAAGAGTAAAATTAAAGCGATATTGTAAAATACGAAATTTACCTAATTTTACTTTTATAGAATCATCGTTTAGAAAGGACGTTTATTTTGAAAAAATTATTTAAAACAAATATTTTGAACACGCGACTGGGGTTATTCTCGCTAATCGCCATCTTACTGTGGCTAAAAAACCTCTTTGCGTACGCCGTTGATTTCCATTTACGTTTGGAAAATATTAACGAGTATTTCATACTCTTAATTAATCCAATTGCCACAACGGTCTTTTTATTAGCCATCGCTTTGTATGTTCGCCGTAAAAAAGCTTCTTATATTACAATGATGATTATTTACTTCTTGATGAGTTTACTGCTCTTCTCAAATGTCGTGTATTATCGAGAATTTACTGACTTCATCACAGTTAATACGATGCTTGGTGCTGGCAAAGTAGCTAGCGGTCTTGGCGAAAGTGCCTTACGTCTCTTTAGACCTTATGACGTCATTTATTTCTTAGACTTCATTATTATTGGCGTATTATTATTAACGAAAAAAATTAAAACAGATGCGCGTCCAGTCCGCGCACGTGTAGCAGTCTCTGTCACACTCCTTTCTGTTGTCTTTTTCTTATTCAATCTATTTATGGCTGAAACAGAACGTCCCCAATTATTAGGACGTCAATTCTCTCGTGACTATATCGTGAAATTCTTAGGCTTAAATGCCTTTACCGTATACGATGGCATTACAACTTACCAAACAAACCAAGTCCGTGCCGAAGCCAGTGCTAACGATATGAAACAAGTTGAAGATTACGTGAAACAACAATATGCGGCACCCGATGATAGTAAGTTTGGTATTGCAAAAGGCAAAAATGTAATTTATATCCATTTAGAAAGTTTCCAACAATTTTTAGTTAATTACAAATTAAAAGATGAAAATGGCGTAGAACACGAAGTCACACCATTTATCAATAGTCTTTACAATAGTAAAAGTACCTTTAGCTTTGATAACTTCTTCCACCAAGTTGGTCAAGGAAAAACAAGTGATGCCGAAACGTTACTTGAAAATTCACTATTTGGTTTAGACCAAGGTTCACTCTTTACACAAGTTGGTGGCAAAAATACGTTTGAAGCAGGGGAGGAGAGAAACACACTTTTTTCAGAGAAAATTCGG
>OLQZ01000472.1_pt1 | contig 11704 bp, 9 predicted proteins | sample 1643191 | NCBI WGS metagenome assembly OLQZ01 (sample SAMEA3136768, study PRJEB25190) | human gut metagenome | biome: human gut; feature: human-associated habitat; material: faeces | place: Austria | collected 2013
TCCGAAAATAACCCTTTCCCTGCGGTATACGCTGCTCCTGCTAGTGTCTGGCCATCGATCGCTGCGATTAATTGCTGACTACCAGAGTTTAGATTACTGACTGCTGTCCGAGCAATAGAAAGATTCGTTGCTAATGAACTTTTGATAACTTCGCTGTCACTACTTGAATAGATTAATCCCATGGCAATTCATTCCTTTCTTTTTGATATTCAAGACGTTCTTCGTTTAATTGTTCATTTTTTCTGACACATTGTTGATAAAATTCCTGATGAACTTGTTGAAAAGTAGAGGTTTGCTTTTGCTGCTTCTGAAGATAATCTTCTTGTAGCCATCTTGCTTCTTGATTACCATTCTTAGCTAATTCATGATTCAGATTTTCTAACTTACGTATATTTCGCGTTAAATCTCCTTCTAATGTGTCAAATAAGTTTTGAACTTGTCTCTTTACACTAGAAATTGAAGATATTTCTTGCTCTTTTTCAATAATTTTTTGATTGTATTCCGCTCGTAACTGCTCATTATTTTTCATTTTATAATCCTCTTATTTAAATCTTGTCCTGCTATCACGTGCTGCGATGACTGCGGCTAATTTAGGAAACTTACTTGCTTGATTATTTACACATTCCACCATCTTTGATACGTTAGCTACAAGCTGATTACTGACTTGCGCACCTTTTTTCATACCAGAAAGATTACTCTTTCCTAATTGACATTTAGCGCCTCCACTCACCGATACATTACTAATCCCAGAAACCGCCGCTTGTGCGGCTCCTTGATTTGAGGCAATCTTTCCCATCTAGTCCTCTCCTCCTTTTCTAAAATAATAAAATGGGTCTCCATTTGTTTCCATTTCCGTTTTTTCTAGTTCACTACTTTTTTCAACCTCCGGTTCAGAATCCTTTTGAAACGATTCTGCACTCCCGTTCATTTGTGAAAGTAAATTTTCCAAAAACTCTTCATCCGTTTTATCAGAAAAACCTTCAAACAAAACCTCTATAATTTGCTCTACTTCAATTGAAAAGACTTCTTGTGTTGGTATATCCCCAAAAGGATGTGGTGCAACTTTATAACGAGAAACAATTTCTCCGTTACCATTTTTGGCAATCGCTCGAGCAACAATGAAATAATATAATGTATCATTGGTTGTATCTTTTAACTTCAACACACTCCCCAATGGTAAAAAAGGGGTAGTTAAATCTTCACTCATTTGTTCACCTCCATTGGCACAACAATTTTATCTAATACTTCTTCTTTTAAGCGATGTAACACATTTTTAGGGACAGGAAGATTTTGCTGATCATAAGGAACATTTTCAACAAATGATTGATTTTGCAATGTTCCTCCGAAAAGAACTTGTTCTGTGTTTTCTTTGATTGTCGAAATAAAACTACTGTAAGTAGATGTAAGCTTTGTTGAAGTATCTAATAAAATTAACTGTAGTTTGCCGATAGGACTATTTGTTATATAAGCCAGACTATCAATATCCAATGATAATTTATCGACCAAGTCTGCCAAGCCATTAATAATCACAATTCGTTGTGTCGTTTCATCAATTAACATTGCTTCTAACGCTTCTTTCAATTCCACGTTCTGTTGTACTACTTGTGTTCGTTGAATATAAAGGGATACTTTTTCATACCATTCTTCTAAGTTCCCCGCTACATCAATCAAGACAACTTCATAATTGACAGTTAATTCACTGATTTGCTGCATAAACCATGGAAAGATTAGTTGGGATTGTTTAGTAGATTCTGGAAAAATACCTAGCGTTTTTCTTTGGAATAAGGGTAACGTTTCTGGTTCAGCACTTAATTTGTTTAATCCCAAATATAACTGATTCAATTCTTTTTCTGGCACAAATTGTTGGAATTGTTCATGTGATAATTTTTCAGGAACCATTGGAATTCTTTCAGGACGAATTCCCACCCAGTCATGATTCATCGTAGCCACTTTGGTTTCTAAATTTTCTAATAATTCTGCACTATTTTCACCCTCTGCTGGCAAGTAAAATTGAATCGCCGTTGGCGTATCCAACATGACTTGCCCACGTCCGCTGATTGCTTGAGCCATTAAAGCATCTCTACCTAACAAGCTACCTATTTCACTTTCGTCATTTAAATAAAGAACGACTTTAGTTGCGATATTACTCATCATATTCATCCGAATACTGCCAGAACGGCTCGCAGTAAAAATTAAGTAAACGCCAAGACTAGCACCATCTCTTAAGAGTTGTAAAAGTAGCTCGTCAATCCCGTCTTTCCGTTGATCTTCTAAACTTAAAGCATCATAGCTATCTAGCAAATTAATAATAATTGGTAATTTTTGCTGCGTTTTCGCTTCATACTGGATTAGACTAGCTACACCAGTTTCTTTAAATAGCTGCTTTCTTTGCGCTAGTAATTGGCTAACTCGATCCAACATTTTTTGCAATTTTTCGTCTTCTTCTAACGTCACAATGTCTGCCACATGGGGCAAATCTTTCAACGGAAGCAGCCCGTTATTCCCAAAGTCTAATAAATTAAAATGTACTTGCTCTGGTGTATTTTTAGAGACGATATTCAACGTAAGAGTTTGTAAAATCGTCGATTTCCCATATCCTGGACTCGCAAAAATTGCTGTATGGCTGGACTTCTCCAAATCATATTCATAGACTTCTTGAGCTTGCTTTGCAGGAATATCAAGTAAGCCTATTGGTACTTTAAGGCTACGATCATTTGATTTTCCAATACTTGGTGTTGCTATTTTTTCTTCAAGATTAGGTAACCACGGTTTATCTGGAATCGTCAGTGTTGATTGTTCAAAAATTTCACCAATCGTAGTAATAACAGCTTCCAATTGGGTTGGTAAGTCGCTCTTATCTTTGCCTTGAACCACTTCTTCACCTGGATCATAAAGCAATTCAGTTTGTCCTAAATCATTGATCCGATATAGCCGTTCATCCACCACTTCTTCCATCACTTGGTCAGGATCGTAAGGAACCCCCGCATAACCACTTTGGAACATTTCATAAACTTCATTTTCCCCAACTTTTAAATACCCCCGACCAGGATTGGTAATTTGAGCTGCATCTGGTGTTTTTAATAATTCATTAGAATCTTGGACACTAGCCATTTTCAAAGCAATTTTGCTGGTACTATTGGCTTCAATTTGATCATTTACCACACCACTTGGTTTTTGTGTCGCCAAAATTAAATGAACACCCAATGAACGGCCAATCCGCGCCACCGAAGTTAGCTCATCTAAAAATTCTGGAACATTCGCTTTTAATTCCGCAAATTCATCAGAAACCAAAATTAAATGAGGCAATGGTTTAGTAGGATAGATAATATCAGGTTTCGGTTCGTGTCGTTGTTTGTATAAACTCATATATCCGTTGATATTATTCACACCATATTTGGCGAATTCTCGTTGACGTTTATCCAATTCTGCTTTGATACTGGCTAAGGCTCTAGCTGTTCCGGCTCCGTCTAAATTGGTAATAGCGCCCATAAAATGCGGTAGCTTATCTAATGTATTGGCTATTCCGCCACCTTTCCAATCAATAATCAACATGCCGATATCTTCAGGAGAAAAATTAATCGCTAAGCCAATTAGATAAGTTGTTAAAAATTCTGATTTTCCTGAGCCTGTGGTCCCTCCAACAAGTGCATGAGGCCCATGCAAACGTTCGTGTAAGTCCCAATAGACATAATCTGATTTACCACGCCAGCCAATTAGTGAACGAATTGATTTATTTGGCTGCGCATTCAACCAACGTTGATCGATAGTTAATTCTTCAATCCTTGTTACTTCGTATTGCTCAAGTAAACTCAGACTTTCTGGCACCGCATTCTTCTCCACTTCCACATGCTGCAAATTCGCCAAGCGCTGAATCGCATAAGCAAGCGGATAAGCAGTCGGTAAATGATTAGGAACGAAGTTTTGGTTCACATATTTATTATTTTGATTAATTAAAGTCGCCGCTTCACTACTTTGATACTCAATCAGTGTAGTTGTCGTTTCTGGTAACATATTTAAAGCATCTTTTCCCCAAATAACTGTCACACCATATTGACTCATATCTTCAGCTAAAAATTCATTTAAGCCATGCCCTGACAACCAGCTTTCTTCTAAAATCGACAGAATGTACTGTGGTTGAAAGTGAACTTTTTCATTGCCGGCTTCGCGCACTTGTTGACGACGTTTCGTAATCATTTGATAGAAAGAATTTAAAACCATATCCCTTGTTTGAGGATCATGAACAATCCCACGCAAATTCAGACTGCGGATTTTGACGTGTGGCAACCAACGCCAAGAATGCCAATCTTTCTGATAATCTTCCTCTGGTACTAAAGTAACAAACTCTACGTCACGATAGGAATGTAAAACAGACACTTGAAATAACAACGTTTGAATGGCTGTCCTTAAAACAGCAGGTGTTCCCGCCAATCCTAAGGTTTGTCCCATTAGTGGTACAACAATCGGCGCCTTTTCTAATTGTTTATATGGCCATACTAATTGTTCTTCAGCTTCTTGACTTAGTGAATCATCTTCCGTTGACTGATAATTTGTCGTAAAACTTGAAGAAATTTCACCAACCCCTAAGCGAACTGTCAAAAAATCTTCATTAGTCATCATGCGTTCATATATCCGCGCATGATACTCTTTTGTCATTAAGGCTAATTCGTTCATGGCAGGATTCATATATTCCAGGGCCTCTTTTTGTTCTTGTTGCAGTATACTTAAACGAGCTTTCTCTTGTATTAAATATTGTTCGTAGCTATTTGTCCGTTCGATATTCTTTTGCTTTGTTTCTTTTTTATTGGTGAAATAACTAGAGACTGAAAAACCAGCCGTCAATAAACTCGCTCCGCCCATACTAAGCATCATAATTGGATTTCCCCCACTTAAAAAGCTTGTTGCGCCACTCAAAACGACCATTCCTAAAGGTGGGACAATCGTCCGTAACAGTTCATTTTTCCCTTCTGTTTGCTTGGCTTTTGGGGCAGCAATTTCTATTTGTTTTTTTGGCTCCTTCAAGTGAATCCGTGGACTTCGTCGAAATGACGGGAAATCCACAGGATATTCTGGAATAACCTCCTCTTCTACAATTTGCCAAGGATTCAGGGAATATGTAGCTCCTAGACTTGTTAACTTTAATTGTTTTTCCCGAACTTCAATGATTAAGCCATTGACAACTAATTGATCACCGACTGCAAAAGCATAGCTTCCTTTTTCAACTAAATAATGATTGTAGTAAATCGTATCTTCTCCGGGATAAATCGTTGCTGTATATTCCCCAGTTTCTGGTGTTAGTGTAATATTGATGATGGCATCTGTTTCTAATGAAATCGCAGCATTTTTGGCAGAGGCAATTAAAAAATCTTTCTGTGGTTTATTGGTGGTGACAGTAATCAATTCTTCGTGGGGAAAAACAGAAAAATTTTCAGCAGAATCAAAGGTTTCACCATTACAGAATAATTCTTCATTTTCGTAAAAAAATAATTGTTGATTGATTGAAACACTTGGGTTTTTAGCCGTAATTTGACGGTGAAGAAGTTGGGGACCAAAATAAAAAATGTCAAAATAAATCATGCTAGATGTATGAATTTGATCATTCACAGAGACCAATTTTTTACTGATTTTCGTTGTCATCCGTTTTTCCTCCCAAGATTTTCATGTATTTATCAATTGCTTCTTCATATTTTGTTAACAATGCTTGTTTTTTCTCGCCGTTCATTTTGTTATTGGCTTTGGTTGCATCATATAATTTTGTATAGGCATGTAATATATATTGGTTATCGCCTAAATTTTGGGCAATATCTAATGATTTTTCAAAGTCTCCTTTGCCAATATAAATCCAATAAAGTAAGGTATTTTCACTAGATTTTTGAGATAAATTATTTAAAATTGCTGTTTTTTGTTCATTTGATAAATTATCTAGTTGGACAGAACTAACAGCAGCAACATACTTAGCTCCTATCGGCAATTCTTCTGGTGTATCTTCTTTTAATGTTTTCGTAACACTTGCATAGTCATTAGAAATATACTGCGCTTCTGCCAAACTCACTCGCTCTTGGGCTGGTAATTTTTTTAAGACATAAATCCCTGTTGTAGTTGCAAAAAGTAGCGTTAAAGCCAATAACACTAAGCTGGCCCATTTAAAGGTTAAATAACTTTTTTTACTCACTAATTTGGTTTCTGCTTCGCGCTTGGCTTTTTGACGAATGATTTGTTCACCAATGATTTGCTCAATTTCATTGATTGTTTTCGCCTCTTGTAATTGTTTAGATAGCGTATCTTTCAGGGTGCCATTCCCTTGAATCAATTGTTCATACTCATACTTTGGATGTAAGATTGCTAAAATCAGCGCTCGATATTGTTTAAAAAATTCTCTTTCATCTGCTGAATAAGGCACAATGACCTGCATAAAACCACGATGAGCAATTAATAATTCTTCTCCCAAGATATAGATGTTTTCTGGATGAATAAAGGGTTGGACCGGCGTACCTAAGAAATCAACCAAATAATGAACTCTTTGCGCTAACAATAATCGCTCATATTGATCCATTTTTTTTATCGCTTGTAAAATGGATTGCATATATTGATCCTTATGGTATTGAATCACTAACGCTTCTTCCGTTGCTTGTATTATTTTTCCCGATAAAAATCCACGACTTGATTTTAAAAATTGTTGAAACTGTTCTAGTCTTTCTAACTGATATTGATTTGCTTGTAATGTCACTTGAACATATTCTTTTGTTGCTTCTAACGTGATTGTCTCTGAAATATCCTTTAACTCGCTCATCCATGTGTCTCCTTTACAATTTCTTTTACTACTAGTTGGTCGCCATTCCCTAATGGATAATCTGCAATTAATTGATTGTCAGCTAAATGAATTGGTTTATTCAAAACAACCAATTCAAATGATGCTGGCAAACGGTTTGGCAACATCTCAAACGATTCGAGTAACAATTCTTTTAAACGTGCAACTGATACCTGATTAGGGATTTGCAAATCAATAATTTGATTCGACACATGTAAGCCGATACCAATTGATGTTCTTTTGTTCATGTTTCTTTCACTCCTTAATTTCCGCTTTGCGCACGATGATATGAAAAACGGTTTCCTAGAAAAACACCAACGAATAAAATAACTATACTTCCTAAAAAAATACCACTGTACAACCAAAAGTTTATGGATATTTCTCGTTGAACCTCAAGAGATTCAACGCTTTCAGGAGAAGTGACCGTTGCCGTCTCTTTGAACAGAAAAGGCCTTACCTTTTTATCAACTGCTAATGTTTTTGCATTCTGTTCTGTCCTAAATACATCATTTTTTGCTTCGTTGACAACCCTCGCTTTACTTTGATTGACTTCTTTTTCTCTCTCTGCTTTTATCGGCAAAAACAAATCTGGAATAATGAAATTCACTTCTACGTTTTTTTTCTGCTGATTATCTTGGTAGATCACTTGATTATTTATTTTTAAAGCGCCTACTTCTTCTGCTTTTGTTTTTGTTGATGACAATGACAAATAGAGCATATTAACACTTAAAACAATCACTATTTTTATTAATTTTCTCATGGCTATTCCTCCGGTCGTACAAATAAATTAAGGACAACACCTAAAACAAGTAAAACGATTAAAATAAGGTAACTAACCCAACTAATTTGTACGCCATTTACTAAAGCAGTAAAGCCATTTTGGATATTTTGAAGCGGCGATAAACGATAGAGCCAATTGCTTAATGAGCCTACCTTTGTTGCAATGCCTAATAAAGGTGTCAACATGAAAAATAACCCCAGCATAGCTCCATAAACATATAAAGTAAGTTTTTTAAATTGGCGTAAACAAGCACAAACCAAAAGTGCACCGCTAGCAAATACTAAGAAACTATAGCTAAACCAAGCGAATCGATTTATTTGAGATACATTGAACACCAGTAGAAGTGAAAAGACACTCCCAAACAAAATAACCGTAATCAAGAGTAATAACAGATTTGGTATATTTTGCCAAACTCTGGTTGGTTCAACCAACGCATCCGCTACAGTAACTGTTCTTTTCTTCATAAAGCCTTGGAAAGTTAGCGCAATAACGAATGTTAAAATACTAACAATCAAGGTAGCGTAATAGGGAATTAAAGAGACTTGTCGGGTTTCGCCAAAGATCCCTTCTCCTTGAATTGGGCTCGCAAGGAAACTAAATACCCGTGGATTATCAGCACCGCCGTCTCTTGTATTAGCCAATACTTTTTCAAATGTTTTGGCATACTCTTCATTTTCTTTGGTTGTTTTCTTTGACTCATCAATTGAATCATTTAAGTTTGCTAAGATATTTTGCGCATGATCTTGAACTTTGGTTGTTGAGGCTTTCAATTCTTTGATAGTCTGGGCAACATCTTTGACTTTGGCTGCTGAATCAGCTGTTGTTAGACTAGTTTCTTTCGTTGTTTGCATTAACGTTTGCATCATTTTAACTAAATTTTCTGTTTCTACATCTAAAGTGCTGGTTTGACTTTCTTCTGGATGTGGATTTCTTTCATCAATTACAGAAGTAGCTCCCACTTTTCCAGCTTCTTGCCAAGTAGCATATGTCGCATTGACTTGTTTTGTTGCTTCATCAAACCATGTATTTAATTTCTCCGCTCGTAATAATTTTTCAGGGACCGTCATTAAATTTAATGTTCCGTAAAGTGTTGTAGGTCGTCCGTCTGCATTTTGATCTGTCTCAGTACCAATTAATTGTTTTAATTGATTAATTTGTTCATCTGTTTCTCGGTATAATTGATTTCCTGTTTTTTTATATTCGTCTAATAATTTATCTGTAATCATCATGGTTTGCTCGTTTTCAGTGATATTGTCGTACATCCAGTAAATGGATGTCTCACCTGCTAACTCTTCAATTGTTTTATCCTGATTTTCAGGAGCGGTTAACATTGCTGCATACTCTTGAATAGATAGACTTTGATTAGGCGTACCATATAAAGTCACAATTTGTTGTGATACAGTATCTAAAAGTTGAAATTGCTTCATAATTTCAGGAATATCGGTTACTAATGGTTGGTCCATTGCAATATACACAGCAAACGAACGTGCATTTTGAAGCTCATTATTTACCCACCAAGAATAATCAATCTGATTAAATGCTGTTTTTTGTTGTTCTGGTGTCAGTTGCCAAGACATTGGTAAGTCAATCGTTAAGGAAAGTTTTTCTGGAAGTGAGAGCAAATCATTTACTGGCTCAGTTACTTTTTCAGATTCATCTTCGGATTCTTCTGCCAACTCTTCTTGCGTATTTTCTTCGTCCACTTCATCATTCTCAGGAATCTCAGCTTGTATTTTGACTGGTTTGGTAATTGTTAGCTGTGTTGGGGTAATTGCTGAAATATCAATGCTGTAACCTGTACCTGCTAACTGCTGATTCAAAGATGTTTTAATTGTTTGAACTTTTGAATCATCTAAAAGAAATGACAATTCGCCATTTTGTGTATTGGTTTGTCGTAATGAAATAACCGACTCTTGATTTGTCGCTAGTGAAAAAGTTACTTTTTCTTGTGGAATCGCTATAGTATCTTCATGAAGTTGTTTAGGTTCCAAATACATAAAGCGGCTTGAATTGGTGAAATCAAGTTCATGTTGTTCTGCATATCGCTGAATAATTTGTAACTCATCACGGAAAAGATTGCCTTGTTCAACTGAAATCCTATTATTCATTTCTAATTCACTAACGAGTCTTTCTAAACTTACAAAAGAAATTTCACTTAGTGATTCTTCCAATCTTTCCTGATAATTTTTATCTAAGTTAGGTATATTTTCTTTTTCGTTCGTAATTAACTGAATAATCGCTTGCTTAATTTGAGTGTCTGTTGCTATCTCAGGTGTTGCTTCAAGATCATTATAATATGTAGCCGCAATTTGCTTTTTTAACGCAGTTAATTGTTCTACTTGCATATGTAGTTCTGCGATTTCTTTTTGTAGTTCGCCAATGCGATTACTTTGTGTTTCTTGAAATAATTTAGATTCTGATAAAAAGTCAGCATAAATCCCTGAGCTTCCTTGTTCACTTGGTGTGTAGAAGGAGCTAAACTGATTGATTACCATTCCATTTAGTTGATCGAATTGTTGTTTGTATACTGTCGTGTCACTTTCCCATTGATTAGTCAATTCTTGTTTTTGTCTCTCAAACTGTTCATTAAATTGTGCAATTGATTTTTTTATTTTTTCATTTGCTTCTTTCGAATACTCGTCCACTGATTTTTTCGTATCTTCCGTTGTCTTACTAGTTGATTCTAAGCTCCGACTGTTGCTTTCTAATAAGGTTTGTACTGATTTTACAAACGCTTCTTGCTCGTTTGTAAATAATTTATTGTCCTCATCTAAAATACTAGCCGTACTTAATACTGTCGTATAATTCATGGGAATTTCTTTAAATGGTTGCTGAATTGTTTCTTCTAATTGATTTTGATACAGCAACTGCGTATCAGTAATTTGGTTAACGTTTTGTTGTGCGATAACTAAATTTCCAACAATACTGGAAAAATACATCTGAATTACGCGTTGGTTAAAATCTTTCAAAATAGTATTTACTTTGTCTTGAATTGCTTGATTGGTCAATTCATTTTGTCCGTCTCGCACTTGGTATTCAACAGAAGCCTGCTCTGGACTAACAGCTTGTAGTGACAATAATTTCTCCGAAAAATCTTGCGGAATAATAATTTGAGCATCGAATTGTCCATTTTCAACCCCAGATGTTGCGATATTCCGAGTCGTTGTTTCCCATCGATTAGCTGTATCTTTGTTAATTAATGTGACAAAATCAGAACCTAATGCATAACGTTTTCCTTCAAAACTTGCGCCTTTATCTTCATTAACTAATGCGTACTGCATCTTTGTTGTCTGATCTTTGCTACTTCGAGTCACGTTCTCATCTTTAAACCCTAAATGAATGAAAAAAAGTAATAACAAGAAAGTTGCTCCAATTGCTAAGGCAAAAGGGATACCTTTTTTTATTTTCCCTTCCATTATCTTCTCTCCTTTAGAAAAAGCGCTAGTGCAATTCATTGCGCTAGCGCTTCAATCTTTGATCAATTAAAAGCCAAATGATCCTGCATCTTGACGGTCACGTTCTGCGACAGTGTCTGCATATTTGTTTAATTGTTGATTAATACTAATCAATAATTCTTCCATCTGTTTGACATTACCTTCCAATTGATTGTACTGTTCCAGATACGCTTGAAATGCTTGCCCTTTCCATTGTTGTGAAATTTGTTGGTTCATTGAATTCACTTTACGAATTGCATCTTGAATTTGAGACGATGCTTGCGAATATACTTTCGCTTGTGATTTCAGTTGTTCTGGTGTTACAGCAATTGATCCTGCCATAAGTAATCCCTCCACATTTTTTATAGTTTTATTACCTGTTACAAATATTATAACTATATATAAAAAATATAGTCAACAACTATTTAAAAATATACGTATTCGCATAAAAATAATTATAACAATAAAATAAACAAATAAAAACTCTTAAAAACAACATTACAAAACCATCCAAATCAATATTTATCAAAATAAAAACAAAAAATAACTGATAAATAAAAATTATTTAAAAAATATTTAAAAAATAAATAAATTCCATTAAATCGTTATTTTTTAACGTCAGATAAATTAATAAGTAAATATACATTTTATTAAAAAAACAATTTATTTCTTTAGCAAAAAAAA
>OLQZ01000486.1_pt1 | contig 11329 bp, 12 predicted proteins | sample 1643191 | NCBI WGS metagenome assembly OLQZ01 (sample SAMEA3136768, study PRJEB25190) | human gut metagenome | biome: human gut; feature: human-associated habitat; material: faeces | place: Austria | collected 2013
GACCGTGTGTTTGAATATTTTTTAGCAGAATATCGGTTAGGACGGACACCAAATCCAGATGTCATGTGTAATAAAGAAATTAAATTTAAAGCATTCCTAGATTATGCTATGCAACTAGGCGCTGACTATGTTGCAACTGGCCACTATGCGCAAGTAGAAACGGATGAAAATGGCGTAGTGCATATGTTACGTGGAATTGACAATAATAAAGACCAAACTTATTTTTTAAGCCAATTATCACAAGCCCAATTGGCAAAAACAATGTTTCCATTGGGTGGCATGGAAAAATCAGAAGTTCGTGCAATTGCTGAACGTGCTGGATTAGCCACAGCCAAGAAAAAAGACTCAACGGGCGTTTGTTTTATTGGTGAAAAGAATTTCAAAGAATTTTTGAGTAATTATTTACCAGCTAAAAAAGGCAACATGGTGACAGAAGATGGCGAAATCAAAGGACAACATGATGGTCTGATGTATTATACTATCGGTCAACGCCAAGGCTTAGGAATTGGTGGCGGCGGTAAAACACAAGAACCATGGTTTGTAATTGGCAAAGATTTAACTACCAATACATTATATGTGGGACAAGGATTTCACCATGAAAAACTATATGCAACACATTTAGAAGCTAGTGAGGTTCATTTTACTGTTGATACGCCAATGCCAAAAGAGTTTGACTGTACGGCTAAATTCCGTTATCGTCAAGCAGATATCCCAGTGCATGTTTCCTTATCTGAAGATGGCACAAAAGCAACCGTTACGTTTAAGGAACCAGCGCGCGCAGTCACTCCAGGTCAAGCTGTTGTTTTTTATGATGGGATGGAATGCTTAGGGGGCGGCTTAATTGATCGCGCCTACCAAGATGAAAAAGAACTACAATACGTCTAAAAAGTTTCACGAGTTGTGAAACAAAAAGCGCAGAGTTAACCAAAAGAAAAGCGGATATGCTGGTCATAAAACCAGTAAATATCCGCTTTTCTTTTTTGTTTTATATGCCTATTTTTTTTAAAATAAGAAAAAGAGAAAAATTAAAAATTCAAATTGTGGATAACTTTTCTGTGTATAACTTAGTCATCATTTTTCTCTTTTTTTAATTCGGCGGTGCTTCGACGAACCCATAGAAGGTTAAGGAGAACCAGACAAGAAGTGGAAATAAAGACCCCACGATAACCGAAAGCGGCAGATACGCTTGAACCAATCATAGGACCAATCACATTTCCTGTCGCTTGGAAAGATTGATTGTAACTGAAAATACGGCCTGCAGCATCACTTGGAGAATAACGAGTGATCAACGTTTGAACAGCTGGTAGTAAACAGGCATCGGAAATCCCAACTAAGAAACGAAGCATGGCAAGCTGCCAGACATTTTGAACAAAGGCCATTGGTAGGTAAACGAAAATGGCTAAAATTAAGCCAATTGTCAAGATGCGTTCACTGCCAATACGATCGCCTAACCGGCCGAAACGAGGGGCGGCTATTAACGTTGCAATCCCTGGAATAGAAGCAATGACTCCGCTAATTAAGGTGACATTTCCGTGACCACCCAACAATTGTTGAATATATAAACTGATGATGGGACTAATTGAATTATTGGAAGCTTGAATGATTAATGTCGTAATAAACATTCCAAGAATCACGTGGGGATGTTCTAGTTTTTTTAAAATTTGTTTCCCAGATGCGGCTTGATTTTTTTCAATTGGCACAAACTCTTCATGGACAAAGACGAGACTCAAAACAAAAACGAGTAATAAAATCGTACCAGTAATGAAAAAGGTTGGCCGATAACCGAAAATAGACGCAGTGACACCGCCCAAAAGAGGACCAAGCAACGTGCCGGTAACAGAACCAGTTGCTAAAGTACCAAGCACTTGACCGCTTTTTTCCTTAGGTGTGCCTGTAGCAACTAACGCAGTCGCATTACTGATATAACCAGAAAAAACACCTTGTAATAAGCGTAAGCCAATCAATTGATAAACACTTGTGACTGCGCCCATTAAACTAATGACGATAGCCATCCCTAATGAAGCGCGTAATAACATTAACTTGCGTCCTTTTCGGTCGGCTAAACGGCCCCACCAAGGTGAAACAATGGTTGTGACTAAAAAAGTGGAAGAGAACGTGATTCCGCTCCAAAAATTCAATTGTTGGTGGGTAAAAGTACCTAATGTGTTGATATAAAGAGGCATGAATGGCATCACTAAGCTAAAGCCAATACCAGCCATAAATGTGCCAAACCATAAAACAAGCAGATTTTTTTCCCAAGGTTGTCTTGGACGGAAAATTTTACTTTTAATTAATTCATACATTCTATTTCCTCACTTTCTAGTAAAGAAATTCAAATTTGGCTTTGGCGAGTCGTTGATCATTCAATGCTTGATGCAATTCATTCGCAAAAAAGCCTTCTTTTAAATTTAGTGGATTTTTTGTAGCGTACACATATAACGTATAGGTGTGCACACCAGAGCGAGGGCTTAACCCCAGATAACGTTCGGTTAACTCAGGTAACGTTTCAGTGGCAAGCGCAGGAATCATCTGTTTCCCCAAAGGAGAAGCAAGACTATTTTTTCCTTGAATGGTAGGCTTGAGTGCTGTTCGACTAAAGTCTTCAGGAATCTCATTGGTTACAGGAACATTGGCAGCTAACCAATGAATAAAAGGGAAACCGATTAGAGGAATCGTGTCATAATCAATTAATTCCCAGGATAAATAGCGGGCTTCTTTAGGAATGGCCGCTAAAGAAAAAGGAAAAGATAAAATAGGACGTTCGTGTAATAAAAATTCTGCACTGGTTCGTTTGCCATAACGATCGGCCAAATGAGAACGGTTGGTAATATGCATGCCAAACAGCCTTCTTTCAAAAATAATGTTTACAAATTATTATTATAAACTATAATTTATAGTTTAAAAAGAGTCAATAGATATGATAAACTAATACTTGTCCAAAATTTAAGAATTGGAGGCGTCAGAAAGATGGCAAAAAAACGGAATTTAACGAAAGCCAAAATCCTTGAAAGTGCCCGCAATCTAGCGGAAGAATTGGGCGTTCAACAATTAACCTTTCAAAATTTAGCCGTTGATTTAGGCATCAAGTATCCTTCACTCTATAATCACTTTAAAAATATTGCTGAAGTAAAAAATGCTCTAGTGGACTTGTTAATTCAAGAATTAAATGATGCATTGCGAAGAGCCTTAGTGGGTAAGAGTGGCGCAGAAGCAATTCGGATATATGCTGAAACGTACCAACAATTTGCTTTTGAAAATTCTGCAGTCTATGAATTACTTATCAGTGTGCCGAAAACGCAAAACCAACAATTAATTGAAGGCATCCATGAAACCAATCAAATTATCTTACAACTTTTAGCTTTTTATCCATTTAATAATGAAGAACGACTGCACAAAAGTCGAGAACTACGTAGCTTAATCCATGGTTATATTACCTTACGTTTTTTAGGTTATTTTCAACGCGAAGAAGCCACGCCGGAAGAAAGTTATCGTCGCATGATTGAAGATTTTATTGCTTCTTTAGAAGGGGCAGGAAAAAATAAATTTCAAAAATTTCTCAGTCCGAAACCAAATCCTTGCAACTTTTTCAGAAAGTGACTATGATACCTACAGTAGCAAAAAAAGGAGCGGTTCAATGTATCAAGTAATTACAATGTATGGCGACAATGAACCTTGGTGGTTTTTTGATGATTGGCAAGAGGACATTGTTCAAGAAAAAACCTTCGATAACTTGACCGATGCAGAGACATATTATGTGGAAGTTTGGCAAAAACTTTCTCAGAATTATACATACGTCAACACAAAGCCTAACTATTTAACGGCTTTCTGGAATGATGGGGAAGAACGCTGGTGTGAAGAATGCGATGAAGATTTACAACAATACTTCGGTTTAGCATTACTAGAAAATCATCATGCGGTTACTTTTGAAAATAAAGCTGAGTTTACCACAATATCCAATCATTTTGGCAAAACAAAATTCTGCAAACGGAAAGTTATTTGAAACGCATGAGTTTAAAGAAAAACCTCAGGGAATTTTCTTTAAACTCTTTTTCTATTCTCGGAATTTAGAGAAAATCGAGCTAATATTTGGTATAATACGAAAAGATAGCACTCAAAAAGGAGCGAAACTAGTGGTTGCAAAACAATTAATTATTGCTGAAAAACCTAGCGTAGCAAAAGATTTAAGCCGCGTTTTAGGAGCAAATCAAAAAAATAAGAATTATTATGAAGGACCCAACGTGATTGTCACATGGGCTTTAGGCCATCTCTTAGGACTAAAAATGCCAGAAGATTTAAACAAAGAATGGCAAACGTGGCAAATGGAAACTTTACCGATGATTCCTAAGAATTTAGGGATTAAACCGTTACCGAAAACGGGACATCAATTAAAAGCGATTAAACAATTAGCCAATCGTAAAGATGTTTCTGAAGCCGTGATTGCCACTGATGCTGGTCGTGAAGGTGAATTAGTGGCCCGCTGGATTTTAGAATATGTCCGTTTTAACAAACCAGTCAAACGCTTATGGATTTCATCTCAAACAGACAAAGCCATTAAAGACGGGTTTAAGAAAATTCGCCCAGCGAAAGACTACGATAATTTGTATTACTCTGCCTTGGCGCGCGCAAAAGCTGACTGGTTAGTGGGGCTAAACGTCACACGGGCCTTGACAGTGAAATATCAAGATAACTTATCCGCAGGTCGTGTTCAAACACCAACTTTAGCAATGGTGCGCCAACAAGAAAAAACGATTGAACAATTTAAGCCTCAAACTTATTTTACTATCTCGTTAACTGTTGAATCAGAAAAAGCAAAGATGACCCAAAAAAATCCATACGCTTTAAAAGAACGGCAGGAAGCAGAACAATTAGTCAAAGAACTCTCAAAACAAAAGGGCTTAGTTACCGATATTCAAGAAAAAGTTAAAACAGAAAATGCGCCGTTACCATATGATTTAACCGAAATCCAGCGTGAAGCCAACCAGCGATTCCAATTTTCTGCAAAGAAAACGTTGTCTCTTGTACAAAGTTTATACGAAACCCATAAAATTGTTTCCTATCCTCGAACTGACAGCAAATATCTAACAACGGATATGAAAGGAACGATGAAAGAACGACTTCAAGCCATTGCTGATTTTTCACCAGAAGTGAAAGGCTACCTTAAAAATGGGGCCGTTGTTAAACAACAAAAAGTTTTCCAAAATGCAAAAGTCACAGATCACCATGGGTTGATTCCAACTGAACAACGTCCTCGTTATGAAAAGCTAAGTAATGATGAACAAAAAATCTATCAAATGATTGTTCAACGATTCTTAGGTTTGTTTGCTGAGCCAAATCAAACCAAACAAACAAAAGTTACAGTCGCTTTTGGAAAAGAAACATTTGTCTTTCATCAAAATAAAGTAGTTGTTGCTGGCTGGAAAACAACAGCCGAACAGCCGCTATCCACTGTCCAATGGCAAAAAGGCATGACCGTTGCGCCAAACTTTACCATTAACAAAGAATTAACGTCGCCGCCAAAACCATTAACCGAAGGAACGTTGTTAGGAAAAATGGAGAAACACAGTTTAGGCACACCGGCAACGCGAGCTGAAATCATTGAAAAACTGATTAAATCAGAATTGATGGAACGAACCAATAGCGGTTTAAGTGTGTCTGCCAAAGGAAAGCAACTATTAGACTTGGTGAATCCATCACTTGTGACACCTGAACTAACGGAAAAATGGGAAAAGTCGCTCGAAGCAATCGCTTCGGGTCAACAAAAGAGTCAACTTTTCTTAAAGGATATTGAAGAGGATACGAAAAAATTAGTCCGTGAAATTAAACAAAGCGAGAAAAAATATCAAGATTTTTCCATTACGCAAAAAAAATGTCCAGATTGTGGCTCAAACTTACGGGAAAAAAATACGAAAGATGGGAAGATTTACGTTTGTACAAACCAAGAATGTTCTTATCGTCGGCGAAAAGATCCTAAAGTATCCAATCACCGTTGCCCACAATGCCATAAAAAAATGGTCATCATAGAAGGAAAAAATGGTCGTTCTTTCAAATGTAAATTCTGTTCGATTACTGAAAAAATTCCCGATAAAAAAGAACGAAAACAAAAAATGACTAAGCATGAAGAACGTCGTTTGATGAAAAAATATTCACAACCAGACGAACCAGAAGAAAGTGCTTTAGCACAGGCCTTAAAAGCCGCTATGAACCAAGAGTAGCGATTTGACGAATGTTGGCTCTAAATAATCAAGTCATCCTTGTTGGTCTTTAGTAAACTTTCAAATAGAAAGAGAGGGACACGGATGCTCGCAAATTTGAATCAAGCAATGGATTATATTGAAGAACATTTAACGGAAGAAGTATCCTTCGATGAATTGGCGAAAAAGACAGGGATTTCTGTTTACCATTTTAAACGAACTTTTTCGTTTATTGCGGGGATGAGTCTGGCTGAGTATATTAAAAAGAGACGTTTGGCGGAAGCAAATTTAGCATTACTTGCTGGTGAAAAAGTGACAGATGTAGCTTTTAAATATGGTTATCAAAGTATTGAAGGATTCTCAAGAGCTTTTCGCGATTGGTCAGGACAAGCACCTTCTGAAGTAATGAAAACACAAATCCAAAAAACGTTCCCTAAATTCTCTTTCTATATTGATATTAAAGGAGGACAATCAATGGATGTTAAATTGATTGAAAAACCAGCGTTTCAAATAGTCGGAGTTAGTCAGAAGGTTCCCTTGCAGTATCAAGGGGAAAATCAAGCAATCATGGAATTAGCACAGCGCATTACACCACAACAACGAGCGGAAATGCATACATTTGATGATGTATATCCTTATCAAGTAGTAAATGCTTCTTTTGACTTTCAAGAGGGACGAACAACAGAAGGTGGAGAAATGACACACATGATTGGCTTTGCCACTTCGCAAGAAAATACCTATGAAGATTTGGAGCAACTAAGCGTACCTGCTCATACATGGGCGGTTTTTCCAAATGAAGGTCCTTTCCCTCAAACTTTACAAGAAACCTGGGCAAGGATATTCTCTGAATGGTTGCCTTCATCTGGTTACCAAGTCGTTGCAGCACCAGAAATTTCGTTTACGCAATATCAAGGACCAGCAGAAGCTAAGTATAGTGAAATCTGGCTCGCTGTTACAGCTACTAAATAAAGAAAACCCACCATTGAAAAATGGTGGGTTTTTCCGCCAAGAAGGAGAAAGTTTGGTATAATAAACGTGAAGAAAAAATTCAGACCTTCTAAACTGAAATCTAGCTATGGATAAGTGATGCGAATACGGAATCATGGAGAAAAAATAATTCTCCGAGGTTTTAGAGTCATGTTGTTTAGAATGGTACCAAAACTTCAAGTGTTTCTTTTGCCACTGCCCAATCGTTTTAGAGTCATGTTGTTTAGAATGGTACCAAAACAACCTATTAACTCTAAACGCTATTATGACAGTTTTAGAGTCATGTTGTTTAGAATGGTACCAAAACACTAGAATCGTGACAGAAAACTATTACTCTGTTTTAGAGTCATGTTGTTTAGAATGGTACCAAAACGATGTGGCGATTGAACGTTTCTACAAGCTTGTTTTAGAGTCATGTTGTTTAGAATGGTACCAAAACAATGAAGAAGAAAAAGAAGAATTTGAGCTAGTTTTAGAGTCATGTTGTTTAGAATGGTACCAAAACCTAAAATTGGCAAAGTTACACCCTTGGTTAGTTTTAGAGTCATGTTGTTTAGAATGGTACCAAAACAAAAAAGAATTTTTGAGAAGGTGCGTTGCTGTTTTAGAGTCATGTTGTTTAGAATGGTACCAAAACAGAATGTTTAGTTCTGGGTATCTCATATTTAGTTTTAGAGTCATGTTGTTTAGAATGGTACCAAAACCGTGTCGTAAAGCTCGACACCGTCAAAACAGTTTTAGAGTCATGTTGTTTAGAATGGTACCAAAACAGAATCACTTGAATTATTTGTAGAATCAATGTTTTAGAGTCATGTTGTTTAGAATGGTACCAAAACTCTAACGAAATTCAGCGCAACTGACGGCGCGTTTTAGAGTCATGTTGTTTAGAATGGTACCAAAACCAGAAGAAAAAGAAGCTTTAGAGCCAACATGTTTTAGAGTCATGTTGTTTAGAATGGTACCAAAACTCACACAGGAGGACAAGACAGACCCCCTGCGTTTTAGAGTCATGTTGTTTAGAATGGTACCAAAACAGATACCCCTAAATTTCGTACGTCGACCCCGTTTTAGAGTCATGTTGTTTAGAATGGTACCAAAACCCAAGTTGGTACGATTACTCAAAAATTAGAGTTTTATAGCCATGTTGTTAAAAAACAAACTATCACCTCAAGCAATCCGTAATTTTCATCACAAGATTAGAATTTTTATCATCAAAGACGAGCTGCTTCGATTTTCGAAAACTAATCAAGTGATAAGTCAAAATGTTGATAGATTGAGATTAGTTCTTCCTTTTTTTAGGAAGGGCTTTTTTTATTGATAGAAGAAAGGGAAGAAATCTTGGGAGCACCTAAAAAAATTGTGAGAAATGCTTCTGTATTGTTTGGTTTCTGCCTCAGAAAGTTGTATACTTAGATTGGAATTATTCTATATTACATGCATTTTCACACTTTTTGGAAAAGTTCACTTGAATTTTCTTTTAGTTTCGTAGATAAAAGGAGTCATCTCTAATGGAAATGAACAATTCAGGTAAGCTTGTTTCTTTGTGTGGAGGCAAATCAGGGAGGAAATAATATGTTTGATATTGTAACATTGGCGAGAATCCAATTTGCGATGACAACAGTTTTCCACTTTTTCTTCGTACCGTTTTCAATAGGATTAGCACTTGTTGTAGCAATTATGGAAACAATGTACGTTGTGAAAAAAGAGGAACGTTATCGTAAAATGGCCAAGTTTTGGGGAAATATATTCCTATTAAGCTTCGCTGTTGGGGTTGTAACCGGGATTATTCAAGAATTTCAGTTTGGGATGAACTGGTCTGATTATTCTCGATTCGTCGGAGATATTTTTGGGGCACCGTTGGCGGTAGAAGCGCTCTTAGCTTTCTTCTTAGAGTCAACATTCTTAGGTTTATGGATCTTTACTTGGGATAAAATGAATCCGAAAGTTCACGTAACCTTTATCTGGTTAGTCGTATTCGGTTCAATGATGTCTGCTTTCTGGATTTTAGTTGCCAATAGTTTTATGCAACATCCAGTAGGTTATGTCATCAATAATGGCCGTGCTGAAATGGTGGATTTTGTAGCTGTCATCAGCAATCCAAAAGTTTGGTATGAATTTTCACACGTTATCATGGGCGCCTTTACATTGGGCGGCATGGCAGTAGCTGGTATGGCTGCTTTCCAATTGTTGAAAAAACGGGATATTTCATTCCACAAAGCATCTATGCGCATTGGCTTATGGGTTACTTTGTTCGGTTCAATCGGCGTTTTATTAGCTGGCGACTTGCAAATGAAAGCTCTAATTGAAGGACAACCAATGAAATTTGCGGCGATGGAGGGGGCCTATGAAGACTCTGATGATCCTGCTGCTTGGACATTGATTGCTTGGGCAGATGAACGAGAACATAAACAAGTTTTTGGTATCGATATTCCATATATGCTAAGTATTTTATCGTATAACAAATTATCAGGTTCGGTTGATGGGATGGATACAGTCAACAAACGCTTGGTAGAAAAATATGGGGATGATAAAAATTATTATCCACCAGTTAACACTTTATTCTGGAGCTTCCGTATCATGGCTGGTTTTGGTGCCTTAATGTTATTGGTTGCTGCCTTAGGACTATTCTTTACAAGGAAGAAAAAACCATCTCTGTACGAGAAGAAATGGATGCTGTGGATTGTTGCTTTATGTACGTTCGCACCATTCCTTGCCAATACAACAGGTTGGTTAGTCACTGAATTAGGTCGTTATCCGTGGACTGTCTATGGATTATTTACGATTGAACAAAGTGTTTCACCAAATGTATCGGTTGCTTCATTAATTACGTCAAATGTCATTTATTTCTTATTATTTGCTGGTTTAGGTAGTGTCATGGTTTACTTGGTCATTTTAGAATTACGTAAAGGACCGGACTATGAAGCGAAAAAATTAGCGAAAGAAAATGAACCAGCGTTGGATCCATTTGATAAGGGGGTATTTGGCGAATGAGTACACTACAATTATTATGGTTTGTCCTTATCGGCGTCTTGTTCTCAGGTTTCTTCTTCTTAGAAGGATTTGACTTTGGTGTTGGAATGGCCGTTCAAACGTTGGCACACAATGACGACGAAAAAGATCAAGTCGTTGCAACAATTGGACCTGTCTGGGACGGAAACGAAGTTTGGCTATTAACAGCGGGCGGCGCAATGTTTGCCTCTTTCCCATATTGGTATGCTTCATTATTTAGTGGCTACTATTTAATTCTATTTACGATTTTATTTGGCTTAATTATTCGCGGAGTTTCCTTTGAATTCCGCCACAACATGCCGGAAGGTAAACGTCGTCGGATGTGGAACTGGACGCTATCAATTGGTAGTTTCCTTGTACCGTTCTTCTTTGGTATTTTGTTTATCAGCTTAGTCCAAGGAATGCCTTTAGATGCAAACGGCAATATGCATGCGCAATTTACGGATTATTTTAATCTGTTTTCAATTGTTGGTGGAGTAGCCTTAACATTACTTTGCTACTTACACGGCATGAACTATATTGCTTTAAAAACAGAAGGCCCAATTCGTGAACGTGCTCGAAATTATGCAGAAATCTTATACGGCGTTTTATATGTCGGTTTAGTTGTTTTTGCAGTGTTGATGTACTTCAAAACGGACTTTTATGAAAAGAACTTTGCGGTCACTTTAATTTTAACGTTAGCAATTGTGGTCTTAACGGTCATTGCTAATGTTGGGGTGTTTAAACGCAAAGAGATGTTAGCTTTTCTAGCGAGTGGTTTAACATTAGTTGTACTAGTTGCTCTCTTGTTCAGTGGCTTGTTCCCACGTGTTATGATTGGTAGTGAAGGTTTTGATTTGTTGATTAAAGATGCAACAAGCACACCATATACACTAAAAATTATGACGTGGATTTCTTTAAGCATTTTACCATTCGTGTTAGCTTATACTGCTTGGTCCTATTATATTTTCAGAAAACGTATTTCACAGACAGCCGTACCAGAGGGGTATTAAATCTATGATTGATAAAGACATCTTACAGATGCCTAAAATCAAAAAAATTCTTGTCTTGCTTGCAGGTTTTTCTTTCCTGCAAGCAGTCTTTATAATTGGGCAAGCTTTTTTTCTTTCAAAAGCCATTGTCGGCCTTTGGAGTGGCGGGCA
>OLQZ01000487.1_pt1 | contig 11303 bp, 9 predicted proteins | sample 1643191 | NCBI WGS metagenome assembly OLQZ01 (sample SAMEA3136768, study PRJEB25190) | human gut metagenome | biome: human gut; feature: human-associated habitat; material: faeces | place: Austria | collected 2013
TCCTTGACTCATCCCATCCATTACTTTATCTAAGGTATCATCAATTCGTGCATCCGTCATATAATCAATCATGTTTCCAGAAGTAGAGATGTAGACTTTCCGTAAGTCCATATCAATGAGAAAAAGAATCGCATTTTGGTCCTTACCAACTTTATTTAAAAGATAATGATCTGCAAATTCTTGTTCATCGCCATAGGTATTATTATTTGTGGTCACAATAAAGACAGAGGCTTTTGTTTTTTCTTCTAAAGGTTGTATCTCTTGCTTTAGTTGGTTGATTTGATCAGGTGTCAGTAATTGTGCGTCATCATCAATTGAATTTTCAGCCGCCGAAACGGGTAGGGCAAGGCCAAAAGCAAGAAGTATTAGGAAAAAAATAGGTAAAAGTCGTTTTTTCATAGGAAATAACCTCCTAATAAAAAGAGTGCTAAGAGTCCAGCGAAAATGCCTAACGTTGCTAGCCCTAAACGAGTGTAACTAATTGGAAGCACACCGCTTACTTTACCTGTTTGTCCATTCATGGCATAATAATAAACTTTTTTTGATTGTTCCTGACTGCGATAGGTGACTAACCAAATTGGCAAAAGCATATAGTGATTATTTTCTTGGTTTAAAGAAATATCCGTGCGAACATTTGTCAACGTAGTATAACCAGAAGCAGAGTCCCGTAACAATGATTCCGAATAATCTTGTAATTCTTGTTGGACGTGTTTTTTGATTGCTTCATATTCAATATCGCGTTTTTCTGCTTGGAAACCTGCTAGGTATTGGCTTTTGAAAGGCACCGCTTGATCAATTAAAAATGGTTGAACGCCTTCCACCATTTTTTGTTGGACGTTTTTTGACAAGGCATTTTTAACTAATTCTTTAAACGATAATTTTCCTGAACGTCCCACATTGAAACGTTTTGTTTCGGTGTATTCAATATCACCTACGCGCCAAATGCGAATACTTGTGCCAGTAGCTTGCAGTTGTCCGTCGACTTCTGCATCAACGACCCAATAGGGGAAGTAAACCCCAGTTAATTTATCGATTTGATTTTTGCTGAAAAAATCTCGGGGAATGAACCATTTTTTCTTGGTCCAAGCGAGAAATTTTTCAATCGCTTCGTCTTTTTCAATTGTAAAGGGTAAGACGTTTTCTGGTAAAAATTCGCCACTTAATCGACCAGCCAAGACAACTGGATTATGGCAATAATAACAGTATGTGGCTGCCGTTGTTGCATCGGTGACAATTTGAGCGCCACAGCTTGGACAATTAAAAATTTCCATTGTGCCTGCAGCTGCTTCATTCTCAGTGGTCTCTGTTTGTTGCGTAGCGGAGGCTTCTTCTTCCGCCGTGAAAGTCAAATTTTCCTCGGCAGTCGTTGTTGAGGGATTCTCTAAATGCGCCTCATGTTGCTGTTGCTCATAACGAGTCACTTCTTCTTCCGTGTAAATATTTAAACAATATTCACAATGAAATTTTTGATCTTTGGGATTAAATAAGAGCGGGCCGCCACAGTTGGGGCATTTATGGGTAAATGTTGTTTCCATTGCAACCGTCCTTTCTAATAGAGTGAGTAAATAACAGGAATCTGATTCAAAGAAAAAGGGTAGACTTGTGCCTGACCCTTTTCTTTAATTGTTCACTACTTGCTTATAAAGGAACCCCTTGGAATGGTTTACCACAATGTGGACAGAACTTAGGAATACCATTACTTAAGTCAACAATTTCGCTACATTCACTACATTTCATTTCTAATTTTGGTTTCTCGTTTGTTGGTTTTGGTGTACCACAGTTTGAACAAAACTTCCCAGTGTTTTCAGTCCCACATTGTGGGCAAGTCCAAGTGTCTGTAGCCCCTTGTGCATTTTGCTGGTTTTGTTTTTCTTGCATTTGTTGTTGGTTTGTTTGAGATGCTTGCGCAAAGTAGTTGCCATTCGCATTCATGCCCATACCAACGCCCATAAAGCCGCTCATTGCGCCACCTTCATTTTTACCAGCAGCCTCCATACCACGAGCCAAGGAACCTTGAACATAGCCTTCGCGAACACCTGGATCGCTGAGCATAGCACCTTCATTTCGCATGTTGATTAATTTTGTTGAATCATCTGTATAAGAAATGCTTGCAACTGCTACAGAAACAATTTCCATGCCGCGATTGGTGCGCCAATCCTCGTCAAGCGCAGTTTGCATATATTTGCTTAATTCAACACTTTTTGAGGGAACATAAGAAATACGCTGCCCATCAGCAGACATTTGATTGATTGCTGCTTGCAATGCTGTAATGAACTCTGCCAAATATTGTTCATTAATATCATTAATATCTACTTGCGTTTGATTTTTAGGAATCGCATTAGTATAAAATAGTAAAGGATCTGTAATTTTAATTGAGTAATTTCCGTGTGCACGTAAGAAAAGTTCGGCATTATAAAAATTATCAAAATAGTTTAATGGCGCAGGTGTTCCAAATTTAATGCCTTTAATTTCTTGCAAATTAATATAAAAAACTTGTTGTTTTTGTGGAGTTACGCCACCAAATTTGAAACGACTGAAGGTCTCTGCAATCGCATCTTTTAAAGAACCGTTAAACATTGAAGGCGCAGAATCATTTTTGACTGTATAATAGCCTTCTTCAGCAGTGTAATCGATGATTTTGCCCCCATCGACAAGAAGCATCATCATGTTGGGATAGACATGTACAACAGAACCATCTGTTAAAACATCGTCCGTTCCTTTACGATTAGAACCACGTTTATCATCTTTACGCACAAAAACACCTTTTGTCATGACGGTTGTGTCCCCCATATTATCAGGTTCAATAACCTCTAGCCATTGATCGGCCAAGCCACCGCCAACTGAACTTGTTGCTGCTTTAATAAGTCCCATGTTCATTCCTCCTAATAAAAAACTAATTGTTAAAGCTAGTATACCACACAATGAATGCAGAGAAATCCAACGAAAGCCTGATGAAATGGAAAAAATTGATCAAACTTTATTAAGAAATTAAAAAAAGTATAGGTGAAACACAAGCATTTTAAAAAAAGTTACGTATAATAGAAGAAAAGACATATTATATAGTTAGGGGATTATTGAATGGAACGAAGCAATCGTAATAAAAAATCTTCAAAAAAACCACTTATTCTTGGTGTTTCTGCCTTGGTTCTAATCGCTGCTGCCGGTGGCGGGTATTATGCTTATAGTCAATGGCAAGCCAAACAAGAATTAGCCGAAGCGAAGAAAACAGCTACTAAATTTTTAAACGTATTGTCAAAACAGGAATTTGATAAGTTACCGTCCGTTGTTCAAGAAGCTAGCTTAAAGAAAAATGGCTATGATACTAAATCTGTTGTTGAAAAATACCAAGCAATTTATTCAGGGATTCAAGCAGAAGGAGTCAAAGCTAGTGATGTCCAAGTCAAAAAGGCGAAAGACAATCAATACACATTTACCTATAAATTATCGATGAGCACGCCTTTAGGCGAAATGAAAGATTTGTCTTATCAATCAAGTATCGCCAAAAAAGGCGATACCTACCAAATCGCTTGGAAGCCGTCTTTAATTTTTCCAGATATGTCAGGAAATGATAAAATTTCGATTCAAGTAGATAATGCCAAACGTGGAGAAATTGTCGATCGTAATGGTAGTGGGCTAGCAATTAACAAAGTGTTTGACGAAGTGGGCGTAGTGCCTGGCAAACTCGGTTCTGGCGCAGAAAAAACAGCCAATATCAAAGCTTTTAGTGATAAGTTCGGCGTTTCTGTTGATGAAATCAATCAAAAGTTAAGCCAAGGGTGGGTCCAAGCAGACTCCTTTGTACCAATCACAGTCGCTTCTGAACCAGTGACAGAATTACCAACAGGGGCTGCGACAAAAGATACAGAGTCACGTTATTATCCGCTGGGGGAAGCAGCTGCGCAATTAATCGGGTATACGGGCACCATTACTGCAGAAGATATTAAAAAAAATCCAGAGTTAAGTAGTACGGGCGTAATTGGTAAAACTGGCTTAGAACGAGCGTTTGATAAAGAATTAAGAGGGCAAGATGGTGGCTCACTAGTTATTTTAGATGACAAAGAGAATGTCAAAAAAGCTTTACAAACCAAAGAGAAAAAAGATGGTCAAACGATTAAATTAACGATTGACAGTGGCGTACAACAACAAGCCTTCGCTATATTTGACAAACGCCCTGGTAGTGCGGTCATTACCGATCCTCAAAAAGGCGATTTATTAGCAACGGTTAGTTCACCTTCGTATGATCCTAATAAAATGGCCAATGGCATTTCTCAAAAAGAATATGATGCTTACAATAACAACAAAGATTTACCATTCACAGCACGTTTTGCGACAGGCTATGCACCAGGCTCTACCTTTAAAACAATTACCGGTGCCATTGGTTTAGATGCAGGGACATTGAAGCCAGATGAAGAGCTAGAAATTAATGGTTTGAAATGGCAAAAAGATAAATCTTGGGGCGGCTATTTTGCGACACGTGTAAAAGAAGCAAGTCCAGTCAATCTGCGTACCGCTTTAGTTAATTCAGATAATATTTATTTTGCCCAACAAACATTACGGATGGGAGAAGACAAATTTAGAGCGGGTCTTAATAAATTCATTTTCGGTGAGGAACTAGATTTACCAATTGCCATGACGCCTGCTCAAATTTCAAATGAAGATAAATTTAATTCTGAAATTCTTTTAGCAGATACGGGCTACGGTCAAGGCCAATTGTTAATTTCGCCAATCCAGCAAGCTACCATGTATAGTGTTTTCCAAAATAATGGGACATTAGTCTATCCAAAATTAGTTTTAGACAAAGAAACGAAGAAAAAAGACAATGTAATCAGCGCCAACGCAGCGAATACAATTGCCACAGATCTTTTAGGTAGTGTGGAAGATCCTTCAGGTTATGTTTATAATATGTACAATCCGAACTTCTCATTGGCTGCTAAAACAGGAACAGCTGAAATAAAAGATAAACAAGATACAGATGGCAAAGAAAACAGTTTCCTTCTAACGTTAGATCGTAGTAACAATAAATTCTTAACAATGATTATGGTTGAAAATTCAGGAGAAAATGGTTCTGCAACAGATATCAGTAAACCATTAATTGATTACTTAGAAGCAACCATTAAATAAAAAGAGAAAATGAACGAAACGAGGTTTCTGTAAAAAGAAACCTCGTTTTCCCTTTTTAGAAAAAGGAAAGTGTGCTACAATGAAGCGACTAAATTGTAGAAGGAAAGGGATTCGTGTGCGAATTTTAGCAATAGATACATCTAACCAAACATTGAGTATTGCTGTGTGTGAAAATCAAAAAATTCTGGGAAGTTATACAGCAACGGTTAAAAGAAATCATAGCTTAACATTAATGCCGGCAATTGACTATTTGATGAGCCAATTGAACTTGGCGCCAACGGCAATTGATCGTTTTGTCGTAGCAGAAGGACCTGGATCATACACTGGCTTACGTTTAGGCGTGACGACTGCCAAAACATTGGCCTATACTTTAAAGAAAGAGCTAGTAGGCATTTCCAGTCTACAAACGTTAGCTGCCAATTGTGTTGGACAAACCGGTTTAATTGTGCCTCTTTTTGATGCGCGTCGTAAAAACGTCTATGCTGGTGCTTATCGGTTTGTCAATGGCGTGTGGCAAAATGAGTTACCAGACCAACATATTTCCCTGCGGGAGTTATTAGAACAACTAAAAAATGAACCAAATCTTTTTTTTGTTGGTGGAGATGTTGAAAAATTCACTGAAGAAATAGCTCAAATCATTCCTCATGGAGAAATTTGTGATGTCCCGCAATGGCAAATTCCTAATGCCGCAGTTTTGGCTGCGTTAGGTAGTGTGGCTGAACCTGTTGAAAATGTTCATGGGTTCTTACCTGCGTATTTGAAAAAAGTAGAAGCGGAAGAGAATTGGTTGAAGACACACACGCCTAATGGAGAAAGCTATGTGGAAAAACTTTAATTTTGTGACAAAATACTTTACAAAAAGACGGCAACGGTATATAACTAAAACCATTGCAATGAACCAGCAAGAATTTCAATTGCGTGAAATCACCTACCAAGATATTAAGGATTTACTAGCAATTGAACGTGAAGTTTACGCTGGGGAACTTCCTTGGACGATGTCTGCTTTCATGGCAGAACTTGGCTCAAAAGCGCCGCATCTCTATTTGTTAGCGGCAATTAACGGGAAAACAGTTGGCTTTATTGGCTGTCGGATTCAAGGAACGGATGCACACATTACGAATGTCGCTGTTCACACAGCATACCAAGGCTTAGGTTTAGGTCGTTCTTTAATAGAAGAAACGCGAATTTTTGCCAAGAAAAATCGTTGTGAAACCTTATCGCTAGAAGTACGAATGAGTAATGTTAAAGCCCAACGTTTGTATCGAAAAATTGGCTTTGCCTCACAGACGGTGAAAAAAGGCTATTATGACGAAAATAATGAAGACGCACTAGAAATGATAATTGATTTAAAAGAAGAGTGAAGAAAAAATGTTAGTAACAAAAAAAGAAATATCTGTAGCAAATATTGGTGAAGAATTATGGCGTTTTAGTAATTCTTCTTATACAACTGGCTCCCCTTGGACAGAAACACAATTCGCGGAAGATTTTGCTCAGGAAAATAGCGAATATCTTTTTTTAGTTGAAAATGGCCAGTGGTTAGGTTATATTGCCTATCATTTTATTTTAGATGAAGCAGAAATTAGTCACGTTGTTGTGAATGGTCAGAAACAACACCAAGGAATTGGTTGTCAGTTAATGAAAGCTTTTAAAGAATATGTTAAAAGTCGTGACATTACACAAATTTTCTTAGAGGTCAGAGAATCGAATACATTAGCTCAAAAACTTTATGAGAAAACAGGATTTCGGAAAGTAGCTGTACGAAAAAATTATTATAAAGAACCGCAAGAAAATGCCTTTGTAATGTGTGCGAAATTAAGGAAGGAAGCCCAATGACAATTTTTACAAAAGAACGTAAATTATTATTAGCTGTGGAAAGTAGCTGTGATGAAACAAGTGTGGCTGTCATTGAAGATGGCGACAAAATTCTTTCCAATATCGTTGCTTCGCAAATTAAGAGCCATCAACGTTTTGGTGGAGTCGTTCCGGAAGTTGCGAGTCGTCATCATGTTGAACAAGTGACGATCTGTATTGAAGAAGCATTAACAGAAGCGAAAGTCACACCAGAAGAGCTTAGTGGTGTTGCTGTGACCTATGGGCCTGGGTTAGTCGGTGCTTTATTAATAGGGCTTTCTGCAGCAAAAGCATTTGCTTGGGCGCACCAATTACCACTTATTCCAGTCAATCATATGGCTGGGCACATTTATGCTGCCCGTTTTGTGGCACCGCTCGAATTTCCATTGATGGCCTTACTCGTTAGTGGAGGACATACGGAATTGGTCTACATGAAAGAAGATGGCTCTTTCGAAATTGTTGGTGAAACACGTGATGATGCAGCTGGTGAAGCGTATGATAAAGTCGGACGTGTATTAGGGTTGCCTTATCCTAGTGGCAAAGAGATTGATGCTTTGGCCCATGAAGGCACAGATACCTATCAATTTCCACGGGCGATGCTAAAAGAGGATAACTATGACTTTAGCTTTAGTGGTTTGAAAAGTGCGTTTATTAACACGGTTCATAATGCAGAGCAACGTGGTGAAGCACTGTCTACAAAGGATTTAGCCGCAAGTTTTCAGGCGAGTGTGGTAGAAGTATTAGTGACTAAAACCATTCGTGCTTGTCAAGAATATCCTGTTAAGCAATTGCTAATCGCTGGGGGCGTTGCTGCGAATCAAGGATTACGAGAAGCAATGAGACATGCAATCAGTGAACAATTACCAGAAGTGACATTACTTATTCCGCCATTAAAACTTTGTGGGGATAACGCGGCGATGATTGGCGCTGCCGCTTTTATCGAAGCTGAAAAGAATCACTTTGCTTCGTATAACTTAAATGCAGAACCTGGCGTTAGTTTTATGACAATTAGTGAAGAAGGCTAGCCAGCTAGACAAAAATTTGCTATAATGAAGCCAGTTTAACAATGACATTCAATGATAAAGAGAGTACTTATTTCAACGTCAGCTTAGCGATCTTGGGAAGGTGGGAGCCAAGAGTGATCGGAATGAGGAAGCGCACTTTTAGAATTCTGCTGAAAGCAGACGGCAATCACCGTTATCGATGAAGCAGGTCTATCCAAGTAGTATAGACAATTAGAGTGGTACCGCGGGTAAATTCTCGTCTCTGACAAAACAAATCATTTTGTTTTGTCAGAGACGTTTTTGTTTTTTATACTTACAAATTAATCAGGAGGGTTCTTATGAACAACAAAGAAATCGTAGCAAAAGCGTTACATGATGTTTTAAATGAAGAATTAACGATGGATCAAATCGAACAATTATTGGAAAATCCTAAATCTGTCGATCATGGAGATGTGGCTTTTCCAGCCTTTTCATTAGCTAAAATTTATCGTAAAGCACCACAACAAATTGCAGCAGAATTAGCAGAAAAAATTGATGGCACAAATTTTGAAAAAATTGAAGTGGTAGGACCTTATTTAAACTTTTTCATGAATAAAGAAGCAGTCAGTCAAGCTGTCATTGGCGAAGTAGTCAAAGAAAAAAATAACTACGGAAACAGTACCTTTGGCAATAATGGCAATGTTCCTATTGATATGTCTTCACCAAACATTGCTAAACCAATTTCTATGGGGCACTTACGTTCTACGGTAATCGGGAATTCAATTGCCTTTATTTTAGAAAAAATTGGGTATCAGCCAATTCGGATTAACCACTTAGGTGACTGGGGTACACAGTTTGGTAAGTTAATTGTAGCTTATAAAAAATGGGGTTCTGAAGAAGCAGTCCGCCAACAACCAATTAATGAATTATTGCGCTTATATGTGCAATTTCATGAAGAAGCAGAAGAAAAACCAGAATTAGAAGACGAAGCACGTGCATGGTTTAAAAAATTAGAAGAAGGAGACCAAGAAGCTAATGAATTATGGAAATGGTTCCGTAGCGAGTCTCTAAAAGAATTTGATAAAATCTATTCCATGTTAGAAGTTGAATTTGATTCTTATAATGGCGAAGCCTTTTATAATGATAAAATGGATGAAATTGTTACTTTATTAGAAGAAAAACATTTATTAACAGAAAATCAAGGTGCAGAAATTGTTGATTTGACAGAATATAATTTAAATCCAGCACTTATTCGTAAATCAGATGGTGCGACGTTATATATCACACGGGATTTAGCTGCTGCGCTTTACCGTAAACGGACGTATGATTTTGCCAAATCACTTTATGTAGTCGGCAACGAACAAAGCAATCACTTCAAACAATTAAAAGCAGTCTTGAAAGAACTAGGATTTGAATGGTCAGATGATATGGAACACATTCCGTTTGGTTTAATTACTCAAGGCGGTAAAAAATTATCCACACGTAAAGGGAAAATCGTTTTATTAGAAGAAGTATTGAATGAAGCTGTTACTTTAGCAGGAAATCAAATTAACGAGAAAAACCCAGACTTAGCAAATCGTGAAGAAGTGGCGAAACAAGTAGGTGTAGGTGCAGTTATTTTCCATGACCTTAAAAATGATCGTCTAAATAATTTCGATTTTGTATTAGATGAAGTTGTTCGTTTTGAAGGCGAAACTGGGCCATATGTTCAATATACACATGCTCGTGCGATGAGTATTTTACGTAAAGCAAACTTTACACCAGACGCTACACAACGTTATGCACTAAATGACAAGGATAGCTGGGAAGTCGTGAAGTTGTTACAAAAATTCCCTGAAACTGTGATGCAAGCTGCTGAAAAATATGAACCATCTGTTATTGCGAAACATAGCATTCATTTAGCACAAGCGTTCAATAAATATTATGCCCATGTTCGGATTTTGGATGAAGATGCTCAAAAAGAGGCACGCTTAGCGTTAGTTTATGCAGTTGCTACTGTTTTAAAAGAAGATTTACGTTTACTAGGGTTACATGCACCAGAAGAAATGTAGAAGTTTTTGTGAAAATTTTACTGCGTTGAACGCTAAACTTATTAAGCAAATATTAAAGTTAAGTTACAGATTGAGAAATTCATAGTAATTAAATAGCTGGGGTGCTATACTCGAGTCAAGTTATAAAAGGATTAGAAAAGGTGGCACCCAATTATATGACAGAAAAATGGCGTGAAGACGAAGAATATCTTTCTTATGTAGAAGATTTATTAGCAACCGAAGAAGTCCAAAAATTAGCAGAATACACACAACATATGCATTCAACTCGTTTAGAACATTCAATTAGTGTTTCCTATCATAGCTATAAATTAGCAAAGCGTTGGAACGGCAATTCTCGTGCAACAGCTCGTGCTGGTTTATTACATGATTTGTTTTACTATGATTGGCGCACAACAAAGTTTGACGAAGGCTCTCATGCCTATGTTCATCCACGAATTGCAGCCAAAAATGCTGAAAAAATTACAGAGTTGTCTGATTTAGAACGAGACATTATTATTAAACATATGTGGGGCGCAACTATTGCACCACCAAAATACAAAGAAAGTTACATTGTAACCTTTGTTGACAAATATTGTGCTGTAAAAGAAGCAGCGTTGCCGATGACGACAGCCATGAAAACCAAATGGCGTCAGTATTTTGGCCAACAGTCAATCTAATAAAAAGCTTATCCTTACGGATAAGCTTTTTTTGTTTGACGTTGACTAAAAAGTCTAGCATTCATCTATTTAAAATAAATATTAAAAGTAATTTTGTTCTGTTAATTTCTTTTGAGCGTATCGAAAGACTGCTTCTTGATTTTCAGTTGTTAACTGTTTGTAAATGTTCATAATATTGGTTGGGACAACAAATGGCGTTTCTTCCGTTTCAGGAATACCTAAGATTTCAAGAGGTGATACATCTAAAATTTTAGATAAGGCGACAATTTTATCCCTCCCCATATTTTCAATCATTCCAGTTTCCCATTTCCTGACGGTACTTTTTCCAACACCAACAAAATTTCCAACTTGTTCTAATGTAAGATTTTTCTCCATCCTTTTTTGCTTCAAAAAATTTTCTTTCAAAAAAACCACCTCCGTAAAAACATTCTAGCACAAAAAGTGTCGCAAAAGAAACATGTTTTTTTCAAAATGAAAGTAACGAATATAATAGAAAAATCAGCATTTTTTAATGATATTGACGTTTTTTTCACAAAATGATATAATTTTCAGTGTCTTATTAGACACTGAAAAGGGGGAGAGTAAAATGGAATCAAATTTAATTCACTCAAAATTGAAAATGAAAGGAAAAAATGTTGAGT
>OLQZ01000491.1_pt1 | contig 11158 bp, 9 predicted proteins | sample 1643191 | NCBI WGS metagenome assembly OLQZ01 (sample SAMEA3136768, study PRJEB25190) | human gut metagenome | biome: human gut; feature: human-associated habitat; material: faeces | place: Austria | collected 2013
CGGCAGCAGACACCAAGTGTTTCTTTGGTGGAAAAAACACAAGAAATCATTGCGCAATTTGACTCATATGACACAGTCTTGGTTGCGTATGAAGAATCAGCAAAACAAGGAGAAAAAAGTCAATTAGCACAAGTATTATCCACTTGCCAGCCAGGCGCACGTTTGTGTGTGCTCTTTGGACCTGAAGGTGGCTTTGCACCGCAAGAAATTGAACAATTTCTGCAGGCTGGGGCGAAACTTTGCGGGTTGGGTCCGAGAATTTTACGAGCAGAAACAGCACCGTTGTATCTTTTAAGTGCGGTTAGCTACCAAATGGAACTTTTAAATTAAACGAAAGCCCGCCTGTAAAATTCTTGTAGGCATTCTCTTTGAATAAACAGAGAGTAAAAAAGCGACAGTGATTGAAATTTAAGGGAAATTTAGTATAATAGAGTTGTTGAAAGTGCTACTGTTTCAAGTGGTACTTTTCTTTTTTATTAAAATAGATAAAACGTGAACGAAGTGTTCTTTATCCAAAGGTCACCTTCATAGAGGAGTGAATACCATGCCAAAAGAAGAAATACTGACAGGCCCAGCGGTCATCAAAATTGTAAGTACCTATATGGGACCAGAACATGTTGAGTTGGTTCAAAAAGCATTAACTTATGCTGAGAAAGCACACGAAGGTCAAGTCCGACAATCAGGTGAACCTTACATCATCCATCCGATTCAAGTGGCAGGCATTCTGGCTGAATTACATATGGATCCCCATACTGTAGCAACAGGATTTTTACATGATGTTGTCGAAGATACGGACGTAACACTGGACGATTTAAAAGAAGAATTTGGCGAAGACATCGCAATGTTAGTCGATGGCGTGACGAAACTAGGAAAAATTAAATATAAATCTCATGAAGAACAATTAGCCGAAAACCATCGGAAAATGTTATTGGCAATGGCGCAAGATTTACGGGTCATTATGGTGAAACTAGCCGATCGTTTGCACAATATGCGCACATTAAAACATTTACGTGAAGATAAGCAACGACGGATTGCGCAAGAAACTTTAGAAATTTATGCGCCTTTAGCACATCGCTTAGGGATTAGTCGAATTAAATGGGAATTAGAAGATACTGCCTTACGTTATATTAACCCCAACCAATACTATCGAATTGTTAATTTGATGCAAAGCAAACGCGATGAACGTGAAGCTTATGTGGCAGAAGCAGTCGAAGATATTCGTTTAGCTACGGAAGATTTAGAAATTTACGCAGAAATATATGGTCGACCAAAACATATTTATTCAATCTATCGTAAAATGAAGGACCAAAAGAAACAATTTAATGAAATCTATGACTTATTAGCCATTCGTGTTATTGTCGATTCCATTAAAGATTGCTATGCCGTGTTAGGGGCGATTCATACACGTTGGACACCAATGCCAGGTCGCTTTAAAGATTATATTGCTATGCCAAAAGCGAATATGTATCAATCTATCCATACGACAGTTATTGGGCCAAAAGGGAATCCAGTAGAGGTCCAAATTCGGACCCATGAGATGCACCAAATCGCCGAATTTGGGGTGGCGGCTCACTGGGCCTATAAAGAAGGCAAAGCGGAAAAAATTGAAACAGATGAACTGACGAAGCAAGTCGATTGGTTCCATGAAATTATTGAATTACAAGATGAAAGCTATGATGCTTCTGAATTTATGCAAGGTGTGAAAGAAGACATTTTTAGCGACAAAGTCTATGTCTTTACGCCAAGTGGAGATGTAACCGAACTGCCAAAAGGCTCCGGACCACTAGATTTTGCTTACAGTATCCATACTGAAATTGGGAATAAAACAACCGGTGCGAAGGTCAACGGCAAAATGGTACAGTTAGACTATGTCCTAAAAAATGGGGATATTATTGAAGTCCTAACATCACCGAATTCTTTCGGACCTAGTCGCGACTGGTTGAAAATGGTTAAAACAAGTAAAGCTAAAAATAAAATCAAACGTTTCTTTAAAGAACAAGACCGTGAAGATAATATTATTAAAGGGCATGATGCTGTCATTAAATACATGACAGAAATCGGCTTTACACCAAAAGAATTTTTAACGAAGAATAAAATGGCGGAAGTGCTAGATAAATTCAAATTTCAAACGGAAGATGATTTATTTGCGGCAGTAGGTTATGGCGAAGTAAGTGCGCAAGTAGTGTGCAATCGTTTAACAGAAAAAGAACGCCGCGAACAAGAGTTGGAACGCCAACGTCAAGAAGCAGAAGAGTTGTTAAATCAGCCAGCTAAAAAAGAATCAGAAAAAATGAAAGTTCGTCATGAAGGCGGCATCGTGATTCAAGGGGTGGACAACCTATTGATTCGTTTAAGCCGCTGTTGTAATCCAGTGCCTGGTGATGAAATCGTTGGTTACATTACCAAAGGACGTGGCGTTTCAATTCATCGTGCGGACTGTCCTAACGTACAACATCAAGAAGAACTAGCACAACGTCTAATTGAAGTTGAGTGGGAAGATACCGAGCACAGTCGCAAAGAATACGCTGCCGATTTGGAGATTTACGGCTATGATCGTAGTGGCTTACTGAGTGATGTTTTACAAGTCATTAGTTCGATGACAAAAAATTTAGTTGGCGTTGAAGCTCGTCCATCCAAAGATAAGATGGCCCAGATTCATGTCACTGTGAAAATTCAAAACCTTTCTCATTTAAAAACCATCGTTGACAAAATTAAAAGTGTACCAGATGTTTATAGTGTTCGTCGAACCAATGGGTAAGTGTTAAAAGTGAGGCAAAAAAGATGAAAGTAGTTATTCAAAGAGTCAGTCAAGCACAAGTTGCGATAGAAGAGCAGATAGTGGGACAAATCAAACAAGGCTTCATGGTGCTGGTGGGCATTCATCAAGAAGACACGCCAGAAGATGTGGCTTATGTTGTTGGCAAAATCAGTAAATTACGTGTTTTTGAAGATGACGAAGGAAAAATGAATCGCAGTATTCAAGAGATTGAAGGATCAATTTTGAGTATCTCTCAATTTACCCTCTATGCAAAAACTAAAAAAGGCAATCGTCCCAGTTTTATTGAAGCGGCTCGTCCAGATGTGGCGATTCCTTTGTATGAATTATTTAATCAACAATTAGAAGCAGAAGGAATAGCGGTAGCCACAGGAGAATTTGGCGCGGATATGCAAGTGTCGTTGACCAATGATGGTCCAGTGACCATTGTGATCGATACACGAGAAAAATAATTGATTTTCCTGTCGGAACCACTTGACTTTCTAAGAGAACTTTAGTAGTTTATAGATAATATTAAAAATCTACGAAGGAACGAGTAAGTTTCATCTGTCTGCGAAGAGAGAGTTGCCGTGGCTGAGAGCAACTTCAACAGTGAAAGTGAAAGACATTCTGGAGATGGACGGAAGAAAAGCCGTCCCGTTACGAGCGTTAATCGTTGAGGAAAGAGTAAAATCTTTCAAAACTAGGTGGTACCGTGTAAAAGAGACTTTTACGCCCTTGTATGTTCAACATACAAGGGCTTTTTTCATTTTTAGAAAAAAGAAAATGACGCACACATTTTTGTGGAATGATAGAAGGAGAGAAAGACAATGAGTTATCAAAAACCAAAAGGAACAAACGATATTTTGCCAGGAACTTCTGAAAAATGGCAATTTGTGGAAGAAACAGCTCGTTTGATTTTTAAAGATTATCAATACCAAGAAATCAGAACCCCGATTTTTGAACATTATGAAGTAATATCTCGCAGTGTTGGCGATACCACAGATATTGTTTCAAAAGAAATGTATGATTTTTATGATAAAGGAGACCGTCACGTGACGCTACGTCCTGAGGGGACAGCGCCAATTGTTCGGGCCTTCGTTGAAAATAAATTATATGGTCCGGAATATACGAAACCATATAAAACCTATTACATGGGGCCGATGTTCCGCTATGAACGCCCACAAGCTGGTCGTTTGCGTCAATTCCATCAAATTGGTGTGGAAGCATTTGGTAGTGAAAACCCAGCATTGGATGTTGAAATCATGGCTATGGCTTTGGACTTCTTCAAACAATTAGGCATCCAACAAATCAAATTAGTTATTAATTCCTTGGGGGATAAAGAAACACGTGCTACGTACCGTCAAGCATTAATCGATTATTTAGAGCCCCATATGGCAGAATTAAGCGAGTCGCTTACACGAAAACCCATTGCGGGTGTTAGACAGCAAAGATAAAAAAGACAAGGTGATTGTCGCAGAAGCGCCCTCCATTTTGGAGTATTTAAATGAACCATCTAAAGCACATTTTGAAGCAGTAACTGATATGTTAGATTTACTAGAAATTCCTTATGAAATTGATAGTAATATGGTTCGTGGCCTGGATTATTATACACACACAATTTTTGAAATTATGAGTGAAGCGCCTAAAATGGGTGCGCAATCAACAATTTGTGCAGGGGGCCGATACAATGGTTTAGTTGAAGAATTAGGCGGCCCAGACACACCAGGTTTTGGTTTTGGTATGGGCATTGAGCGAGTGTTGTTAACAATGGAAGCTGAAGAAGTTGTGATTCCAGCGTTATCTGAATTAGACGCATATGTGGTTGGGATTGGTTCAGAAACCAACGTCGCAGCTTTGCAACTTGTTCAAAGCATTCGTAACTTTGGTTTCTCAGCTGATCGTGATTACATGAATCGCAAACCAAAAGCGCAATTTAAAACGGCCGATAAATTACAAGCAAAATTAGTTTTAACAATCGGTGAAAATGAATTGAATGAAGGCATTGTCAACGTAAAATCAATGGCAACACGCGAAGAAAAAGCCTTCCCGTTAAGTACTATTCATGATTCATTTGATGAAGTGTATGACGAAATGATGACAAAAATGATTGAAGAATAAAAAGGAGAGATTGAGAAATGGCAAAACGCACAACCTATTGCGGCAATGTATCTGCCGAATTTATTGAAAAAGAAGTTGTATTAAAAGGATGGGTTCAAAAACGTCGTGACTTAGGAGGCGTTATCTTTATTGATTTACGTGACCGTGAAGGAATCGTCCAAGTGGTCTTTAACCCAGAAAAGTCAAAAGAAGCATGGGAAATTGCTGATAAATGTCGTAGTGAATACGTCATCGAAGTTAAAGGTCAAGTCGTTTATCGTGATAAAGAAGCGATTAATCCCAAAATGAAAACTGGCGAGTTTGAAGTGATGGCGACTGACATTACGATTTTAAATACTGCGAAAACAACGCCATTTACCATTGAAGATGACAATAACGTTAATGACGAATTGCGCATGAAATATCGTTATTTAGATTTACGTCGTCCATCAATGACAAACAACATTAAATTACGTCACCAAGTAACGAAAACAATCCGTCACTATTTAGATAATCATGACTTTTTAGACATTGAAACTCCTTATTTAGGCAAATCAACACCAGAAGGCGCTCGCGATTATTTGGTTCCTTCTCGTGTCCATGCCGGTCATTTTTATGCTTTACCACAATCACCACAACTCTTTAAACAATTATTAATGGGGGCAGGCTTCGATCGCTATTACCAAATCGTTCGTTGTTTCCGTGATGAAGATTTACGAGGCGACCGTCAGCCAGAATTTACACAAATCGATATCGAAACGACCTTTTTAACACCAGAAGAAATTCAAACATATACAGAAAATATGTTGGCTGAAGTGATGAAAGAGACAAAAGGAATTGAGATTTCTGTTCCGTTTCCACGAATGAGCTATGACGAAGCGATGGCACGCTATGGTAGCGATAAACCCGACACTCGTTTTGCTATGGAATTAATTGATGTTGCAGAGGTAGTGAAAGACGTAGACTTCAAAGTTTTCCAAGCAGCGTTGGAAAATGGCGGACATGTGAAGGCTTTGAATGCAAAAGGCGCCGCAGATAAGTATTCTCGTAAAGATATGGATAACTTAGGTAAGTATGTGAGTCAATTTGGTGCAAAAGGCTTAGCTTGGTTAAAAGTTGAAGAAGATGGCTTAAAAGGACCAATTGCTAAATTCTTAACAGAAGTTAGTGATGAATTAATTGCTGCTACCAATGCAGAAGTCGGTGATATTTTAATGTTTGGTGCCGATAAACCTGAAATCGTAGCCGCTGCTTTAGGTGCGGTACGTACACGTTTAGGTAAAGAATTAGGTTTAATTGATGAATCGAAATTCAATTTCTTATGGATTGTGGATTGGCCGTTGTTTGAATATGATGAAGAAGCTGGCCGCTATGTTTCTGCTCATCATCCATTTACACAACCAAAAGCAGAGGATGTGGCCCGCTTAGCAACAGACCCAGCCTCTGTGTATGCGGAAGCTTACGATGTTGTCTTAAACGGCTACGAATTAGGTGGCGGCTCATTACGGATCCATACACGAGAATTACAAGAAAAAATGTTTGAAACGTTAGGTTTTACAAAAGAAGAAGCACAAGACCAATTTGGTTTCTTGCTAGACGCATTAGATTACGGCTTCCCGCCACATGGAGGGATTGCTTTAGGGCTAGACCGCTTAGCAATGCTATTGGCTGGGGAAGAAAATATTCGTGAAGTGATTGCCTTCCCTAAAAACGGGAAAGCAATTGACCCAATGAACAACGCACCAAGTTTAGTTTCTCCATTACAATTGTTTGAATTAAACATTGATGTAACAGCCATTGACGAATAAGTGTTAAATCCAAAGAAAGAGTGACTTCATTGACGGATGAGGTCACTCTTTCTTTGGGAAGGAAAAAGATAACGAAAGACTTAAAAAGTGGCTGAGCTAAAAATCTGCCAATTGGCTGTTTTTTCTTTTTAGAAAACTTTGTATGATAACTGAGTGTATAAAGGAGCGAAACAAATGACAAAAATAATTTTAACAATTGGCGGTTCCGATCCTTTTTCAGGTGGCGGGATTCAAACAGATTTAAAAACGTTTGAAAATCATCAAGTCTTTGGCTTATCAACTTTAACTTGCCTTGCTACAGCCCCCAAGAATCATTTTCAGATTCATGACCTTGAGACTTCTTTGGTGAAAGAGCAACTCGCTTCCATACCTGCCGGGAGTTTAGACGGCATCAAGATTGGCTTGATTCACAGTGAAGAAAGTATGCTACAAATTGCAACCTTTTTGAAAAAGCACGCAGGTCTGCCGGTGGTGTTGGATCCTGTCTTGGCTTTTAAAGAAACGACTTCAGTTTATGAAAAAAGATACATGCAGTTATTGATTGAAAAACTTTTTCCATTCGCAACGATTATAACGCCTAATTTAAAAGAAGCAGAATTACTCATTGGCAGAAAATTAACAACCGTCGAAGAAGTCCAACAAGCGGCGGAAGAGTTAAACTCTTTAGGAGCGGCAACGGTGGTGATTAAAGGTGGTAATCGTTGGCTTGGCCAAGAAGCACGTGACTTTTTTTATGATGGACAACAACATATTCAATTGGTCAAAGAAAAAGTAATGGCCCACACCATTGATGGCGCTGGTTGTTCCTTTGCTTCTGCAATTGGTGCGAATTTAGTTAAAGGATATCCGTTAATTGAAGCAGTTGATTTAGCAAAAACATACGTTCATGAAGCCATTGTTTCTGGGGTCCAGCTAAATGCAGCTTTTGGAAGTGTGTGGCATGAAGGATTACTAGCAGGAGGTGTGGCGGATAATGACAAGAAAAATTAGTCTATATGCAGTAATTACCGCTTTAACAGTGGCTGTGTCAATGGTCTTTATTATCCCCGTCCCAGCAACAAATGGCTTTGTTACATTGGCGGATGCAGGGATTTACATTGCTAGTTTACTTTTTGGTCCGATTGGTGGCTTGACAGTCGGAGCTTTAAGCGGTGGTTTAATTGATTTATTGTCAGGCTATCCACAATGGTTCGTTTTTTCGTTATTGATTCATGGCGGACAAGGTTGGTTAGCAGGGCACTTCTTTAATAAAAATAAAAAGATGCAAACGCTAGGATTACTTTTAGCCAGTCTCCTCATGATTAGCGGGTATGCTTTAGCGACTAGCTGGCTTTACGGCGTGGGTGCGGGGATTGCCTCATTACCAGGGAATATCATTCAATCCTTATTTGGGGTGATTGTAGCATTGCCTCTTAGTCAAACATTAAAACGTGTGTTACCAAAAAATGGTCGTTTAGAAGAAAGAAGGATGAACAAATGACTATCGATGAAAAAATGTTAAAAGAACAGTTAGTGACAATTACAGAAGAAGTCATTACAGCAGGAAATTTACAAAAAGGGGACCTATTTGTTTTAGGTTGTACCACCAGCGAGGTAGTAGGTGGCGTCATTGGTAAAAATTCCAGTGCCGAAGTAGGACAATGGATTGTCTCAACCTTAATTGAACAATTAGATAAAAAAGGCATCTCTTTGGCTGTCCAAGGATGCGAACATATTAATCGTGCTTTAGCGATGGAACGTCGTGTGGCTGAAGAAAAAGGCTTTGAAATTGTCTCGGTAGTACCACAATTACATGCTGGCGGTTCTTGTTCAGTGGCTGCCTTTGAAAAATTTGATGAACCTGTGGAAGTGGAGCATATTGTTGCTCAAGCAGGGATTGACATTGGCGATACATCTATCGGTATGCATGTAAAACATGTGCAAGTTCCTCTTCGCTTGAGCATTCGAACGTTAGGTGCGGCTCATGTTACAGCATTATATTCTCGTCCTAAATATATTGGTGGACCAAGAGCCCATTATGAAACAACCCAAGAACGAAATCGTTAAGATTTCGTTCTTTTTTCATTTCTATAAACATTTGATGAATCTTCCGTAATTATTATAGGAATCTCTTTTTTTCTCTCGGTAAACCACGTATAATATGAAAAGAAATGTAATTTATTGAAAACCTGAAACGAGGCTATTATTTATGAAAAAAATTTATGACGGACTGCCAGTTCATGACTATACAACAAAATTTTCTGTGTCGATTGTCTATGCTATTCTTGCATCAATTGCCATGAACTTTTTCTATCAACCAGGAAATATTTATTCCAGTGGCTTAACAGGCTTGGCACAAATTTTAACAACCCTCTCAACAAAAATTGTGGGTTTTAATGTGCCTGTCTCCATTACATTGTATCTGTTAAATGTGCCGTTATTCTTTATTGCGTGGAAAAAAATAGGTAAGAAGTTTACAATTTTTACTTTCATTACAGTGACTTTAACTTCATTATTTATGCATATTGTTCCGCAAACGGTGATGACCCAAGATCCAATTATCTGTGCTATTTTTGGTGGGGCGATTTCTGGATCAGGAATTGGTTTTGTCTTAAAAAACGGGGTTTCTTCTGGGGGATTAGATATTCTAAGCATTACCATTCGGAAAAAAACGGGGCGTTCTGTTGGCTCGATTTCAATTTATTTTAACGCACTAATTGTCTTCGTTGCAGGTTATTTATTTGGCTGGCAGTACATGTTCTACAGTGCGTTATCAATTTTTGTAAGTGGGAAGGTCACAGATGCTGTTTATACTAAGCAAAAGAAAATGCAAGTTATGATTGTCACCAAGAACCCAGATCGAGTCGTGGATGAGATTCAAAAGAAAATGCGCCGCGGTATTACAATTATTCATGAAGCGGAAGGGGCATATCGCCACGACCGCCAAACTGTTTTGCTAACTATTGTGACACGCTTTGAGTTGCCAAGTTTAGAAGCAGCCATGAAAGAAAGTGATCCGAATGCCTTTGTCAGCATCTCAGATAATGTTAAAATTTTAGGACGTTTTTACGAAGAAGATTACAAATAAAAGGGTATGAAGCAACGAGAGAATGGCTGTGTCTATTCTTTCGTTGCTTTTTTTGAAAAATAAGTAAAAAATGCTTTGTGTGAGGACCTGAAATTCCCATTTAAACAAGAAGTTAATTGAAAGACGTTCGTGAATTCCTTTGCTTTTGGTTTAATTAAATCTAATTATTCGGAAATAAGTCGCTATTGTTTCTCGCAAACGAATGCTTTGTTTGGATTTGAAAGAAAACGATGAAAAAAGAATCATTTTTATTGAAAAGACCTAAAAAAACTGGTACACTATGTGTGTAATTGATAAGTACTTTTAATACTGTTATGAATAAATAGTAGGAAAAACGAACATCAATTCTATTTTTTTAAAGTTCATAGGTCGTTTTCAGTCTTACTTGGACATATTTCGACCCACAAAAGGAGCGCATCATGTTAAAAGAATTTAAAATGATTGAAGCAGTTGCTCCAGATATGCTCGATGTATTACAAGAAAGATTCCAAATTCTTCGCAATATTTATTGGATGCAACCTATTGGACGTAGAAGTTTATCAGAAACGATGGGAATTACAGAGCGAGTCTTGCGTACAGAAACAGATGTTTTGAAGCAGCTCAACCTGATTGAACCTTCAAAAAGCGGAATGACATTAACAGAACGCGGTTTGGAAGTCTACCAAGGCTTAGAATTAGTCATGAATCAATTGCTTGGCATGCACCAAATCGAAAAAGAAATGACACAGTACTTTGGCATTCAACGTTGTATCGTTGTTGCAGGAGATAGTGATATCCAAAAGAAAGTTCTTTCGGACTTTGGAGATGTCTTAACCAATACGCTGAATTTACTCTTACCAAATGGTGAGAATACAATTGCGGTTATGGGTGGGACAACAATGGCCATGGTGGCCGAAAATATGGGATCACTAGAAACTGAAAAACGTCATAATTTGTTTGTTCCAGCCAGAGGAGGGATTGGTGAAGCAGTTTCTGTCCAAGCCAATTCAATTAGTGCTGTAATGGCCAACAAAACGGGTGGTAACTACCGGGCGTTATATGTCCCAGAGCAATTGAGTCGTGAAACGTATAATAGTTTATTACAAGAACCCTCGATTCAAGAAGTTCTTACGTTAATTAGTCATGCCAACTGTGTGGTGCACAGTATTGGTCGAGCGTTGCACATGGCGGCACGCCGAAAAATGTCTGATGACGAAATGGTTATGCTCAAACAAAAAAATGCCGTGGCAGAATCGTTTGGTTATTTCTTTGATGAAGAAGGAAAAGTGGTCTATAAAATTCCACGAATTGGCCTTCAATTAAAAAACTTACAAGAAATTCCCTATGTCGTCGCAATTGCGGGCGGCAAAACGAAAGCCAAAGCCATTCGCGCATATATGAAAAATGCACCAAAACAAACGTGGCTCATCACTGATGAAGCTGCTGCAA
>OLQZ01000493.1_pt1 | contig 11086 bp, 12 predicted proteins | sample 1643191 | NCBI WGS metagenome assembly OLQZ01 (sample SAMEA3136768, study PRJEB25190) | human gut metagenome | biome: human gut; feature: human-associated habitat; material: faeces | place: Austria | collected 2013
AAGATATCAAGGCGCTTGTGGGGTTGCTTTTCGTTTGTTAGAACCCGTTGAAACTGAGGGAGAGTGGCAATTGTGGGCATGTAATGTTGAGCCTTGGAGAGCCGAAAAATATGAAAATGCAGATATTTTCATTCGAGAGAAATATGACACACACCAAAAGAAATTTTTCGAAGAAATGAAAGTTGTTACTAAGAAAAAAATCTTAACGTATAACAGATACGTGGAAACGAATTTAATGAATGCGGCTGAAACATTTAAATTGACATCAGAAACTGACAATCCACTAGAAACATTCTACCTATCAGAATTTAAAAACAACACGAATCGTTATTGCGATTTTGAAGTAGCAGAGGAACTTTCTGATGCATTTGACAGAAGCCTGTCTGACCAACAAAACGAAGTTGAACAGTTTAAACTTGCTTACATGGCCATTAGTGGCTCGCGATTGGATGAAAAAGAAGCACGAAGAATGATGGAGCAATTAGGTATTATTAACTTGCCAGATCCACAAGCTAAGGTTGGCTACGTAACGAAAGATATTAACAAAGATTTCAACGAGTATCATCTTAATCAGTTGAAAAAGCTTTACTACACAGTCACTAAATCAATCGACTTCAACGATGAAGTATTTAAATCCAATAGCTCTGGTGAAGCTCGCAAGTGGCAAATAATAGCACTAGAAGCCAAAACAAACACGAAAGAACAGTACTTCAAAGAAGGATTAAAAGAAGTTGCAGAGACGATGGCAGCTTTTATAAAATTTAACGATAAATTAGAAGTAGATGTTTCTAAAATTGTGTTTACATTTAGTCGTAGTTTGCCAACCGACATTGGATATCTTGCTGAGGCGTTACCTAAATTAGCACCTTATGTATCAAAACGTACTATCATTAATCAAATTCCATTCGTTAAAGATCCGGATTACGAGGCGGACATGATGAACTTAGAACAAGGGCAAAACTATCCAAGCGGGGAATACGGCAAGCTAGGCGGTGCGGATAATGACGAAGAAGAAAACAATGGCTAGTGAACGTTATTGGGAAAAACGCCGAGAATTAGAAGACAAAGCACGTTTGAAACTAGAAAAGAAAACTCTTAGTGAGCTTGAATCAGTTTTTGAACGTGCTTTAGTTAAAATTCAACGACAGCTATTGTCACAAGCGGATTTACACGACATCACACAAAGCGAAATGCTAGAAGACTTTAGCAAACGAGACCAAGAAAAGTATCGTAAATATATTGACAAAAACTATGAAAAGTTAATGGAATCAGATGAAGCTTATAAGGAATTCATAGATGAGTATTTCCCATCTTACGACTATACAAAAGTCAATCGTCTATTACAATTACGAGCAGATATCTTTTCAACGTTAGCTGATGAAGCAATCGCAAGCGACGTTAACGGTAAATTTAATAACGACTTAGAAAACATTACAAAACGAATCTACAATTCTAATTCTAATGCGTTGATGCAATTATTAGGCGGCTCTGCTTCTGGTTTATCAAAAAAAGAGCTGGAAAACATTCTGAATTATCCATGGAGCGGCAAAACTTTTTCATCTCGCTTGTGGGGCAATATTTCAAGTTTAGAGCAACGTCTAAGTAATTCTATTATTAATTCTTTAGCAAGTGGCGAAGGTGTTTTAGAAGCTCTTAGAACGATGAAAAACGATGGTGTTATTAGCGGCATGTTTAAGTTAGAGCAGGGAAAGTTTAATAGATCGATTGAAAATCTTGTCAGAACGGAATATTCCCATTTTGCTGTGGAAGGTATTCGAGAATCATTTAGAGGGGCTAACGTCAAAGAATCAGAAAGTTGGTCTGCAGAGGATGAACGTGTTTGTTCCGTTTGTGGCGGATTTCATGGCCAATTAATTAAGAATGAACATCCTCCCTACCACACGTTGTGCAGATGCACAGAAATACCAAGAATTCCAGAAATAAGCGATGATATTGACGCTTTGTATGAAGAAATGTTCGGTGATCTGTTAGACGAATTCGCAAGTGATCAGTGGGGTGTTAAGTTGAATCATCCGCAAGTGTCTATAAAAACTAGTATCTTTGATAAAACAAATATGGCAAAATCAATTGGTGAAGAGAACTATTTGAAGTTTATAGAAAGTTTAGATTCTATAGATAATACTCAAATTAAAGAACTGCTAAATCGTTTAGGGAATCGCTTCAATTTTAAAGACATTTCAGAATCAAAAAGCTTTGTTAATGGTAATGATATACAATTATCAAAAGAAGCGTTTGACGGCACTAAAAATAAAACTCAAATGCAAGTAGTATTTCATGAACTGGGTCATGCTATAGATAATATCGGTGTGGAAATGTTAGACAGTGATTTTGATCGCATATCTGTAATGCCAGAATATAAATTAAAAAATGCAATAAAAAAAGATTTATTAAACGTTTTCAATAATGATTTAAAAGAAGCAAATGGAGATAATTATCAACAAGTCAAAAATCTAAAAAAACTTTCTGTTTTTGATCAAAGTGCTATAGTTAGAAAATATAAGAAACTATCTGAAATATCTCCGAAAGCATACTCTGCATTGTCAGATATGATGGAATCCACAGGTGGTTTTATAGATCACCCGTTAGGATTTGGGCACGGAACTAAATACTGGAAAGCATACGGAATGCAAGAAACAGAATTTTTTGCTCATATGACTGAAACCGTTGTTAACAAAGAAGCTAAAAAAATGATGTACGAAGTCTTTCCAACAGCATCGAAAATATGGGAAAATATGTTAGATGACATCTTAAAGGCGGTGAAATAAATGTTCAGTTGCGAAGAGGGTGCATGGTCTATTATTGATGCTGCAATTAAAAAGTATGAACAACATTTTCATGATGAGTTTCCAATATATGAATATATCGATGTAACAAAGAGTGATGACTTCGATTTTTCTATTCCAGGTGCTAAAAGATTAGCGATACTCATCGATAAGCATATTAAAGAAAATGAATTGGTCCACGTCCCGTCAGATTACCATAGCAGACTTTACTAAGCACTTAAAGGATAACTTTGAGTGCTATTTTTATACCCTAAATTGGAGGTGAGGTTATGAAAGGATTATTCGAAGCAGTGTTGAATCTAGACGTTTTCAACGGTACAGAAAAGGCCTATAAAAAAGCTTTTGAACAAGAAAACGAACGATACTTAACCAAACACACTTTGAGAGACGGCAACGGTAATATCGTCAAAGATGAGCTTAAATCAGTTTGGGGTGGTAATTATTGTCACGTTGATATTTTGTATTCGTTACCAGGTAAAAAAAGTAAATTAACTATTTCGATTGTGTCTAGGACTCTACAAAATGTAAAAGATGCTGTCACTGATTATCAAATGCTAGGCGCTGAACTGGTCCATAAGAATTGGGAGTGATTAGATGGATCCCTATGATTATTTAGATGCAGACTATGAAGAGCATTTACTAAGAGAAGAAGAGCAACTAAAGTCTGACGAAAGTTAGGCTTTTTATTTTGTCCGAAATGACGGTAAACTAGCGCAATGCTGGGCTTAATTGAATGGTGGGGCGCAATAAATAAATCTAAAGCAATGCGGGGCGTGCAAACGAATCGTGGGGCGAAAGGAGAAACAAAATGAAAACAAAAAAATTATTACCAATGAATTTGCAGATGTTTGCTGATGGTGGGGGAAATGAATCAGAGTTCACTATTGATGATTTTAAAGCATTTGTCGAATCGAATGAAGATGCACAGAAATTCATTCAATCTCAATCACAAAGTGCTGCAGACAAACAATTAGAAGCTTGGAAACAGAATAACCTTGATAAGCTAAAACAGGAAGCTGTGAAGCAATATGAAGAAGCTAAAAAGAACAAAACACCAGAACAGCTAGAACTTGAGAAATTAAAAGCTGAGTTTGAAGCGGAAAAAGCTAAGAGCCGTTCGAACGAAAATAAAGCTTTTGTAGCTGAACAAATTGCTGGGTTAGATTTGGATAAAGAATTGAAAGATTCAATTTCTCAATTCATGTTAAACACTTTAGTTAGTTCAGATACAGAGTTCACACAAAAGGCTGTAGAGTCATTCACAGGTGTTTTAAGCACCATCAATGAAAAGCATGCTGAAGCAATTAAAAACATGGAAATGACAAAAGCATTCGGTAATAAGCAACAAACTAATGCGACTAATGGTAATCAGTCAACGCAACCGATTGAAAATCCTAAAGAAGCATTAGGTCAAAAATTACAAGCATTTAATTAGGAGGAATTTATAAATGAAAAAAACTACAGTAAATAATCTAGAATACTTAGATATTTCACAAGAGGTAAATGCATTACAACGTCCGTCAACACCGTTTCTAAGTTGGTTATTAGGAGCTGGTAAAACTAGCCCAGCAACTTCTACGGAGATCAAATGGCGTGAATCAGAACTTGATGGAGAAGATTCATCTGCACAATTAGAAGGCGGAGAATACAGAGATGCAGATTCAGGGCGTAAATGGTTCAATAACTACACTGAAATTTTCCGTAAATCTACTTCTGTTTCAGGTACATTAGATGCTATCAATGTAAATGGGGTAGGTAGTGAATTAGCTAATCAAGTATCTCAACGTGCATTAGAAATGAAGTTAGATTTGAACAAAAAGCTATTAATTGGTGTAAAAGCTGATGAAAATGGTACTAAAGGTCGTCAAATGGCTGGTGTAATTAACTTAATTAACTCTGATAACTTAGTTAAAACGTCTGCAGCTGATGCAGTAACACGTAAAGATGTAGATAAAATGTTTAAAACTATGTTTGACAAAGGTTATGCAGGCGAAAAGCTATGTCTAGTTTCGACTGATATGGTTGATTTAATGACCGATGAAGTTGATAAAGCAGGTACTAAAGTGTTTAATTTTGGAGATCAAGTCGCTTTTGGATTGCAACTAGGAAAAATTGTCTCAAATTATGGATCAGGTACAGCTTTAATTGAGCCATCATTACCAAGTGGAACAATGATTGCTTTAGACACAAACTATGTGGAACTACGCCCGTTGCGCGAATGGCGCGCAGAGGAATTGGCTAAAACAACTGATTCAAAACGTATTGGTTTAGTCGGCGAATATTCTATCGAATACAACGCTTCAAATTCAGGAGCTATCTTAAACCTTGCAACTGCAGCACCAGGTGAATAATTAAAAAGTAAAGGAGAATGATTATGGTTAAAAAGTCAGAGGTCAAAGAAGAAGTAATCGAAGAGACAAAAGAAGTAACTGAAGAAGTGAAACCTGAAACAAAAACATTCAAAGTTTTAAAAAATAAAAATTTCGTTGGTTTTGTTCATCCTGAAACACGTAAATTTATTACAGCAGTTGACGGAAAAATCGAAGTGAGTGTTTCTGATAAAAAAGCTATTGCAATTTTAGAAGAAGCTGCAGATTTAACAGAAATTTAGGTGATTATATGACAGACGAACAAAAACGAAAAATAATTGAATTGATTCAAACGATGTTGCCAAACGTTGCAAAAGAACGTATTTCGTCTGTCTTAGACCTTGTTCTTTTAGAAATCAGTTCATATAACACGTGCAAGATTGAAATTGATTGGGCGTTATTCAATTCGTTAATCACAGAGATTTTGTATCAATCACTTAAAAGCGAAACAGAACAAGCTGTAACTAGTGTTAAACGCGGTGATACATCTATTACTTATGCAACCACGCAGAATAACATAATAGCGTTGCTGGGTAATTACAGCGACACTATAAAACGTTTAATTGGCTGTGATAGTGGGGTGTTTTTCTATTGAATGAAGCGGATATTTTGGCAATGACCTATCTTGATACTTGTGTTATTGAAAGAATGGGTGATATCGAAAATCCTGAAACAGGTATTACGGAACAAGATTATTCACCAAAAACAGGTATTACGGAACAAGATTATTCACCAATTCATGATGGGAAGTTAAAATGCGCACTGTCTCAAAGCGGTCTGGGTAGCGCTGGAAGCTTACCAGTTGTTGAAAACAAAGGGACCTTTAATATCACTTACGAAGATCAAAAATTATTCTTAATGCCTGATGTAGATGTGAAAAAGGCCGACAGAATCACTGTCATTCAAAGTACAGGTCAAAAGCATATTTTATTTGCAAAGAAACCCTTTAACTATCCAAACCACATCGAAGTAACATTGACAGGAAGTGCAATCGATGAGTAAAAGTGATTTTAGAATGACCTCGAATGCTGACAAAGTTATTGCTAATTTAAAGAAAATGACACCAATTGCTGAAAAAGAAGGTATTGCGATGGTCAATGATTCCTTAGCGAAGATTTATCAGTTAATTGTACCTATTACGCCGATTAAAACAGGTGATTTAAGACGTGGATACAGAATCATTAAAGCTAGAAAAACATCAAGTGGTAGAATTGTTGGCGCCTTAATTAACAATGAAAAATATTTTAAATATGTAAACGATGGGCACCGAACTAAGAATGGTGGATTTGTAAAAGGGCGATTCATGTTGCAAAAGTCTTATAAATTAGCTCATGTAACTTATATTCCAAAACGGTTTAAACAAATGGCGATTGTCATCGCGAAGAAAGGATAGGGTATGTACGATAAAATTTTAATAATGCTTACTAGCAAAATAAAACAGTTCTCAGATGCGCCTATCTATCTTGATGATGTGATGCAATCGTCAGAACCGTTTTATTTCGTTTTGAGCATAGAGGAAAGTATGACTGATAACGTTGGTCAAAACGTTCAGAACAAAGCATATAACGTTGATATTGCGTTAGTTGATAGCAAGAAAAATAAACAATTAGTAACAAGCCTAACAGAAAACTGTGGGGCTTTTTTTAATGTCTTGAATTTAGATGGAAATGAACTATTTTCAGAAGATTATCAGACATTTAAAACAGATGGAATTCAACATGTTAATTTTAATGTTGCTTTTCCTCAATTAATCGAATGGAGTGAAGAATAGATGGCAGTTAAAAAAAATGTAAGTGTCATTTCTGTGGAGAAACCAACCTGGTTCCCACTAACAGATGACACAGGTACTTTCCCAATCTACGGAGAGCCAACAACAATCGGGACTGCAGTAAGTATTAAACCAGATGTTACAACAGAAACAACGCCTGACTATGGCGATAGTGTAGTTCAAGATCAGTACGTTGCATTTGGTGGTGCAGAAGTTACTTTGGAAACAAATGGATATCAAAATGAAGTTTTAGCTGAAATTACGGGTGGTGAAAAATTGAAAGGCGGTGTTTTACGATCCGCAGATGATATTGCACCAGATGGAGCATTTGCTTATCGCCGTCGTAAATCAAATGGTAAATATCGCTACACAATTTTTTATAAAGGCAAATTTGCATTGACTTCTGATGAATCATCAACTCTAGAAGGTAGTTCAGTATCTTACACTCATCCAGAGTGGACAGGTTCATTTGTTGATGTTCCTGGTGTCGGATACATGTATTCAGTCGATGAAGACGATGAAGGTGTTGACTTAGATATGATCAAAAATTGGTTTACTACGGTTACTAATCCACGTGAAGAGTCTACAAATCCTGTCAGTGGTGTAACTTTAGATAAAACGGAATTAGTTCTAACGGTTGGTGAAACTGCAACTCTAACGCCAACAATTGCACCTGAAAACGCAACAAACAAAAACTATTCATTCAAATCAAATGATACTTCAATTGCAACAGTAACACCTGTGCAAGGAAAAGTTACAGCAGTAACAGCAGGAACCACAACTGTTGTTGTCACTACTGAAGATGGCAACCATACAGCTGAATGCAGCGTAACAGTTAATGCATAATAAAATTTAAGGACGGCCAAGTGTCGTCCTATTTATATGGAGGAATAAAAAAATGGCAAGCAAATTACAAACGACAATTAAACTTTACTTGAAAGATGAAGAAGGCAATTTCACCACTAAACAATTCAAATCCGCTGAAATGTTACCAGGATCTGTTATGGAAGATGCAACAGAATTACAAGTAGAACTAGAAGAAATCGTCAAAACAAACGACATGGAGGAAATTCGGCCTGTCTTGCGTAAGTGTTATGACTTTATCGCAAAAGTTATTTTTGAAGGTCAATTTACGGGCCAAGAATTTCTTGACGGAATGGATGCACGTGAAATCTTAAAAATTACGGGGCAACTATTAGGGTCTGTTTCTAGCGGTTATGATGCAGTTTATTCTGATCAGAAAAAAAAGTAACAGATCTCCTTTATCATCCTCATTTTAAATTTAGTCCACAGTACCGAGAAGCAGAATTAAAAATTGCGTTACTTGAAAATGGGTGGACACTAAACGAAATTGAGAATACAGACTTGAACGAACTTATGAAGCTTTATGCGTTCAGAGATGCTGTTAAAGAATTTGAAGAGCTTAAATTCCTTGATGAACACACAATGTTCTAAGAAGGGAGGGGGTACTTATTGAACAATGAAGACTTAGTCTTAAAAATGATACTAGATGAATCAGGATTCTCCCAAGGTCTAAATTCGGCAGTAAAAAAGTTGCAAGGTTTTGATGGAGAGGTTGACAGAACAGGACAAAAAGGCGGCCGCTCTCTTGGATCTATTTGGACGTCATTTGTTGGTAACTTTTTAGCCAGCGGAGCAACTAAAATTATTTCAAAAGGAATTGGGCTGATTACCAGCAACATCGATGGGGCCATTAATCGCGTGGATACGTTAAATAACGCAAACCGTGTATTTGAAAATATGGGTTTTTCAGCTGGTGAAACATCAAAGACAATGGATAGCTTAAAGAAGAGTATCCAAGGGTTACCTACACCTTTAGACAGCGCAATTAAAGGTGTTCAATTAATTGCTTCGTCTACAAATGACTTAGGAAAATCAGAACAGATTTTCGCAGCTTTAAATAATGGTATCCTCGGCTTTGGTGGGTCTGCAGAGATGGTAGACAATGCTATTATCCAGCTGTCCCAATCGTTCTCAAATGGTAAAGTAGATGCGCAAACTTGGAACTCAATGATTAACAGTGGTTTGGGTCCAGCGTTGAATGCTTTAGCGAAACAAATGGGGTTAACTGCTGGTCAGATGAAAGAAGGTCTCTCTGATGGTTCAATTTCAGTTGAAGAATTTCAAGACTCTCTAATTAAATTGAATAAAGAAGGCGGAGGAGGTCTTAAATCATTAGAACAGATTGCTAAAGACTCTACTGCAGGTATTAAAACCGGATTGGCTAACATGAAAACTGCGATCGTTCGTGGCGTTGCCAATGTTGTTACTAAAATTGACGAAGGCTTAAAAAGTGCGGGCTTTGGAAGTATTAGTGAAATCATCGCTGATAAAGGGGCAAAGATGGAAGCGGCTTTATCTAAGTTTGCTGAAATGATTCCACCAATGATAAAAACAGTTAAAACATTGTATGATACGTTAAAGCCTTATGCACCGCTACTTGCGGGTTTAGCGGGTAGCATCGGGACGTTAATGCTTGCTAAAAAAGTAAGTGCAGCATTTACAGCTTGGCAAAAAGCAACGGAAGGACTATCAATTGCGCAAGCGATACTTAATTCAACAATGTTAGCAAATCCTTTTGTCGCTATTCTAGCTGCGGTTGTAGGGTTAGTCACAGGATTTATTTATCTTTGGAAAACCAATGAAGGTTTTAGAGATGCTGTTAAAAATATTTGGAAAAACATCCAGGAGGTCATTTCAAGCGCTGCTGATGTAGTTGTAAAAGCTTGGGATTCGACAATGGGATTCTTCAGCAATATGTGGGATGGCACAAAAGAAGCTTTTTCAAATGCTGGTACATGGATGAAAGAAGCACCTGGAAATGCAGCCGACTGGGTTAAAAATAAATGGAATGGTACTAAAGAATTCTTTAGTGGACTTTGGGATTCAACAAAAGAAGGCTCAAAAAACACATGGGAAAATATCAAGCAGGGTGCTGCTGATAGTGCTAAAAGCGTTGGCGAAAGTTTTAAAAATGGCTTTGATAATGCAAAAGACTGGTTTAAGGGTGTTGGAAAATCAATATCAGATGTTTTCACAACAGCATTTGATTTTGTTTGGAAATATATTGGTCCGTATGTAACAGGAATCAAAAATGCGTTTAAAATGGTTGTTAACGCTATGAAAGCGAACATTGAAAATGTCAAAATGATCGCTGAAAATGTCGTTACCATTCTAAAAAATGTTCTGTTAGCTCCAATACTTTTCATCACATCAATGATTACAGGTGGGTGGGAAGAAGCAAAAGAGAACATGATTGCTGTCTGGGATAATATTGCTGAAGCAGCTCAAACAATTTGGTTTGGTATTAAAAATATCTTTTATAACACAGTCACAGCTATTTCCTATTCAGTCACTTCTATTTTTAATGGATTGATGTTGACAATTAAAAAGATTTGGATTGATGTGAAGTTATTTTTCACCTTACTCTGGATTGACATTAAGTATGGAGCAATCAACGTTTGGATTGAAATTAAATATTCTATCATCGAAACGTGGATAAATATTAAATTTGAAGCAATAAGAATATGGGAAAGTTTGAAAACTTGGTTCTTCGAAACAGTAGAAAACATTAAAAATGGTGTGATCGATGGCTGGAACAACCTAAAACAAGGAACCATTGATACATTTAATGCAACTGTTCAATGGTCAAAAGATACATGGTCCAATTTCAAACAGTGGATTATTGATGCGGCGGTTGGAATAAAAGATGGTGTTGTTCAAACCTGGTATAGAATTAGAAATGGCACAATAGATACCTTCAACAACATGGTGCAAGGTGCTAAAAACGCATGGAATAATCTCACAAGAAGTGTCAGTGATACAGTGTCAAATGTAAAACAAACTTTTGAAGATTTAAAACATGTTGATTTATTTGAAATTGGTCAGAATATTATTCAAGGGCTTATTAATGGCATAACAGACAAGTTTAATAAATTAAAAGAAACAATGTTTAATATGGCTGATAATATTAAAAAATGGACTCAAAAGCAATTAAGAATATTTTCTCCTTCGAGATGGATGCGGGATATGATTGGTAAAAATATCGTGTTGGGTGTCGTTGCTGGTATTGACCAAGAAAAAGGAACTTTGGATAAATCGGTTAAAAAAATGACTGATTTGCC
>OLQZ01000495.1_pt1 | contig 11056 bp, 10 predicted proteins | sample 1643191 | NCBI WGS metagenome assembly OLQZ01 (sample SAMEA3136768, study PRJEB25190) | human gut metagenome | biome: human gut; feature: human-associated habitat; material: faeces | place: Austria | collected 2013
CAGAGACCACCGAGTCACGGACGGCGCGCAGAACCGTGCGTGCAACAGAGGCAATGCAGACACTCTCCGCCGTGTCAAATATCCGGTCCACCGCACCGGTAAACTGTTCACGGGTCTGAGTGCGGACAGACTCCGTGCGCAGTTCGTCCTGCAGGCGTGTCATCAGAGGGATGGCGGCATGTCCGGGAAGCGCTGTCATGAGTGCACTGACCGGGGTGACCTCCCCCTGAAACAGTGCATTACAGAGTGAGGATTTACCGGCCCCGCTTTTACCCATAATGCCAGGCACGGGTTCGTGACTGGTGAGTTTGCGCAGATGTTCCAGGATGTGACGGGAAAGTGAGTAAGGCAGGGAGGAGAGCGGTTTTTCAATTGCCTCAATGGCATCAGACGGATTCATACATGTATTCCCGGTGAAAAAAGACAAAACCCCGCGCACCGGAAAGGTGGCGGGGGATTCACGGAGATAATATCTTTCTGAAATTATTTTGAATGCAGGTATATGTGGCTGATTTGTATCAGCTAATGAGTACAGGTCTGAATCTAATCTGACAGTCCGCTCTGTGCCAGGAGCGGACTGTCCAACCCATCCCTGAAGAGCCTAGATTATGTATGGTAATTCAGTCATCAAAATAACGTTGGTCACCATCACAAAATTCACATCCTCGGATATGGCTCAGTTCAGGAACGCTATCGCTCAGGTGACCGCAACAACCACATACATGAAGCTCGGTGTAATAGATGAAACACTGAGTGCAAAGATAGCCGTCTCCAAATTTACATACGCTTTCAGGAGTCATGCAATTGGTACATCCAGCAGGAAATACGGAGAGTAGCTGTTCATCCACACTGTGGAACAACTCCTCATCCAGCAGTTTATACCTATCCGAAGTGTAGTCGCAGTGTTCGCATTCAAAATCACTATCTCCCTCAGGTAGCAATTGAGGTATTTCGCAGTCTGGACAAACTAGGGTAATTTGCCTTACAGCACTGGTGCAAACCTTACACCGCGTAACTTCAAGCTTACGGTTTTCATTACCGGTCGTTTCAGTCCCTGTTACCGTCGCATGCTGATGGCACTCATTGCAGTTACCGATTTGAATATTCTTTTCAGAGAGCTGCTCGAGTTCAGGCTTAACCTGTTTAAACCGCACCTCGGCATAAAATTTGTTTCCCCTAATCAGACGAGTTTCACCGAAAGCCAGCTTCCAATTATGTTTGACACCGAAGATAACTTTCCATTCATCCCTTAATAACCGGTTCAGGGCAAACCAGGCGTCAGCTTGTTCTTTGAGTATTTGACGTTGTTCAGCCTCGGTGAAAGTGGGGTGGTAGAAATGAACTACGCGGTTGCGGTGCTTTCTGACCTTATCAAAAGCACTGTCCGTTTCTCTGTCTAGGGGTCTTTCAAGTACGTCCTTAAGCCTTTCACGGGTTTCTTCGTAGGTCACCGACTGAAAATCACCGGCTAGGTAAGCCTGCTTTTTTATTGGCTTTTTCGGGCTGCAGACCAACGACCAGTGTTCGTGCGCCAGCGGAACTTTCAGTAAAATCTCGACCGCAGTCCAGAAACTGACGACGGAGAACTTCGGCTTCGAGGCCTCCAACTCTTCACGGGCTTTATCCAGAAAATCCAGACCATTGTTGATCAGCGCCTGCACATCCTGACTGAGTTCACGGGGGGCGGGAGTATCGGGTGCAGTATCGTCAACATCGAACATCATTATCTCCTTTAATCAGCTTCCACCACGCAGTTGCTACAGCGCGTTAGTTGTATCCAGTGTAAACTGGACTTGGTAGCTGGCAGCCACATCGAGCGCAAAAAACCGTAAATTAACTTCTGTAGACTCGTACTTTTCGTGACCCATGCGTACCCGCAGGATCTTCGGGTGCACGTGACCATAAAGCAGGTGCCTACCAAAGCTGTGGCGATTCAGATCCCTAAACTGATGGGGTCCCAAAAAGTATGCCATAGCAAGTGTAAGTATCCCTAAAATCTGCACTATTCTCTTTTTATAAATCCTCTGACATGTGAATTAGATTGCCCTAAAGTGAGCTTCCGCGCCTCGCTCATAAGGACAACCATACTCAAATCTCCCACATTGCAGGAGATTTGAGTATGAACACGTCACCGTGGAACAAAGACCGTATCATAGGCCAAAAAAGACCACTTCAGATATCTCATATCTGGGGTATCCGAATCCGACTTGAACTGGAAGGTAAAACACGCGATTTAGCTCTGTTCAACATGGCCTTGGACAGTAAGCTTCGAGGCTGTGATCTAGTCAAACTCAAAGTATCTGATGTTGCATATGGTAGCTCTGTTTCAAGCAGAGCTACGGTTCTACAACAGAAAACCGGCAGCCCTGTCCAATTTGAGATAACCAAAGGGACAAGAGAAGCTGTTTCTGCATTGATAAAGCTTGGCAATTTACGCAGTAAAGACTATTTGTTCCGATCTCGGGTCGGTACTAACCAACACATATCAACCCGGCAATACAACCGAATTTTTCATGGGTGGGTAGCAAAACTTGGTCTCGAAGATTCGCTTTACAGTACACATTCCTTGAGAAGAACAAAACCTTACCTGATTTACAAGAAAACTAAGAATCTCAGGGTGATCCAACTTCTGTTAGGCCATAAGAAACTGGAAAGCACAGTCCGTTATCTGGGCATTGAAGTCGATGATGCGTTAGAGATCTCTGAATCGATTGAAGTCTAAGGTTGCCAGGGCTGCAACAGCAGTCCTGTGCCAGATGCGGACGTTGCTCTATTCATGTAAGATTAATAGAATGTCTTTCGATAAATTTTTGACTTAATCTTAAATAAGAATGACTTTTTTGCATGTCAGCGTTTTACTTTGCATTCAGAAATAAATAGAATTTTGAAAAAATAAGAGAGAAATCATGATACACTCCAAAAAAATTAAAAAACAAAAAGAGAGGAACTATGTCACATCCCCCTAAAAAACTTAAAAAATCATTAATTACTGTTTTTTTGAGTGGTATTCTTGCTGTTCTTGGATATTTTGTTGCATTGAACGGAGTGTTTGATTTATATCAACATATCGCAGATAATTTTTTGCAAAAAAAAGCAGAGGATAATCTTCATGTGATTTACACCGGAGCGTCAATAAAGTACATCGAGTCAATTTTTGGCCCTCCCGTGAAGGAAGAACATTCTGAGGATGGGAGGGTTCATGAGTATATTTACTCTTTCAAAAAGTTCTATCTGCAAGTGGTTTATGATAATAATAACACAGTGATACTCTATTCCGTAACCAGCAAGGATGAGAATTTTCATCCTGAAGTACCATATCTGAGAAAAACCCTTGGACATAAGTTCAAAGATTTTGGAAGTGATATTGATTATTTACAGTCGAGCTATTCTTCGAAGTTCTATCAATATGAAGAAGGGCATTATTTAGGAAATCCTGGCAACTATAGAAATTTTTACCTTGCCTATAACCCTGCTGGAGTTGATTATTTTGAGTTAGATCCACTTCCAGATCTCTCTAATGACGACAAATCGCCTCCAAATAAAAATGATCTTGAAAAATTCAGAAATAATAATGCTCCAAATACATTTGGGGTTGGCGATATCCACGGAGGTCCTGAGGGGCTTGAGTTAAGCTTTGGACTTGGGATTGATTATTACGATGCGAGAGATATTCCAGATAAAGATTAGTGATCATGTATCATACCATTTTTATATCGTTTCAAATTAGGTAGTCACAATTAGACTAGTTAATCTAACCAGCACTGAGGTCCGCTCCTCGCTCAGAGCGGACGGCCTTCGTGAAAGTTAGTCTTGTTGTGGTGGCTCTTTCCAGCGCCATTGCAAGACATTCTCATCGCTGAGAATAAACAGTCCTGACCAAATTGCCGTCCAAAACTGGATATTCAGACACCATGGGCGTGTCATAAACCAGCGTAACGGTTTTGCTTCAAACAGATGAATACCTTTTCGCGATGGTGAATATAACGGGGGGCGTCCCACTAACGGCAGACAAAAGCCCCATTTCCAATATTCAGCAATACGCCTTCGGGCACATTCAATTGCATTACAGTTCCAGATGATACCCCAACGCCGTTTCCATGTATCATTGAGACACCAGTTTTGCATTAGCGAATATTTGGGCGAATTGTCAATAGATATACTTTCACCAGTCATTAATTTTATCGTGCAATATTTTAACTGGTACTGTTCAACCGTAAATGCGAATCCATCATCTAGAATAAGTACATCAAGTGTAGGAATATTTGAAAGCGTTAATATTATCGGTGAGTTATTTACATCATGAATGCATAGTGTTTCTTGGTAGCGTAAGCCACTGCCAATGGCTTCAAAAACAAGTTCAACTTGTTGCAGTCGTTCCTCTTTGCTTCTGAAAGCAATACGTGAACAACGAGGTTCTTTATCTGTCAACTGAGCAAATCGTAGACTGTACTCCAAATAATTCCCTAAGGAATGCCAGCTCGCCCCTAGCCTGTGTCTCACTGCCCAGCGCTCATGTGAGAGTTGATAAGTTTTTATCAGCATTATCTGGGTAAGAGTAGACCAGCATTTCTTCACTACTGTAACAATTGCACCAAAAGGAACAGGAAGTGACATTACTAAACCCCTACAAATATCAGATAATTAGGTTTTATATCATTTCAGTCAGTGTAATCAAATGATAATCAGGATTGGGGCTAATCTTGAACGCCACTAAAGATCGGCAACAATGGGGATCCAATGTTTCGTTAGTGATTTTTCGCATTAGCAGATACATGCTTACTTCCGCTCCTCGCTCTCAGCGGACCTTCAGCTCAGTGATATCGTCCGCTCTGTGCCAAAGGCGGACGCTCAAGTAGATACTGTCCTGACAGTATGCGGTAATCAGAGTTGTTATATATTACTTGCGTCCAAACCAGCTTTCTGACAACCCGGCCGCTCCTGCTTTCAACAACGCGCCGCCATACTTTTATGCTGCAAAGAGCGGAGACAGAAGGTTAGCGTAATTTGTAAATAACTTACATTCACGTGTGATCTGGATCATAATTTTGCCTATGCACCGATCGTAATATAAATATTTACATAACGATCAGTGATTCATGAAAACTCAAATAACTTTCGCTGCGCTTTTGCCAGCATTAGCGTCTTTCATACCGCTTCATGCTCATGCCTCGTCTACTTCTGAAGATGAAATGATTGTCACGGGCAACACCGCCGCCGACACCACCGATTCTGCCGCCGGTGCCGGTTTCAAAACGAACGATATAGATGTCGGCCCGCTGGGAACGAAATCCTGGATCGAAACACCATATTCCAGCACCACTGTAACTAAAGAGATGATTGAAAATCAGCAGGCGCAAAGCGTCAGCGAGATGCTGAAATACTCTCCCAGTACGCAAATGCAGGCGCGCGGTGGAATGGATGTCGGGCGTCCGCAAAGTCGGGGGATGCAGGGCAGCGTGGTGGCCAACAGCCGTCTGGACGGGCTGAATATCGTTTCAACAACCGCGTTTCCGGTGGAAATGCTTGAGCGCATGGATGTGCTTAACAGTTTGACCGGCGCGCTGTACGGCCCGGCGAGCCCAGCAGGGCAGTTTAATTTCGTGGCGAAGCGCCCAACCGAAGAGACGCTGCGTAAAGTGACGCTGGGCTATCAAAGCCGCAGTGCGTTTACCGGCCATGCCGATCTGGGTGGCCATTTTGATGAAAACAAACGGTTTGGCTATCGCGTGAACCTGCTTGATCAGGAAGGGGAAGGCAATGTGGATGACAGCACGCTGCGTCGCAAACTCGTTTCCGTTGCGCTCGACTGGAATATTCAGCCGGGCACTCAGCTACAGCTCGACGCCAGCCATTACGAATTTATCCAGAAAGGCTATGTCGGTAGCTTTAACTATGGGCCGAACGTCAAACTGCCGTCTGCGCCGAATCCGAAGGACAAAAATCTGGCGCTCAGCACTGCGGGCAACGACCTCACTACCGATACCATCAGCACTCGCCTGATCCACTACTTTAACGACGACTGGTCCATGAACGCTGGCGTGGGCTGGCAGCAGGCTGACCGCGCGATGCGTAGTGTTTCCAGTAAAATACTCAACAATCAGGGCGATATCTCTCGTTCGATGAAGGATTCCACCGCTGCCGGACGTTTTCGCGTCCTGAGCAACACCGCCGGGCTGAATGGTCATATTGATACCGGCTCTATCGGCCACGATCTGTCACTTTCTACCACGGGATATGTCTGGTCGCTTTATAGTGCCAAAGGAACAGGTTCCAGCTATAGCTGGGGTACAACAAATATGTATCACCCGGATGCGATAGATGAGCAGGGCGATGGCAAAATCCGCACCGGCGGGCCGCGATACCGCTCCAGCGTAAATACTCAGCAGAGCGTTACGCTCGGCGATACGGTGACATTTACGCCGCAGTGGTCGGCAATGTTCTATCTCAGCCAGAGCTGGCTGCAGACTAAAAACTACGATAAGCACGGTAATCAAACGAACCAGGTTGATGAAAATGGTTTAAGTCCGAACGCCGCGCTGATGTATAAAATTACCCCTAACACAATGGCCTACGTTAGCTATGCCGATTCGCTGGAGCAGGGCGGTACCGCACCGACGGATGAGAGCGTAAAAAATGCCGGTCAAACGCTAAACCCGTATCGCAGCAAGCAGTATGAAGTGGGGCTAAAATCGGACATCGGCGAGATGAATCTAGGCGCCGCGCTGTTCCGACTGGAACGTCCGTTTGCCTATCTTGATACGGATAACGTGTATAAAGAGCAGGGTAACCAGGTTAACAACGGCCTTGAGTTAACCGCTGCCGGGAATGTGTGGCAGGGGCTGAATATTTACAGCGGCGTGACCTTCCTCGACCCGAAACTGAAAGATACGGCGAATGCCTCAACCAGCAATAAACAGGTTGTCGGCGTGCCGAAAGTGCAGGCCAATCTGTTGGCGGAATACAGTTTGCCGTCCATACCGGAATGGGTTTACAGCGCTAACGTCCATTATACGGGCAAACGCGCGGCGAACGATACCAACACCTCTTACGCCAGCAGCTATACCACATGGGATTTGGGAACGCGTTACACCACGAAAGTGAGCAACGTCCCAACCACTTTCCGCGTGGTGGTAAACAACGTGTTTGATAAACATTACTGGGCTTCTATCTTCCCATCGGGTACCGATGGCGATAACGGTTCCCCAAGTGCGTTTATCGGCGGCGGCCGCGAAGTGCGTGCATCCGTCACCTTCGATTTCTGATGGATAAATGATGAAACTCTCCCGTTTATTTCCGCTGCTGGCGCTGCTGCTGGCGGCCAGCCTGCACGCAGAAAATACGCACAAGGAGGTGCGTATCGCGTCACCGTGGCCGGCGCAAAATACCATTATTGCCATGCTGGGGTACGGCGATAACATTGTCGGAACCTCGATGATTGCAAAAAGGATCCCCCTGTTTCGCCAGAGCCTGCCGCGCATAGAGAAAGTCGCAGCAGTTAGCGTAAACAGCGGGCATGAAATCAATCCCGAACAGATTATCGCGCTGGGGGTCGATATGCTTTTTGTACCGCAGAATATGGTAGTGCCTCAACAGGCGTTGCTGAAACAGGCTGGGGTGCAGGTGCTGGCGTTTGAGGCGAATTCACTGCGGGCGTTAACGCAGCGCGTACAGCAAACGGCAGCGGTGCTGGGGCCCGATGCGCAGCAAAAAGCGCTCGCCTATCAACGCTACTTCGATCGCAACGTGGCCCTGGTCACCGGGCGCCTGAAAGATCTTCCTGCGTCACAGCGCGTGTCGCTCTATCACAGTATGGGCAATCCGCTGACCACCACCGGTAGACCCTCGCTAAACCAGGACTGGATTGACCTGGCCGGCGGCAAAAATATCGCTGAAAATTGGTTTGGCGAGCATCAACAAAATCGTTCGGGTGAAGTCGCGCTGGAGAAAATTGTCACTGCCAATCCGGCGGTTATCATCGCGATGAACAAGCGCGACGCGGATGCCATTCTGAGTTCTCCGCAGTGGGCAAGCGTGGACGCGGTCATTCATCATCGCGTTTACGTTAATCCGAAAGGAATGTTCTGGTGGTGCCGTGAAACCAGCGAAGAGGCGCTGCAATTTTTGTGGCTGGCGAAAACGCTTTATCCTGCGCGATTTGCTGATGTGGATATACGCAAAGAGACGCGTGAGTTTTATCGGCAGTTCTTTGGCCTGACGTTAAGCGATGCGCAGATGAGCGATGTGCTCAATCCGCCGCGCTAACGGAGGCTGTGAAAAACCATGACTGTATTGGAAAGTACGCTGTCGGTCGAGAACCGCTATCGCCAGCTTTTTCGCCAGCGTCTGGTAATACTGGCGGTTATTTTTATCGCTATCATTGCTTCGCTGCTGCTCGATTTCACCCTCGGCCCCTCAGGGCTCCCTTTACATTCGCTGATAAAGACTTTGATGCATCCGTCCGGGGCGACTAACGGCATGCGGGTTATCGTTTGGGACATCCGTTTGCCCTATGCGCTGATGGCGCTCCTGGTAGGAATGGCGCTGGGTTTGGCCGGGGCAGAGATGCAAACTATTCTGAATAACTCCCTCGCCAGCCCGTTTACGCTTGGCGTTTCGTCGGCGGCGGCCTTTGGCGCAGCGCTGGCGATTGTTCTGGGCATCGGTATTCCCGGCGTTCCCGAAAGCGGGTTTATACCGGCAAACGCTTTTCTTTTTGCGCTCCTGTCCGCCCTGCTGCTCGATAGTCTGACCCGCTGGACGCGCGTGCCGACGTCGGGCGTTGTGCTGTTTGGGATTGCGCTGGTGTTTACCTTCAATGCGCTGGTGTCCATTATGCAGTTTGTCGCCGATGAAGATACTTTGCAGGGCCTGGTGTTCTGGACGATGGGCAGCCTGGCTCGCGCATCATGGGAGAAACTGGCGGTGCTGGCGGCGGCGATGGCGATTGTTTTACCCTGGTCGCTGCGTCGTGCCTGGCAGCTTACCGCGCTACGCCTCGGCGAAGAGCGGGCGATGAGTTTTGGCATTGATGTTCGCCGTTTGCGCCTGGGTTCCCTGCTGCGCATCAGCCTGCTGGCGGCCCTTTCGGTTGCGTTTGTGGGGCCAATTGGCTTTATTGGCCTGGTTGCACCGCATATTTCCCGCCTGTTGCTGGGAGAAGATCATCGCTTTTATTTGCCCGGAAGCATCCTTATCGGTGGGCTGGTGCTATCGCTGGCCTCGGTAGCGTCGAAGAACATCATTCCCGGTGTCATTTTACCGGTAGGAATTGTTACCTCGCTGGTAGGCGTTCCGTTCTTTCTGAGCATTGTAATGCGTCATCGAGGGAGTATGTCATGAGCGGGCTTACGATTAATGCGCTGTGCGCCGGTTACGGCAAACGGCGGATTATTGAGCATCTGTCGATTTCTACGCTGCCGCGCGGCGAAGCCTGGCTGAATGAAGAGAATCTCTTATCGCTGCCGTTTGCTCGTCGGGCTGAAAAAGTTGTGTTCCTGCCGCAGTCCCTGCCGCAGGGCGTGCATTTACAGGTGCTGGAGTCGGTGGTTGTCGCCCAGCGCGCCTCCGGCGCCGGGCAAAATCAGGCGCAGGCTATAGCGCTGCTCGAAGAGCTAGGCATCGCACATCTGGCAATGAACTACCTCGATAGCCTGTCCGGCGGTCAGAAGCAGCTGGTGGGGCTTGCACAGTCGCTTATTCGCCGCCCCGCATTATTATTGCTGGATGAACCACTGAGCGCGCTGGATCTCAATTATCAGTTCCATGTGATGGATGTTGTATCGCGCGAAACGCGAAGACGCAATATGGTTACGCTGGTCGTCTTACACGATATCAATATCGCACTGCGGCATGCCGCCCAGGTCATCATGCTGAAAGAGGGGAAACTTATCGACAGCGGCGACCCGCAAACGGTGATCCATGCAGAGAGCCTTGCGCAGGTATACGGCGTACGCGGGAGAGTTGAACGTTGTGCTCAGGGAAGATCGATGGTGATAGTGGATGGTGCAATCGAAAAATAGTCGGATTAACGTGGTTGCTTCAGCCTCAGGTAAAGATCAATAGGAAGTCTGTAATGCAACATATAGACCGCCTTAATGTCATTAAAGCACTTGTGCTTCTAGAAGATGAGCAGATTGTTCGTTTTAACATCGCTGCGAACGATAACGCCTCGCAGATCCACATGCTCGTTGACGGTCTGGGCGTCGGGCTGACACATGAGCCTGTCGCTGCCGGAATGATTTCGCACCGGACAGCTTGTCACCGTTCTAGGCAACATGACAGACCTGCGCATTCCTATTTCTATTATCTATCCGCCTACCAAGTTGCTTAATGTCAGGCTAAGGCCCTTTAATGACTGGATTTCAGACCGATTTTCTGGACAACCGAGCGGGTAAATCGCAGTACACTGACAGCTAGACAATAAAGCTCCGGTTCATGTTTGAACCATGTGTAGTGAATGTCCGCTGTTCGCTCACAACGGACCTTCAGCTCAGCCGTTCCGGCCGCTTCATGCCATGAATGTACGCAGCCAGTCAGAATATTAAGGTGCGGATTTCAGTTCACTTGCCAGCCCAGTGATACAGGACAGTAATGACCAACAATTTGGTATTGATACAACAAGCTGCGGCCCCGGTTCGTGGGGGAGATGAAACGAAGGTAGCTGAAGTTACTGAAATGAAGAATTCAGAGAGACTGAATGATATGCCTCACCTTTAGTGAATAGTGTAAAACGGGAGACTCTCACCCGGGATTATCCACTCATGCTCAATGTATAATTTTCGTGCCCCTCACAGGTAAGAGCCGGATACATTCGTTGTGTATGCTGCAGAATTGGTAACCGGGGCCCTGCAGTCTTTAACTCCGAGTCTTGTGCTGCTCATTTGCCACAAAATCCTGGTACGCCAGCTCAATCATTTCATTCAACAGTTTTTTTGGGGGGCACCACGACTTCGGGCAATACTTTCAGGCTGTTTGTGGATTTTTCCGGACAGTTTCAGCGGAACGGAACCATCAGCACGTTCATCACGCCTTTTTTGTTGCTCCCGGGCACTTTTCA
>OLQZ01000498.1_pt1 | contig 10947 bp, 10 predicted proteins | sample 1643191 | NCBI WGS metagenome assembly OLQZ01 (sample SAMEA3136768, study PRJEB25190) | human gut metagenome | biome: human gut; feature: human-associated habitat; material: faeces | place: Austria | collected 2013
ATTTTTCGTTTGGTTAGGCTTATTACCGCAGATGCAAGCTTTTGAACACCGTTTAAGGAAGAGGTTGTGAGCCTGCCGTTCAGCTCCAGTCACAAGGAACAATTTCAAAAAACAGCTTCTCATGTTTGATGAATATTGTGACTTGTGACCAGTTGGTAGGAGAACACCGTTTAGTGGAGAGGTGGTGAAAGAAACGTTCAGCCTTGAGCGATGACAAAAGCTCTCACAAACATTGCGACGAGTAACCGTAGGAGCAATAAGAGGCGGTAAAAACCCGTCTCTTATTTTTCGTTTTCTTTCACTGTTTCCCGTTCAACTAGTACAGGTTCATAAAGAATATTCGGCTGTGCCTGTCCTTTTTCAATCGTTGTGACGATCCACCGTGCGGCATCTTGTCCCAACTTTTCTTTTGGATGTGTCAATGTTGTCAATTTTTTATTTCCTAAATGGCTTAAAGAAGAATCGTCTGTTCCTACGATGGATAGATCATCTGGAATTTGATAGCCATTTTCAGTCAGCTTATCTAGCAATAAACTAGCTATTTGGTCGTTATAGCAAATGATGCCATCTAAAGCTTGTTCTTCTTTCAACCGTTGTACTGTTTTTTCAGCGATTGTTTCTCGTGTTTCCGTGGTGAAAGTAATGATATCTTCCGTCAAAAAACGCACATTATACTGTTCACACGCGCTGATAAAACCTTTCATCCTGTATTTTCCTTGAAGATCGTCGATTTTTGTGATGAACAACAGACGCTGATGTCCTTTTTTTATCAAATATTCTGCTGCCATAAAACCGACTTTCACATCATCTAAACAAATATAAGAGGCATTTAACTCTTCATAAGCAGCATTGATCATCACCATCGGAATGCCTTGTTCTCTCAAAGCAACATAAAGTGCTAAGTTTGGGTTATACTGATTACTTTTCGTAGGCTCAACGATCAAACCATCTACCCCATAAGCAATCATTTTCTTCAAACACTCTTTTTCCAATTCGTGATCGTTATTCGTACTGGCTAAAAGCAATGAATACCCAGACTCTCGTAATTCATTTTCGATTCCTCGGATAATCGACGGAAAAATATAATCAGAGAGATATGTGGTGATGACACCGATCGTTTTTGTTCTGTTCAATGGTGTTTTTTCTATCTTATAGCTGTCATCTACATATGTGCCCGACCCTTTTTCTTTACGCAGATAGCCCTCATTTACCAACACAGCGATTGCTTGCCGAATCGTATGTCTGCTGACGTCATATATTTCTTGCAGCTTGAATTCTGAGGGAATGGTTGTATTTACTTCGTATTCCTCACGAAGGATCTTTTGTTTTATCTCTTCTGCAATATCTTGATATTTTGCCATTTGCCTTGCCCCTTTTTATTTGTACGTACATATATCATAACGAGTCTGCAAGGTTTATTCAAGCAAAAATCAAGGTTTCTTGTGCTCATAAGGCATACGGAACAGGTTCACCAAATTCTGGAAATCCTTGCTCATTCCACGTAAAGCATTGCGCGTTCGCGTGCCGATTGGGATTGTCTAACGGATCCCCTTTTTGGTTCTTCTCTGGTCGAGCATGATAGATCAAAATATCAAAGCACCCATCTTCTGAAACCGTAAACGAGTTGTGACCAGGACCAAATTGCTTATTTTTTTCAGAAGAAACGAATACTGGCTCCGATAATTTATGCCATGATTCTTTTAATAAAAGATTCTTGTGCTCATCAGCCCACAGCAGGCCCATGGCATAGTTTTCATCTGTTGCACTACCAGAATACGTAATGAATATTTTCCCATTGCGAGTAAGGACTGCTGGACCTTCATTTACTGAAAAACCCCGTTTTTCCCATTCATACTCAGGTATAGAAAGGAGGATCTGCTTCCCCTTTAACGTCCAAGGATTATCCATTTCGGATAGATAAAGATTAGAATTCCCAGTAATTTCAGGATCTTGTTGGGCCCACACATAATATAGCTTTCCTTGAGAAGAGAAAGTTGTTCCGTCTAAACTGAAAGTTTCCCTTTTCGTTTTTATTTGTCCCTTTTCTATCCAATCTGTATTCATTGGATCTATATGCTGATTTTCAAGTACGAACATGCGGTGATGATGAGATTCATCACGTATAGTTTTATGATTGCTTGCAGCAAAGTAAATATACCATTTTCCATTGATATAATGGACTTCAGGTGCCCAGATCAATTCACTCATCGGTCCTTCTTCATGAGCCTGCCATACAATCAGGCTTTCAGCATGTTCTAATTCATTCAGTGACTTTGCCCTTCTTAATTCAATCACTTGGTAGCCTGGAACCGATCCTGTAAAATAATAATAACCATCTGTATGTTTATATACCCAAGGATCTGCCCGTTGCCGAACGATAGGATTATTATAAAGTGTCTTCATCATAACAAATTTCCTCACATTTTCTTTATTCTAATTACATTCCAAGAGTATTTTTCTATCCCTACATTTAATTCGTCATGTTTTTCTATTGAAAAATAGTTTATTTCAGGTTTTATTTTTTCTGGTTCTTCACGTGTATTTTTGTCCAACAGATCGCTACTGGTTAATGTGTAGCGCTCTCCTTGATCTAGCAAATTGAAATCATGTTCAATCGTTATCTTTTGTTGTTCATTTGTGCGATTGATCAAGAAAATAGTCAGCTGATTGCCGTTATCTACGATCACACTGTCCACATAAGGAACATTTTTTATCTTTTCACAATCATAAACAGGGCAAATGATTTGTTGTTCCAATACTTGACCTTTAGCATATTTCGATAAGTGTTGCATCACATAATAAGTTGGATTCCTCCATGCTTGTCCTTTAGCATCTGTCAGTATTAAAGGTATTGTGTTTACTAACAATGATTGACAACTAATCTTTACTCTATCTGCATGTTTCAATAAAGTGATTAATAGACAGCCTAATAGTAATGCATCTTCAAAATTATAGTTATCTTCTAGTAAAGGAGGAGCAATCTGCCAAGGCTCTGCTTGCTCATCTTGTTCCGCTGAATGATACCAAATATTCCATTCATCAAAGGACAGGTTGATCTGCTTCTTACTATGTTTCTTCGCCTTGACTGTATCGCACATCGCTGTCACTTCAGAAATGAACCGATCCATGTCTAAGGAACGTGCAAGATAATGAGAAAGATCATTTTTTTGGTTGCCATAATATTGATGAAGAGACAAATAATCTATTTGATCGTACGCTTGATCAAGAACTGTTAACTCCCAATCACCAAATGTAGGCATTTGCCGATTCGAACTTCCGCATAAAACCACCTCAATTGAATCATCTACGAGTTTCATCGCCTTAGCCGTTTCCTCTGCTAACCGTCCATATTCTTCCGCTGTTTTATGTCCAATCTGCCAAGGACCGTCCATTTCATTCCCTAAACACCATGTCTTAATTCCAAAAGGGCTCTCTTGACCATTCGAACGCCTTAAATCACTCCAATAAGTTCCTTTAGGAAAATTACAATATTCGACTAAATTACGAGCTGCATCTACTCCACGAGTACCCAGATTGACAGCCATATTGATTTCGGCCCCCACATGCTGACACCAGTTATAAAATTCATGAATCCCAACTTCATTCGTTTCAATTGTCCACCAAGCTAAATCCAACCTTCTAGGTCTATTTGCTATGGGCCCAATACTGTCTTCCCAACGAAATCCTGACACAAAATTTCCACCAGGATATCTAATCATGGGAATGTTCAATTCTTTTACCAAGTGAATGACGTCTTGGCGAAATCCACTTTTATTAGCTGATGGATGATCTGGCTGATAAATCCCTTCATATACTGCTCGTCCCATATGTTCAATAAATGAACTGTACAACCGCGGATCAACTTTGCCTACACGCTTGACACTACTAATCAACATTGTGGCTTCCATAACTGACCTCCTTTAATTTATACATGAATAATACACCTTGTTGAAAGCGTTGTCAATAATATAAATGTTAAACTTACTTATTTTTTATCGATTTTAATTAACCAAAATATTAATAATGATTAAAACAAATAATTTAATATAACTTTTATTAACAAATATGTTAATATATAAGAAAAACCTTTTAAGAGGTGATATATATGCAACTACAAATAAACGAAGAATCCTTACCGGTATATGAAGCATTAGCTAGTAAAACAAGGATCAGGATCATCCAGCTACTTTCCAAAAAGAAGATGAATGTCAAAGATTTGGCAAAAGAACTTGGGATAAGCAGTGCTATCACAACGATGCACGTGAAAAAGCTAGAGGAAGCAAACATCATCAAAACAGAAAAAGTAGGACAACAAAAAATTTCGAGCCTTCGTGTCGATAAAATCGATATCAGTTTTCCAGAAAAAATATTCAATGCTTTTGATACGAAAGAAACATCGATACCTATTGGTCACTATACAAATTATGCAATTGAACCAACATGCGGTTTAGCTACGATCCATGATTTTATCGGGAAAGTGGATGAACCACGCTATTTTATGGATCCTCGAAGGATGGATGCCCGCATTCTCTGGTTTACCAGCGGATTTGTCGAGTATCAGGCACCTAATTTTTTAAATACAGAGGATACATTGGAGATGTTGGAAGTTTCTGTGGAAATTTCTTCTGAATTTCCTTTTTCAAATGACAATTGGCCTTCAGATATCACTTTCAGCCTAAATGGTGTGGAGCTAGGAACATGGACGAGCCCTGGAGATTTTGCTGATATCCGCGGTAAATATACGCCTGATTGGTATCCAGATAATCTTAATCAATACGGCTTGCTGAAGACGATCCGAATTACCAAACACTTGACGAATATGAATGGAGAACCCTTGTCAAACATCACGATCAACGACATCCCTAAAGAGCAAGACACTTGGCATTTGCGAATCGAAGTGAAAGACGATGCCAAACATGTGGGGGGCTGTACTTTATTTGGTAAAGGATTCGGTAATTACGATCAGGATATCAAATTAAAAGTTTACTACAGCTGATATTTTTCTTTTCTATTTTATAAAACAAAAACAGCCAATCCCTATGAAGGGACGGCTGTTTTTGCTTTATTGTTATTTCCAGAAATCATCCAAAACGGAAATTGGCAAATGTCGTTTATGTTGTGTCTTGTTCCACCATGCTTCGATTTTTTCTTGTGCTTGAGCGGGAACTTCTTTTCCTTCTAGATAATCATCAATTTCATTATATGTGACACCTAGTGCGACTTCATCTGCAATCATTGGTTTCCCATCTTCAAGATCTGCAGTCGGAATTTTTGTGTATAATTTTTCCGGTGCATTCAATGCTTGAAGCAATTGTTTCCCTTGTCGTTTGTCCAAACGGAATAATGGCAAAATGTCGGCTCCACCATCACCAAATTTCGTGAAGAATCCAGTAATGTTTTCTGCAGCATGATCTGTCCCTAATACGGCTCCTGCTCTTTCTCCAGCTACGGCATATTGCGTAATCATACGTTGACGTGCTTTGATATTTCCTTTGTTAAAATCGCTGATTTCCACACCTGCTTCGCTTAATACTTGTACTTGTGCATCAACAGCTGGTTTGATATTTACTCGCAGACTAACATCGGGCTGGATAAAGTCAAGAGCAGCTTTTGCATCTTGTTCATCTGCTTGTTCACCATAAGGAAGACGAACAGCGATAAATTGATAGTTTTCATCTTTTGTTTCTTCACGCATTTCTTCCATCGTTAGTTGCGCCAAACGGCCTGCTAAAGTAGAATCTTGGCCGCCGCTGATACCTAGTACAAAAGTTTTAAGAAACGGATATTTTTTCAAATATGCTTTCATAAAGTCAATACTTTTACGTATTTCTTCTTTTGGATCAATTGTTGGTTTGACACCTAATTCATTGATAATTTCTGTCTGCAGGCTCATTTATTCTCCTCCTATGCTTCTGTATGAAGTTCTGCTACGCTTTTTTTCATTCGTTCCATGATAGCCATTTTATGGTTCCAGCATTCAGTAGACAGATCGACTGGGTATTTTTGCGGATTCAAGTCTCGTTTATACTCTTCCCATAGTGAATCTAGATTTTCTTTTGTATATTCTTTGATTTCGTTTAGTGCAGGTAATTCGTAAACTCTTTTTCCTTCGATAAAGATATCTTGTAAAACTGGGCGAGCTGTAAAGTCTCGAACAGTTTTATTGATAAACGTATGCACTGGATGGAACATGAAGATAGCTTCTTCTTCTCGAGGGTCTTCATCCCATAATGTCACGTAGTCTCCTTCAGATTTCCCATCAAAATTTCGAGTGATGCGCCACACTTGTTTTTTCCCTGGAGTAGTTACTTTTTCTGCATTGCTTGATAACTTGATCGTATCCATCATGTTTCCTTCATCATCTTCGATCGATACTAGCTTGAATACTGCACCAAGGGCTGGCTGATCATAGGCTGTGATCAATTTTGTTCCAACACCCCATACATCAATTTTAGCTTTTTGCATCTTTAAATTCAAAATCGTTGCTTCATCCAAGTCATTCGAAGCATAGATTTTTGCTTCCGTAAATCCGGCTGCATCTAATTGTTCCCGAACACGCTTAGATATATAGGCCATATCTCCACTGTCGATGCGTACGCCTTGGAAGTTGATTTTGTCACCTAATTCTTTCGCCACGCGAATCGCACTTGGCACACCTGATTTCAACGTATCATAAGTGTCGACTAAGAACACGCAGTCTTTATGGGTTTTAGCGTAGGCCATAAATGCTTCATAATCATTTCCATAAGATTGGACTAACGAATGAGCATGGGTCCCGCTAGCTGGTATCCCAAATATCTTCCCAGCACGTACATTGCTTGTTGCATCTGCTCCGCCGATATATGCCGCTCTAGTTCCCCAGACTGCTGCATCCAGTTCTTGTGCCCGTCTAGTTCCAAATTCCAATAGTGGATCTTCTCCGATGACAGATTTGATACGAGCTGCTTTTGTCGCGATCAACGTTTGGAAATTGACCATATTCAACAGTGCTGTTTCTACTAATTGGCAGTGCGCTAAAGGCCCTTCCACTTGGATCAATGGTTCATTTGCAAAAACTAGTTCTCCTTCACGAGCAGAACGAACTGTTGCTTTAAATTCAAAATTTTGTAAATACTCCAAAAAACCTTCAGGATAGACTTCTAATCCACGCAAGTAAGCAATATCGGAATCATTGAACGTCAGATTCTCTAAATAATTGACTAACCGTTCCAATCCTGCAAAAACCGCGTATCCGTGGTTAAAAGGCATTTCTCGAAAGTAACATTCAAAAACAGCATGTAAATCAGCTCGACCTAATTCCCAGTATGTCTGCATCATATTGATTTGATATAGATCCGTATGCAGCGTCAAACTGTCGTCTGGGTAAGTATTATTCATCTTGTATTACTCCTCTTGGCAAGTTTTCATTTCCTACCCATTATAACAAAAAAAATTAATAGGAAAAGAAGTCTTCCATTTTTTCTGAAAAAGCACATGTTTTACGGATATTTCTTGCTAAAAATGAACTCCATCTGCTAAAACTATCCTTTCTTATTGGTATTTAACCTAAACGAGAAAGAATACTTATTTTATTCAATGTATCCGAGACACGAAGAAATTAGCGTTTTCTATTTTTCTTACTTGATAAAATAAGTAGCTTTTCCTACTACAATCGTAGCCGTTAAGATACCGATGATTGAACGAATATAACCAAATGTCTCTACAACATAATCAATGGCAAAAGTTTTTGAAGCAAATAATACATCTTTCCTTTTTTGCTTCTTATCCCCAAAGAAACGGATATAACTTATTATGTATTGAATTTTTTTGGAAAGGCGAATTATGACAAGATATACCTTGCGTTGAAAAAACTCGCGGAAAAAATATCACACGTTTTTTTAAAAAAACAAAAGTAAGAAAGCAGCTGTCAATAGAATGGAAACAAAAATGGCGAGACATCAATCAGTCTCGCCTTGTTTTTTATTGTATACGTTAGATATGGAGCAGGTTACCATAAAGATGATTATTAGTCGTTATTAAATAGAAATCTTCGTATTTTTTTGTTCTATCACTACAATATCTTTATTTGGACGTTTGAATTGTATTCCGGCACGTTCTAGCTCCTGTTTCACTCCTACATGGACTTTGACATCTTCTCGTGTCATTTTTAAAACGTGATGAATCGCATAGTCGATTTCTTGCCTTGTGATTTTTTTCTTCGTATTGATCATCACGACTTGCTTTTTATCATATGTGTCTACCAATAGCAGTTGTGTTCGATCTAACGAAAATAATTTGTAATAATTAATAGCCGTATTCCCAAAAAAGAATTCCACTACTTTAGGATAAAATGTCTTAATATTTAAATTACTATTCACAGGTGTTTCGATTAGCTTCATCTCATTCCTCTTTTCTATATAGTCGATTTAGATCCAATCTAAGTTATGTTACCATCTTTCCTAGCATTAAGGAATCGGTTACAATTGAACCTTTAAAGACAAAAGGATTTACCTTTTATCACTTAATAGTATAACATAATTTCATGAGAAAAAAATACAATTTTTTCTTGACCTTCTCGTTACGTAAAGGATTATGCTTACATTTGTCAGGAGGAAAAATAATGGAGTACACAATAAAGAAAATGTCAGAGATATCAGGAGTCAGTCCGAGAACCTTGCGCTTTTATGATGAGATTGGACTGCTAAAACCTGCTAGGATCAATTCTTCAGGTTATCGGATTTATGGCAAAAAAGAAGTCGATCGTCTGCAACACATCTTATTTTATCGAACAATGGCATTCAAGTTGGAGGATATCCAAGAGGTCTTAGACAATCCATCTTTTGACCACCAGAAAGCTTTAATCAAGCATCAGCAAATGTTGCTGGAAAAACGGGCACAAATCGATACCCTCTTGACAACTGTCCAACAGACACTTGATATGTACGAAGGAGGAAGAAAAATGAGTGACAAAGAAAAATTTGAAGGGTTTAAACAACAAAAGTTGAAAGAAAATGAAGAATCCTATGGACAAGAGATTCGACAAAAATACGGGAAAAAAAAGGTTACAGCATCCAATGAAAAATGGATGAATATGGATAAAGAAACGTATGAAGAAATGCAAACTGTTGAAAAGCAGATGTTATTTGATCTCACTCTTTACTTAAAAGAACCAGAAGATGAAAGCTTAGCAGACCGTATCTTCCAAGCTCATAAGAAGTGGTTATCTTACAGCTGGCCTGAATATCAGCCAAAAGCGCATAAAGGACTAGGAATGATGTACGAAGCCGATGAACGGTTCACTGCATATTATGACGAGCGAAGTGGTCATGGTGCAGCAAAAGCTTTAAATGAAATTATCCAAAAAAAGGCGTAATCTTTTACATGATCCAACAAAAAAGTACACGTAAAATGACCTAATAACAAAACAGCAGACACCCAAGTTAGATTTTTATGCTAACTTTTGGTGTCTGCTCCATTCTTTCACAAGTTTTTTCATCCTACTTTAAATATATTCATCGTTGAATAAACGTATAAGGTATTTTCACTTTATCCTTTTTTTCTGTAAGAAACAATTGAAATGCCATTTCTCCGCAAGCTTCCAGATGGTGGTCGATGGTTGGGAAACCAAGAAGCTCGCTGATCAGCAAATTATCGCGTCCAATCACCACTGGTGTCTTATCTTGCAGATAGCTTTGCAAGATGCCTGCTGCAACCATGTCCGAATTTGTAAAGACACCATCAACTCCAAGCTCTTTAAAAAAGAAGCCTGCTTGTTTTCCTTTCTCTGCATCTATACAATCCCAAAAAACAAGTGATTCATCAAAAGATGGAAAAAGTCGATGACATAGCTGCAAAGTGATTTTTGAGTTATAACTTAGCCTGCCACTTCGCCCCAACGTGATGCCCAATTGCTTTATACCTTGCTGCTTCAAATAAGTAAGACCTTCTGTAATTGATTGTTCTCGATCAATAAAGACACAGCTTGCCTGTTTTCCCTTGATTTCTTCACAAAAAACTAGAGGTCCATATTTTTGATATGCCAATAAATCATCTAGTGTATTGGCACGAGACGTAATGATCAATCCATCGAAAGCTTTAGCTGCAAATTCTTCAAGATACCTTCGCTCTTTTTCTTTCTGATAGCCCGTCGGTAAAAGTGTCACTTTGTAATCATAATCAAACGCTGCTTCAATGATCCCACTGATCAACTGATCAAAATACGGATGATTGGTATAAGGCAGAATCACTCCAATGCTTTTCGTTTTTCCATAACTTAACTGTCTGGCATTTGCATTAGGGATATAATCGACTTCTTTCATGACCGCAAGTATTTCTTTCCTTTTTTCCTCATCTACATATGGATGTCCATTGATTACACGTGAAATAGTAGAAACTGAATAACCTGTGAGCTTTGCGATATCTCGAATGTTTGCCACTGCTGCTTCGCCACCTATACAAAAAGATTTTCTTGTAAATAGTCTACCACAGCTGGACCGCATTCAAAAAACTGATACATTTTTCCTTCATGCGAAAAACTGATCCGCTGCCCGCCCCAATATATATCTTTTGTCAAAGTTTCGATTTCATTCATTGGTATTTCTTTTACTATATTCCTATTCAACCCTTGAAAACTGTACAACGTTAATACGGATCCCTTGAACTCGACAAACGCATAAAAATAATTGTTCGTTGTGCCATCTGTTATCTCTACATAAGTATTCATTGCAAGCCCTCCTTTTGATACTTTGAGTATAGTGTATGAAACGCGTCTCATAGCAAGGAGTTTGTTTTGCCAAAGAAAAGTTTTATTCCTCTTTCATTATTACCAAAGTCTCTTATTTTAAATTGAATACATTATAATGATACTGTAAATATATCTTTATTATTAGTAAATGGATATTTAGTTTTAATAGGGGAGCGTCAATAATTTTGTGTAAATAAATTGTCCTCCTGCAAAATAATTAGTTA
>OLQZ01000502.1_pt1 | contig 10847 bp, 13 predicted proteins | sample 1643191 | NCBI WGS metagenome assembly OLQZ01 (sample SAMEA3136768, study PRJEB25190) | human gut metagenome | biome: human gut; feature: human-associated habitat; material: faeces | place: Austria | collected 2013
TTTTTGAGCTATGTACAAGAAGCATTTTATTCTAGCTTAATTTGACAAATCATATTTTCAATTGTCTCAGCTATGCTCATATTTCAATACGAACCACTAATGTTTAGTAAAGGAGTTTCTAGCGATATAAGTATAAAGACTCTGACAGCCGTACAGATATTGATTGTTGTTTCAGTATATTTATATCGCTTCTTATTCAAAAAATATTCAAAAAAAATACTATTATTCGTTTATCATTAATACTCAGAATAGTGGTATCTTTGTTTATGTATGCTACGCAATCAAGTGGTTTGTTTGTAGTAATGTTCGTTCTTCTACAAAATGTATCTACAGGTTTAGATATATATTTTGAGAGTTCGATAATGAGTTGGATAACGGCTGAGAAAAAAGATTTCGGAAAATACAGGATGTTTGGTTCACTGGGGTATGCAACTAGTGGATTTTGGATTTCCCTATTTTTAGTGTTACTACGAAACGTATCTTATATGCTCCTGTTAGCTTGTGCAATAAATCTCGTCTTATTGTTTTCGAATATAACTAAACCAATTCCAAATACAATCGAGAAAATTACAATTGAAAAAATCCAAGGCAAAAAGGTACCGAGAATCTATTATTTATTTTTTGCATTTTGTACCTTAATAATTACACTACCAAATTCATTTGGCTATATACTAAATAGTCACTTGAGAAATGAATATGATCTTGATCTGAATAAAGCTACTTTTTACGCAAGTATTGCAGTATTCATCGGTTCCTGTATATCAGAAATGTTTGGATTTTTTGCTGTCGATTCTGTGATTCGAAGATTTTCACCGTTAAAGGTGGTTTTTATAGGCTTTATTTTTTCGGGTCTTAGGTGGTTCTTTGCGCTTGTAAGTACTTCTGAAGAAATGTTTATTTCGACATATCTCCTCCATGGAATCAGTTTTGCTTTCATTTTTATAGGTAGCATACATTTTATTGCTAGTGTATCAGATACTATTGAAATGGGGGAGTTATCAATGAGATTTTCTTTTTTTGCAAATATCATGGGAATCATTTTAGCACAGCTATATTCAATTATGTTGCCATATATTGGTACTCAAGGGATAATTTGGGTATTTTTATTTGTCTGCATTGCTAGCTTCCCTATGGTTATTTTGATTTTAAGGAGACAACACAATGAAATACTTAGCAATTGATATAGGTGGTACCAATTTGAAGTACGGGTACGTATCTCAAGATGGCCATCTGTTACAACATTGGACTATCCCTGTACCAACGAATTATAATGATTTGCTTCAGAAGATAACAGCAATATATCTTTCCTCTGAGAATATCCTTGGGGTAGGGATAAGTTCACCTGGTATATATGATATGAAAAGCAATAGAATTACTGGATCTTCAGCTTTGAAATATTTAATCGGGAGACCACTAAAAGCGGACATATCTTGGGCATTAAATACTACAGTTGCTATCGAAAATGATGGAAACTGCGCTCTGCTAGGGGAGTATTGGCAAGGGAATTGTCAATATTCACGTTCATCTGCAATCTATGTGATTGGTTCTGCAGTTGGAGGGAGTATTCAAATTAGTGATGAGATTCTTCGTGGTGCGAATAATAATGCTGGCGAACTAGGTTATAGTTTGGTAGATAATCTGCCTACAACAGATAAGTATAGTTCGTTGGGAGGAAAGATTGGATTTAATGCATTATTGAAAAAAATCAATCAACAAGGATATAAATTTGAAAATGGAAAAGACTTATTTTTAAAATCTCAAACTGATAGAAAATTAGAAAAGCTGATAATTGATGAATTAAAGTATCTAGCTTCATCACTTATAACCTTGCAATACGTCATTGATCCTGAGGTAATATTGATTGGCGGAGGAGTAAGTCAGAATACCTAAATAAATAAGCGGGAAAAAGGGAAGGAATAGTAGAACATCGATCCAGCACCATTTTTTTCTTCTTTTGAAATAACATAAAACAATAAACATGAACGTGCAGGGAAGTAAAAACAAAGCTTTACTCATAACTAACAAAATACCAGCTCCTTTTATTTTTTTCTCCCCCACATTCAAAGAGTAACAATGGTATGTACTTAATAATAGAAAAATGGATCAACTTGTATGAATATCAGCTGAAAAGATCTGCACCAAATAAAAAACTTCCAGCCAAAACTGACTGGAAGTTTATTTTTTTCTGAAATATTCTAACACAAATATGAAAAAGATGGCCGAAGCTAATAAGCCGATTTCGTAGCAAAACAATGAGATACCAGAGTCGTAATAATAAAATCCTCTAATCTTATGGATAAAATAGATCATCGGACAAGCAGATAAGAGTAAGTATTTATTAGGCCTTTTGAATAAGTAAAAGAAAGCACTGGTCATTATGATAAATGGTATCCAAAACAAAAGTTTACTTAAGACAATCAAATGATCAACTCCCATATTTTTTACCAAGAGAGATCATAACATCTTTATCGTAAAAACAAAATATTTTTTTGCTCATTTTGAAAATTTAAACATACTCGTTCTTATCCAAATATATAAAAATCGCCCCTCATCCATCGAGAGGCGATAAGTTCTAATTTAACTCAATTTTTTTTGTTTCTTTTGGCTGATGAGCTGTTTTAGGTAATACTAATTTCAGCACACCGTTTTTAAAGGTTCCAGTGATTTTTTCTTCATCAACATTAGGAAGATAGAATGAACGTTTGTAAGAGACCGAATGTCTTTCTTTCCGTACATAGTTGCCATCTTCTTTATCTTCTGTATGGGACTCATGATTGGCGGAGATCGTCAAAGTATTATCTGAATATTCAACTGTCGTGTCTTCTTTGTCACAGCCAGGCATATCAGCAGTTAGTTTGTATTCTTTTTCATTTTCGACTAAATCCACTTTTGGATAACTTGAAACACCTAAAAAATCATTGAATGCTGGACTAAACACGTCATTGAAATCAGGGAACATGTCGCGAATGCTAGGTACATTTGCCATTTTTGATCATCCTTTCAATAAGTATTTTTTATTTATCCCTATTTACGTAATAACTCTATTTTGAAAAAAATGCAAGTATAATGGTTAGCTTTGTGAATATTTCATCTAATACGATACAAAGGCTATCTTTCTAATTTGAAAAAGGGATCATTAAAATAATAAGAAGAAAATATGTCAAAAGGTAAAAAAAGTAAATTCTTCTATCCAAATATAGAAAAATTGAATCTAGAAAACCGTCCGACAATAAATTTCATTAACTCAGTTGACCAAAAATGAAGTACATACCAAAAATTTATCAAGAGAGCAAGTAGAGAAGTGAGTATATTCATAAGAGAAATAGCTGTAACGAATTATTAGGTTAATGCAAATGCTTATTTATACTCCGTATAACTTTCTCAGAAAAAATGATACCGATAATGACTTGCTAGTACTGTAAATCCGTATAATATCATCTAATCAAAATGGTGTTCCATTTGCATCTGTCATCGTAATCGATCCTTCGGGTGACACTCGATAAAAACCAACGCTTCCAGATCCCCCTTGGGAACGGATTTGTTTGCTGGAAGCTGTGAACAAATAATCTCGATCAATTTTTTGATAAAAGCTAATAACAATATCGTCACTTTGTAATTCGGAACGGTGGGCAATAAGAAATAGAAGTGCTTTGTCAGAGTTTTCTAATGGAAGAGAAGGTACAGTGCTTTCTTGCATTTCAGATGTTGAAGAAATGCTAGACGACTGAATACTTGATTGGCTATGTTGCGAATCTACATTACCAGTAGAAGTATTAGTAATGGAAGTAGTAGAAGTACTTTTAGTTGAACCAACCTCAGTTGTTGAAATGGCTGCTGAATATTCTTTAACAGAATTCTTTTTTTATATCCACAGGCAGAAAAAAGTATTACAGTTCCCAACAAGCCTGCGTAAATCCCTTTATGCATGATAGCTCCTCCTAAAATAGATTATCTTTATTCAGTATATCACTTAAACAAAGAAAAGCAGATGGTTTAAAATGAAAAAACCTTCCCAATAAAGAGAAGGTTCATGAAGATAATAACTTTTTTAATAATTATAGCTTTCTAATATCTTTCATCAACTTTTCTAGTAATCATTGGGAAAAATTTCAAGCAGTAGATCGCACAAATACCTACGACGATATAAATGATCTTCGCAAAAATAGTTGTTGAACCACCAGCAATCATAGCTACTAAATCAAGTTCGAACAAGCCTACCAACAGCCAGTTCAACCCTCCCACAATCAATAAAGTTAATGCAATAGCATCTAAAGTTTTCATTAGAATTCTCCTTCCTTAAATGATAAAACAATTATATATCAAAAAGAGAAACATTGCTTATATAACGCTCAGGAATTTTAGCAATCTATGCAAAAAGATGAAAATTTTTTTTGCTCTTCCATTAGTACACATTTTTAGCTGAAGCTGTAAATTTCATGTCTTAATTTTTTTTAGTGAGCTTTTATACTGGATTTGTAAGAAAAAAGAAGGAGAGGATCACATATGCCGGATTGGTTGGATATTGCAGGAAAAGTAGTAATTGTAACTGGAGGTTCCTCAGGAATTGGAAGAAGTATCGTCGAAAATTTGTTGAAGCAGAATGCACAAGTAGCGAATTTTGATGTAACTGAATGCCGTATACAGCATGAAAACCTACTATCTTTAAAAGTCGATGTGTCTTCTAAAACGGACATAGAAGAAGGGATATATAAAGTAATGAAACATTTCAAGACGATCGATGGTCTAGTCAATAATGCAGGAATAAATATTCCTTCTCTTCTAATAGATAGAAATCATCCAAAAAGCAAGTATGAATTATCAGAACAAGTTTTTGATAAGATGATCGCTGTCAATCAAAAAAGTGTATATTTGATGAGCCAAGCAGTTGGAAGAATCTTGGTGCAAAAGGGATCAGGAGTGATCGTGAATCTTTCTTCTGAATCAGGATTGGAAGGATCAGAAGGACAGAGCTGTTATGCTGCTACAAAAGCAGCGATGAACAGTTTTACTCGTTCTTGGGCAAAAGAGTTAGGAAAGAGGAATGTTCGTGTGGTAGGTGTTGCACCAGGGATACTGGAAGAAACCGGTTTGAGAACACAAGAATATGAAGAAGCTCTTTCTTATACGAGAGGTATAAGCGTCGAACAGCTGAGAAACGGTTACAGTCGAACAAGTACGATCCCTCTGGGAAGGAGTGGTAAGCTGCAAGAAGTGGCGGATCTAGTCTGCTATTATCTTTCAGAAAGATCAAGTTATATCACTGGAGTCACGACTAATATTTCAGGAGGTAAAACAAGAGGATAAAGGATAGGGGGGACGCACGTGACGCTAGTAAACAGATGGTACCAATTATTGAAATTACTAGTCACTCACAAGAAAGTTTCAATCCAGGAAGTGCAAAAAGAAATCAGAACCAGTAATCAAACCATAAAAAAAGATATTGGGGAGTTGAATGAAGAAATTGCCGGTATTGCAAAAATCATCCAAAAAAACAAACCAACCATCAATATCGTTCCCACAGGAAAAAGTGGCCCATTAGCACAATATATCACTGAAGATATTTATGTTTCAGCAGTAGGATTAGAACAAATACAGCCACTAATGGAAACTAGTGATAACAAAGAAACAGTAAATACTACATCTCCAGATAAAAAGTACAAATATGATACTTCTAAAAAGATAACCGAGCAAAAAGCAGAGCAGCAAAACTGGATAGCAAAAATTGGAATGGGCGCGGGAAAAGTAGTTGCTACATTCAATCAATCAGCAAGAGAAGCAGTAGATACGATGATCCGGACAGTGATCCCTTTTATGGCTTTCGTTTCCCTTTTGATTGGTGTGATACAAGGTTCTGGGATCGGTAATGTATTTGCTAACATTATGGCACCTTTAGCAGGAAATGCAGTTGGATTAACAATCATTGGCTTTATTTGTTCACTGCCATTTTTATCTCCTTTGCTTGGTCCAGGGGCAGTTATTAGCCAAGTGATTGGAACATTGATCGGTGTAGAGATTGGAAAAGGAAATATTCCTCCCCAATTAGCATTACCGGCACTATTTGCTATCAATACTCAAAATGCATGTGGTTTTATTCCAGTCGGTCTAGGTTTGGAAGAAGCAAAAGCTGAGACAGTAGAAGTAGGTGTACCATCAGTTCTTTATTCAAGATTTCTTAACGGCATCCCACGAGTTATCATTGCTTGGGTAGCAAGTTTTGGATTATATAGCTGAGTTTAGGAGGAACAGAGATGACGATCTTTGAAACGGTTGTAACAGATGTTGGTATAGAAGCAGAAGTATTCAGGAAAGAAAAAATAATGATTTTATTTGGAGATGAAGCACCGGAAACATTAACAGATTATTGTTGTAAGATTGAATTGAATCAGGTAAGAAAAGAAATAACTTGTGATATGAAGCTCTGCTTTGATAAACAAATGTATGTAATCACAGCAGTAGGAGATGTTGTCCAAACTAATTTGAATGAATTAGGACATATCACGATAAAATTTGATGGATCTCATGAGCCGGAACTTCCAGGAACAATGTATGTAGAAGATAAGGAAATGCCGTATTTAAGAAAGGGGACAATCATTAAAATCGATCAAGAGGATCAGAATGGGGGAAAGCTATATGGAAATCATGCTTGATACAGCAAATACAAAAAGTATTTATTCTTGTCAACAGTTTTTGAATTTAACAGGCGTAACAACAAATCCTACTATTCTGAAAAAAGAAGGAGCGTCAAACTTCTTCTCGCATATGAAAGAAATCAAAAAAATAATCGGACAGATTCCTATCCATATTCAGACAATAGGAAGAACGGAAGAAGAAATGATAGAGGATGCTCGAGTTATCATAGAAGAACTGGGAAAAGATACGTTTATCAAGGTGCCGGTGAATCAAGCAGGCCTTCAAGCGAGCAAAAAGTTGAAAAAAGAAGGTTATTTGATTACCGGTACAGCTATTTACACAGAATTACAAGGGTATTTAGCTATTAATAATGGAGCAGATTATATTGCACCTTATTATAACAGGATGCAAAATCAAGGCATTGATGCTATGAAAGTGATTGATTCGTTGCGGACTGAGATCGAACGTACGCAAAGTCCAACAAAAATATTAGCAGCTAGTTTCAAAAATTGTGAACAAGTCACTACAGCCATTCGATCTGGAGCTCATGCGATAACGTTAAGTAAAGAGCTACTAGATCAAGTATTAGAGATGCCCTCGATTGATAAAGCAGTGAGGGGCTTCCAAGAAGATTGGGTGCAAACTTTCCAAGCAGAAACGATTGGTGAACTAAAAAAGGTCGCTGATTACTTCTGAATCAATTTCTCCATAAAATAAACGATAGCCTTCTCGAAAACTCGAGAAGGCTATCTGACGATTCAATATTCATTAATTTAAAGTTTGGGTGACTATTACTAACTATTACTTATTTCTCATTTAAACGATGTATTCCCTAACCTCTAATACATCCTTGTAACTCTGAAGTTACGCCAGTTTTGAATAAATTTCATAAAAACAAATGAAAAGTGTCGCATAAAAATATCTTTCGTGTTTCTCTAGTATAACAGAATAAGAAGAACAAGTCCAGAAGGGATATTTTCAGTCTTTTTTTAAATAACTTTTCAGTCGAGTTTGAGTTTATGATAGTTGTTTTTGAAGCGATACGGCAAGTGAAAAAATAGGGGAGCATGAAAGAATCTACTTAATGGCGCATTGATTCATGTAATAGAAATAAAAAACTTTTTTAAATTTATATCCTCATGATTGTAACAAATAAAAAAAGACCCCAATGAAGTTGTGGCAAAAGTGGTTTGCCTCAAAAATAAGAAGGAATTTCCAAAAATCACTTCTCAAATTTCATCCCCAATTGGGTCAAATTTGTTTATTTGAATATATTTTTTACATAAGGATCTTTAATAGTTACATTGTCTTTTTTCATCACTTTACGGATTGTTTTATCCATGAATTCCGTATCAAGAGTTTTTGCTTCGGTAGCAATTTTTTCTAGCTCAGATTTGTATTTGCCTTTATTAGAACCTTTATCCTGTTTTTTTACCATTTTTACTAGATAATAGCTTTGCTGATAAGTCGTTGGATCTGTTACAGGAATGATATCAGAAACTTCCCCGTTTTTTAGTTTAAATGCTGCTTTTTTTACTTCAGTAGGAATCTCTGGATTGGTTGAATCAAAATTCATTTTTCCATCAGTTTCCTTTAATGTTTTATTTTTTCCATAAGCTTGAACAAGCTTGGAGAAATTTTCCCCTTCATTTGCTGCTTTTTTTGCTTTATCTGCTTCTTCTTTAGTCGAAAATAGAATGATCTGTGTACTAACTTCTGGATAGAATTCTTTCCAAGCAGTGTCTAGATCTTTATCTGTTAATTTTACATTGGCTTTCAAACCGTATTGGAAAGCCAGCATCTGTTTAAAGAGTTTCTTATATGTCTCTTCTGTTTGGCCAACTGCTTTTAATTGTTCCTTGTAGTTTGGACCGAGTTTTTTGATTTGTTCATTATATTCTTTTGTTACTTCTTTTGAAGAAATCTCTTTTCCGTATACATCATCAAATGCTTTGAAGACAATCATTTTTTTTAATAGTGTTTGATTATTTGATTTAACTTTTGGGTTATCATAAAAATCCTGAACTGTAAGTGTTCCACCTTTAAACGTTGCAATCGTTTCATTGGACTTGCTACAACCTGAGAATAGTAAAATTGCACATGCTGAAAGGCACATAATTAGTAGTTGTTTTTTCAAAAAATTTCCCATCCTTTCCTTATTAAAAACAGTCTAACAGAAGAATTAGGGAGACAGTCTTTCATTTTCGTAAGGTTGCTGTAGATATTCTTAGTTCGTAAAAATCTATTCTCTCTATGATGGAGAACATTTACATAGTTTTCACGAGACAAGAAAGAAAAGGGTTGTTAAACTTAATATAAAGGAGGGATGAAAGATGATCAGGATTATTCGGTTGATTGGATCTGTTTTAATAGTCTTAGTTGGTTTTGTTTTAGGAATTCTTGTCAATAATGCACTTGCGGATATGTTTATTGGAAATAGTGAATGGATTGGAGCAATTGCCGGTACAGTCGGACATTTAGCTGTTTTTTTACTAGCTTTATTTCTTGCTAGTAAGGTCGAAGGAAAAAGAATAGAAGATTATGGTGTTTCTGTTCGAGGAAAAGACTGGGGGTATTTAGCGGGAGGTCTCGTTGTTGGAATTGGAGTGTTTCTGCTTATTACTAGTCCATTATATTTGACGGGGGCGTATCGGTTAGATTCAGGAAACGCAAACATTGTGCCGCTGATAACGAGTTTTATTTTATTTATTGCAGTGGGGGCATCAGAAGAGCTTTTATTCCGTGGCTTTTTTCAGCATCAGATGCTTAGATTTGGTCCGTTAATAGCAATGATTGGATCTGCTGCATTATTTGCTCTTTTGCACGGATTGAATCCTAACATGACATTTCTGGCAGTTTTCAATATCTTTTTAGCAGGTTGCTTTTTCAGCGCACTTATCTACAGTACAGGAAGTTTATTTACGGCTATTGGTGCTCATATTACTTGGAATTGGACACAAGGAGCTATTTTGGGTATACCAGTCAGCGGAACGCAAGAACAAGGTTTTTTCTCCACTCTGATCCAATCGCAAAATACAATAATTACTGGGGGAAACTTTGGGGCTGAAGCATCTATATCGACTACATTATTCTTGTTAGTCTTGATTGTTGGTTTGTTACTCTATGCATATAAAACAAAGCGGATGAAGAAATACACTGCTGTTTATCAATAACTATATAGCTATTAATGATTATCCATATTTAAAATGTTATATGGAGATCAACAGAGTATACTTTAGTACCTGCTATAAGCAACAAAAAAGTCCCTTCTAATAAAAGAGACTTTGAAGTTATTTATTTTTTTTGGATTTCCTGTAAATTGAAAAAGCTTCAAGAACACTTAAAAACAATACCGTATAGAAACCAGAACCTATAAAGTCTTTATTTAGTAAATATTCAACAGAAATTCCGATAATACTACCTAACAACAAATTGATTAAAAGGGAAAGATAAGGATGTTTTTCGTAGAATAAATCTATTTTAGCTTTCATAGGTTCTCCTTTTGTATTATTTACTCTATTTTATAATCAGTGGTCACAGCTCTTCTCACTCCGTCATAGCCAGTTCGTTTGTAAAATCCTACCCAGCTATTACAATTTTTGTCTTATAGTCGAGCGACTGCATTTACTGGGATATTGCCATAATTTGTCCAATCAGCTGCTAGAGTAGGCAGTATTTATAGCTCCAGCTGTTATACCAGTACTTAAAGCAATATGAGGATATTGCCATGCTTCCCACGTTGCAACATTAGCACGAGCTTTTGTTTCCATTTTTACTACCATAAGACGACCGTTCTCGTCTTTTCTATAGATACATTCAAGTTATCATCGTTAGAATAACTAGTATTTTTGATGATATTTTGTTCGCTAGCAAAAACAATTCCAGTTGGGAGAATTGTTGATCCAAAAGTTAGTAACAAGGTTGATAATAGCAAACTTTTTAATAATATTTTTTCTTGATGTCCGCCTCTTAAAATAAATTGTAATATACGTATTTACGAATTTAATATAACATGTGACTTGTTTTAAAAGAGAAAAAATCACAAACAGTTGTTTTGAAGTCATAATCGCTAGTGTCATTTGACGTGCTAGTAAACAGAATGTATTGCCTAAAAATTATCCTTTAGACGAAAGAAACAAAAATTAGTTGTATCTATTTTAATGGTTGCGTCAAGAATTATGTGTAAATGGAAAAGCCCATTCTGTTGATCAAGTTAA
>OLQZ01000504.1_pt1 | contig 10799 bp, 20 predicted proteins | sample 1643191 | NCBI WGS metagenome assembly OLQZ01 (sample SAMEA3136768, study PRJEB25190) | human gut metagenome | biome: human gut; feature: human-associated habitat; material: faeces | place: Austria | collected 2013
TGTATAAATTGTTTACGTTTCACAGATAGATCGCTGCGGAAACAGCGGTCTATTTTTGTGTGTTGAAATACATGGCCAAGGATGATATATTTATAGTTACTTGTTACACTAAAGGGCTGCTGCGGAAACAGTGGCTCTTTTTTGTATTGCTATGTAAACGCTATGATGTTATACTTGTCTAACAACCCTTTAACATCTTTTTCATTTAATTCCTGACCACTATTACCCGGTAGTGGTCTATTTTTGTGAGCAAAATAAAACAGCCTCACGAGGAGACTGCTAGATTCTGTACGTTCCTTCTGGGTCGGCAATCATTTCAACTGCACGATCTAATTTCATTCCCCTAACTTTATTGTTCAATGATTCTTTAGCCTCAACGATTTCTTCAACTGAGACATCTTTTCTTCGAGTCAAGTTTTTCAAATATGCTGTTTCACCCTTGATAATAGCTTCTTGTAGCATTCTCATTCCTCCTCAAAATAAAAAGACCGCCGAAGCGATCTCAATTGATTTTCTATTTTCCCATGCTATAATAGACATAGAAAAAGGACGTGCTGGTAACACGCCCCATGTAGAACCGTTAAAAAGACGGTGGCTTAAATGAATAGTTTTTTTTGTTAAACCATCTATCCTCGCCAAAGTGTTAGATGGTTATTTTTTGTTCTTGTGATCTGTAATCAGCAACACTAACGTCGCAAATGCGATCATCAGTGACAATGCTTGATAAACAGACATGCCTACTCCCTTCTAGGGATAAAGCTATGAACCATAGGCATCACCCCTTTATTCAAGAGATTAGCCACCATCTTTTCACTTTTCTACGCAAATATTATACAAAAAGACTAATAATCATGCTAGTATGTTTTAATTTAACAGCAAAAAAGAACGTGCTGTATGCACGCCCTGTAGAGTTGTTAAGATGAGTAAGATCTTTTTTTAAATCGTTTAAAAAATCATTCTCAAGGTATATCATTTTTTTTTAACTTGCGCAGAGTCATAAAAATGGAGCTACTCATCTTAACTTCTCTACGTTAAATATTATACAAAAGAACATATTCGAAATCTATAAATTTTAATAAAAATTATTTGATAACAATAGACAGCACAGCGAACTTTCAACGGAAATGAAACTTTTCAACTCCATTCATTATTTATTTTTTGTGCCGTCTAGTATTTATCGTCTTGCAAACGATCGAAAAAATTGAAACGAAGAGGAGCTTCCTCCTTTCAAAATTTTCTATGCTAATAAAATATCATGCCTATTTCAATACTTCCATACACAAAATGAGTGCACATTTAGTGAATGTTGAAATTTTCAAAAAAGGGAAAGTTGCTGAGTTTTTCTCCTTTTTTCATCGTAGTATTCAAGCTCTTCTTTTTTTGCTTTTCTATCTAAATGGCGAGCCTCGTAATCATCAATAAATTGAAGCTTACTTCTGATTTCCGCATGCTTTTTTCTTATGTAAGAATCGCTATATCCGGTTTCTTCCACTATTTCTTCCAAAGTTAATCCCTCAATGTACTTCATACGAACAATTTCATTTTCGACTCCTTTGAAAGATTGAATAATGACCAACATTTCCTTTTGTTGTTCTTCTAACAATTCAATCTCATTTTCAATTTGAGTAATATTCTCCTCGAGCAATGACGATCGAGAGTTTTTTTCTATACGTACTTTCGATAAATCACCAGTTGTCCACCGAATCAATTCAAGTTTACTTTTATTCAGATTCCACTTTAAGTAGAGTAACTGTTCTTCCAAATCTTGATAATCCTTTAACCATTGAAATCTCACAATCGCCACTCCTTATGGTATAATTATCTTGTCAGTTTTTATTCATAAAGAGGCGTTGGGAACTTTCCCAGCGTTTTTTTGTACGATCTTGAAACGGAAAAATGAATTTGATAAACTTTTAGTGTGAGCTGGTTTCTAATTTTTCCATATTACCCGAATTTTTCTAGTTCACAAGCCGCTGTTTTTTTACTCAGCGGTCTTTTTTTCTTACTTATCTCCGTGTAAAATAAGACTAGGGCTAGTAATTTTCTTGAAGTTTGAGACCGACAATTTTGACACTGCACTAGCCCAATGAGTTAGGTTAAATAAAAATACAACCCACTTATTATAAGCACAACGACCTAACTCAGGGACCGCTGATATAACTGTTCAGTGGTCTTTTTCTATGGTATCATCTAAATGAGCTAGTTCTTTCCTTTCTAATTTTCGTTAACGTCAAAACCTATTTCATCTAGCTCGTAGACCGCTTTTTTAGTGGTCTATTTTTGTGATAAAACTATTTTGTCTAACGAAAACCAGGCATTATACCTTTCAAATTCATAAAACCTAGGCTTCTTAATTTATTTTTTTGTTATTTCACTTTGATTCACATAGGTGTACAATATATTTGAGCTAGAAAAATCCATAAATAATCCAAGAATACTACACTAGCTTAGGGACTGCCATATGAAAAAGCGGTCCTTTTTATGATACAATTATGAAGAGCTGATATTTTCTTTTGTTGACTACAAACAACTTTCGCAATCGGCTCATTGACCGCTAACTGACTGCCTAGCGGTCTTTTTTTATTGCGCTACTAGGTGTACAATAGTGATGAGCTGGCCCCTCCTTTTTAATCGGGTTAAAAGCATATTTCAATCAGCTCATGGCCGCTGACCAATCCCCAGCGGTCTTTTTTTGTTACAAATTATTTTGTCTAGCGGAAACTAGACGAGAGTTCTTTTCCAAGGCAGCCAGTGGTCGGCTGTCTTTTTTTATTTTTGTTTTAGGTGTAAAATACCTTTGAACTATTCTAATCAGCTACCCATAGTTCATTGACTGCCGTTTCATACCGCGGCAGTCTTTTTTACTATGGCTTCAGTTACCGAATCTTAGTAAACAGAAGTTTTCTCAAAGTCCGGCATTGGACCAAACTTCTTTTCAAACGAACCTTTGGCTTTTCTTGATTCTTCACGTACTAAGTCTATTCCGCTATACTCAATCTTTTTCGCTGCTAAACCTGCATTCTCCTTCATCAATACGAGCATTTTTTCTTTTGTATCACACATGATCATATCAAGTATCGAAATTGGTAATGATAATATCCTTGATCCCGAGTTGAGATCACTAAAAACTATCTCGATAGGATCAATCGGCACCATGACGACGGAACAATCTATACCAGCTATTTTTGCTTTGAAGCCAACTGCTCGATTCCATCCGTTTTCACATGCAAGCCACACGTAATACTCCTGTGGATCAATCACTACTTCACTCATTCTCACACCTACACTTTCTCAACTGTGCCACATTCAATCAATGTAACAATCGCATTCGCTTTATCTTCGCTATCAAATCTCATTACTTCGCCGCTTAAACCGTAGACGAGATGAGGCTGTAATTCATCGAAAAAGTCAACAAAGTACGCTGACCCATTGTCTTCTATCTTAACCACCCACTTCGGCTCTTCCTCGACCTCGTCTGGAATATGAAGTTCAGTAAAATGTCTCTTATACTTTGGAAAATCGTCATCTAGTGGTGTGCCGCAATATGGTGGTTCTTCGACTGGGAAATCCCACCAGAGAACAGGACCAATGTCTTCGTGCCATTTTTCGGCCAAATGAGCAATCACTTTCGTCGGTTCGTCTAGTTGATTAACAATTCCGATAATGTCATCGGAGGCATCATTGTATCCTTCCTTATAATCCGATCTGTCCAGTGACGTCCACGGTTTTGAAAAATCATATTTTTCTTGCTTTATTTTCTCTATAACTTCTCGTATTTCCATTTCATACCTCTTTTCTTACTTGATAGGCTGAATTAGCGTATTATTTACGTTTTATTTTCATTATTTTATTCATAAGGTTATACTATTATTTATCATAAGGAGGTGATAAGCATGGTAAGAAAAATTGGATTTAGTTGGGAATATTTTTTAATTGGATTACTTTTTGTTATAGCTTCTTTAGTATCATTTAATAATCCAGATAGTAGTTTAAAAGCAGTTGTCTACGTTTTTGCCATTGCTGCAGTTTTAAAGGGAATTTTTGAACTGTTTTTTAGACGTAAACTTCATGAATTCACTAATCAAAAATCAACCCTACTAATGATTCTCGGTATATTTGACCTGCTAATTGGTGTATTTTTACTCTTCAATACTAATGCAGGTTTACTAGCCCTACCTTATATTTTTGCTATTTGGTTTATTGTAGATTCAATTATGGGGCTTGTAGGAGCAGATATTTACAAGGTCAATGGATCAAGTTACTATTGGTTTATTCTGATAGTAAATATTATTGGGATAATTGTAGGAATTATGCTCTTATTTAATCCAATTGTTTCAGCATTTACATTAGCATTCTTAGTTGGTTTTTATTTAATGATGATTGGAATTTCTCTTATCGCATATGCGTTTTAAAATAGAGGCTTCTGCCTCTATTTTTATATGATAGGCGTGGTTACCGGAACTATTATTCTTCTGGCAACCCGTTTAGATATTCCTCTTTTTCATATCGTTCTAAAACACGTTTGTATAATGCAATCAATTGAAGAAATTCAGTTCTATTCATCACTGGTGTAATATCTTTGACTCTTTTAATAGCCTCTCTCACCTCTGGAATTGAGACTTGATCTTTCATTCGCCGTCCTCCTTGTATGCTCTCTTACTATTCCATAGAAACGATGACATGTTTAGCTCAATAAAATTACCAATACTCCACTTCCCGCCGAACAACAGAAAACTAATGGGTAGTAAACCCCATATAATATTTAAGAAGTATTGAATCCCTTCTAAGCAGAACTATCCAATCTTCAAGTCCTCAGACTTTACAAACATCCCGTTGATCATTTTCCCGTCTCGTCCTTGTATCTCACCATATGCGTGCATCAAACACTCGTACAGGCTCATATCGCTTTGCAAAGCTAGATTGAGTAATGTTATCACCGAATCGCCTATAGCATCTCCCAATGCGTCTTTATCGTCTCTGACAACAGCAGCGGAAACCTCGCCGATTTCCTCGTAGACTTTTAGCATCTGTTTTTGAGGATCTGCTTTATTGATTCCGCGTTCTTTCGACCACTCTTCGATCATTTGTATTAGTTCGTCCATCATGTTCTCCTAACTCTTTTCGTACGTATTTTCGGATTCAAATTGTATTTCCTCCGACAAAATGCGATCACTTTAAAATCCATTTTTAATTCGTCTCGGATTTCTTTGCTTAACTTCTTTTCAAGCAACATCTTTACGACAGCAGCCTCTAAACCTGGGCGTTTATCTAAATAGCGTTGATACTTTTCATCGTCGCTCATTACAACCGGTTCACGATATTCGATAATTCCCAGCAATTCGTCCCGACGTTTTACTTTTTCTGGATCATTGAACCACTCTGGATTTAGTTCCTCGTCAGTTAGCATAAAAAGTTCACGTCTAGCCTGTCGTTGTTCTGGTGTTTTCTTACGCCTCATGCGGTCACCGCCTTACGTTGCAATCTTTGTAGCATCTCTTTTGCACGTTTGCGCCATTCGGAATACTCTAGCTTTTGCAACGCACTGTATTCGTATCGCCCGTTATAAACCGCTAGCCAATAAATCTCCATGTATCGACAAAAACATTCGTTCGATTCTTTGGTGTCTAGTTTCGTTTGCTCCATGGTCTTTTCAAAGCGTTCTAGTGTTCCCCTCAACTTTTCTCGATAGTCATCGGGTAACAACGAAGTGATTGCGTCTGCTAATTCTAAATCAGTCATTCTATCGCTCCTCCAGGCTGTGAATGTATTGTTCTAAAGCTTGTCGGTCACGTTCATTCAATCGTTTTTTTCTGACATATTCATCGAACGCCATATTGGGCGAAAAGCGGAGTTCCTGCTCGTAATACGTGTACAGTGTTTTTCCGTAGTTTGTAGCTTGTTTTTTCGACGATCTGCTGTTGTTGACGCTGGTTTGCGTTTTGTAATCACGATTTGCTTGCGCAGCCATCGTATCGTATTTATCACGCAATTTTTTTGCGGACAAAATAACCGCTGACCAGAACGGATCACTTGTTGCCCAATCTATCATGTTGCTTACTTGGCTTTCGGTCCGCTTGTCGATCTCGATCATTTTCCGAATATCGTCGGCCCAACGATTTAAATTCGGCTCTTTGATTTCCTGATTCTGACAAATCTGTTTGGATAACTTTTCTGCAAGAATGAAATATATTGAGTCAGGGTCATACACGCGCTTTTTGCGTGTTGACGACGATGTTTTATTGTTCTCATTGTTACTCATTGTTTTAACATTGTTGTTTGTGCTTTTCTGCGGCTTTTCAGTGTCATTTGAGTGGCTTTTTTCTTGTTCCTGATTTTGGTAAATGTCATAATTGACAATGGTTAGAACTGTCTTTTTACTGTCACTTTTTCTAACCAACATTTTATCTTTCTCCAGCAGGGTTAGAAAATCAGTCACTTTCGTCCTGGACCAGCCCCATCTTTCTGACAATTGTCGGATCGACGTCACTTTTTGACCGCGTTCAACTTCAACCAATTTTCCATCAAATACAAATTTATTGTCTTGGTGATTGGCATCCATTAGCAGATCAAGCCAAGCTTCATATTTTGAAAATACTCTTTTTTCTTGGTATACCCAATGATCACGGATATTTCGATGAAGAGCTATCCAGCCTTTATCAGACATTCGCTTCACCGCCTTCGAATTTGAATTGCTCATCTAATTCCTTAATTTGTTTTCCATTCATGATCCCGATTCTGATTAATTCTTCATTATTTAGATACACTGGATGGATTTCAAATCGAGTCATGAATTCGGTAAGTCCTAATGTATGAATCATCATATGGTGCCTTCTGCATAATGCTGTCAACGGCAACTTCCGATGATCAACTTGACTCCTTTTTCTATTTCCTACAGCTATCAAATGGTGTATATCTGCATGTGATTGCCCACAAATCACGCATTTACGATGCTTACAACAGAGATAGAAGTAATACTGTTCCTTTCGTGGCAACAATTCGTAAGACTTTGGAAATGGCACATTCCACTCAAACATAAAATCAATAACCATTTCTAAGAGGTTGTTTACTTCGCTTACGGTGGCATCAGAACAGTCGGCAATGCTAATCTCGGTGAAATATTTCATTGCATAGGATTCCTTGAAATAGCTGTCTAATTGACCTGTACCAGTACCAGACCATCTATAAATATCACCTAGCAACGCCCAATAGAGCTTACGCTGTTGCACAGTAAATCCTCTAGGATCGGGAATAAACACTCCACCGTTCACGTTGTTTAAATCACCAGAGAATAGTTTGATTAACCGCTCTATATCCAGTGATTCAAACAATTGAACAGTCATTACCCGATTTGTTTCATCGTAGTTAAGCATTTTAAATGGATAATTCATTTAATCCCTCTTAAAATGGGAGATCGTCTGCAGCTATATCAATGCTATTAAAACCACCATTTGCAAAACTTCTTGTATCTCTAACTGGATCAACCCCAGGGAGTGAGTCTTGGAACGTGTTATTATGGGCAATCATATTTGCAGCTTGATCAATCTCATCTTGTCTATGTGCGTTCATTTGTTGCTCAGACGGACGTTCAACACCGTTTGGCTTGCTTCCTTCTGGATCAGTTGGTTTATATGACTTAACTTCCAAATTCCATTTTTTGTTATAGTCACTTTGCTTCCACTCAACAGTTATATTTAGCTTTCTGTTTTTTACTGCTTCAACTAATTGTTCAATACTTTGAATTGGTGTACCATCCGGAACTCCAATCGCGGCTAATAACGTGTTAAATCGTTTAGCAGATAATTCGACATCTTTTTTATCCCATACTATGTTGTTGTATAAGATTTTCCCACCAGCATATTTACCGTCTACAACTTCATAATTTAAAACGGCCATGTCATTAAATGTATTGTTAGTTAACTTATGTTCTGAATCTTCGAGAATTCTAACGTTGTAGCTTCCTGCTTCACTGACTGATTTACCAAATACATTTTTAGAATCTGTTATAAATAGCGTCATTTTTTCTTCTCTTCTTTCTCTTCGATATTGTTATTTATTATCAACTCACTTGCTTCAACTAGCTTGCGCTCATCAAGCCTGTTTTTAGCATGATTCCCATTCTCAGGGTCTAAATCGATCAATCGTTTACCACCATCAATGTAAATGCGTCCTACCACATCAAACATTGATGTAAAAGCATTAAACGTCTTCTCGTTCATATCTGGACTAAATCGTCCTTTACCGTCTAATCCAGCAATTCCGTTATCAATTTGATGTGCTGTTGCATAAACTGTTTTATTACTTTCTCTTAGACGTGTTCCTAACTGTCTGAACCACAGTTGCAACTTTTGATAATTTTGTCGGCCATCTTTCGATGCCCCATCAATATTTTCCAGTACTAAATTTTGTAACGCTGTTACGTTGTCTAAAATAATAACCTCGTATTCCGGCTTAATTAATGCGTTATAGACCCATTTAGTTACTAACGCTTGAATATTCGGTGCATCTTGGCTTTCGAGTTGAACGACAGATATATCTTTAGCTTCTCGAATAACATTCGTTGATAAATCGAAGCTAAAAAGCATTTTATTTCCTTCAAATTGTTTTGCGAGTGACGTTTTACCAGTTCCACCATCACCATAAACAAAGTACATATTCGCTTGTTCAGGCACAGAACCATTTGGATAAAATTTCATTGCTAGCCCTCCTTCACGATGACTTTTTCACCTTGCGGAATAACTTTTACGCATTCGATCAATTCACCGTCAGGGCTTATTACACGCCCATCTTCTAGAACTTGAACAGCTTTCTTAAAATCTGCTTTGTTTACAGTTTCTGTCACTTTTATAAATTCAGTGAGTCCTAATTTTTTTAAAGTGTCTACCGCATCAGCGCGATATTCCCATAAATCTGCTTGTTTACGCGTGTTTACCGTTCCATGCGGTGTTTTGATTTTTACCTTTGGATCGTTTTTCCGTAGCTCACGCAGATAGTCTGCTAATTTATGTTCAAAAAAATCAATGCTATCTTGGTTACTTTGCGTTTCCTTTGTTTCCCATTCAGCAATACGTTCACGTTCTTTATCGGCAAGCTGATAGATTTCCTTATTCGCTTTTTTTAAAGCAGCGATTTTTCTAAATGCCCAATCGGCACTTTCTAAACTATCAATTTTCCAACCGTGCGACTCATCTTTTAGAACCTCACTTGCTTCTAACTCTTCGAGTTCATATTTTTCTAAGGCGTTCAATTCCATCCCTCCATACTTTCGGGCTTATCTTCTGCCCCTGATTGAGTAACATTTATGAAAACGTGGTTATCAGGATCAGCCATTGCAGTGTCATAATCGAAACTCATTCGAATTCACCTTTCCTAATACGTTCAAGGACATCTGGAATATCGTTTACATCATTAAGAACAAAGGTATGATCGGGCATAGTTTTCCCCGTTTCCATCCCCAATGCCTCTAATCCTGCATTCCTTAATAGTTTCACGGGAACCAGTAACTTGTTGTCTAATTCACTTTCTTGAATCGCTAAGAGTGCAGCTACATCGGGTAATCCACCAACAAGCAGTTGTAAAATATTCGCTTCTTTATGGAGTGTACAAAGTGCTGATACACCTTCCTTTTCACATTCCCGTTGTAGTTCTTTCAATAAATTTTGAATTTTTTCGTTAATCATGTTATTCTCTCCTTAGAAATATATTTTTTCATTTGCTCACTAATTGCTTGTCGGCGTAGTGAGCCTTTTTTTGTTTTTCGATAATTTGCTTTGCTAACAAAATGGACTCATGATAGTTATAATATTCTCTATTTGCTTTTTCCATTAGCTTTATGTGTTCCTCATAACTCATCTTCTCACCCCTTTCAATTTGATATAATGGTTTAAAAACTGGATGGTGGAATTATGAAATCTTCTGATTGGATTCAAGTTATTGCTATTTGCCTTACTCTTATTGTGTCTGTCATTTCAATTGTTCAATCGAATAGATCAATTAAATTAACAGAAAAAACTATAGAAGAATCTAACAGGCCGTATGTATCTGCATATGTGGATATAATAGATACAACATTTTTTGCAAAGTACTTAGTTTTAAAAAATTTTGGAAATACAATGGCCACTATATCTAAGCTTACGTTTGAAGGTCTTGAAGAAGACCAAGTAAACAGAAATCGTCAAATGAAATCTTTAGTTGGCGGGTCAATAGCGCCAAACCAGAAATTTTCCACTGCGGTTGAACCTGACTTTAGAGGAAACGTAATAGTTCAGATTACTTATTCAGATACTCAGGGGAAAACTTATAAAGATATTTTTCACCTTTACTTTGGTCAAACTACAGATATGATGTGGCAAAAAGATACTTCAAAAAATCGCTCTGAAGAGGCTAAAGCCATAAATAACGCTGCTCATGCAATAGTAAAAACTCTTAAATAGATCACTTCTTTCTCCTTTTTAATCGCTTAAGTGTCTTATGGTTATCGACCATTATCGGAATTGTTATAACCAATGTTAGTGAAATTGCAACAATTAAAATGTAATCTCCAATATTCATCTTAGTCAGCCCCCTCGGCTGGCTTTTTCTTTTCCCATCCGATCGCTAGGAGAAAGATTCCGATGTATCCATAAGCTGCCAGCATACTAAATTTTGAAAAAACTGGGATAGCTAACATGCACATGATTGTTGTAGCTAGGTTGATTTGTTTCATTTTCTCCTCTCCACTTAAACAATCTCTAATCCATCAACATTATCAGCATTCAAGTAAGCTATTTCTTTTTGCCGTGCTGTTAATCGTAATTGGTAAT
>OLQZ01000506.1_pt1 | contig 10599 bp, 8 predicted proteins | sample 1643191 | NCBI WGS metagenome assembly OLQZ01 (sample SAMEA3136768, study PRJEB25190) | human gut metagenome | biome: human gut; feature: human-associated habitat; material: faeces | place: Austria | collected 2013
TACTCACCGCGTTCGGATTACCACCCGATTCGACAGCGATAATCGCCGTGATCATGCCAGCTGCTGCAGTAGCACCGCTAGAGACCCCAAACGCTAACGCTAATGGCAACGCGACGGCTGCGACAGTCAAACCTGCCAAGAAATCTTTTTTCAATTTTTTTTGATTATACCCTTTAAATTCATCCCTTATCATTTGTGTGTACTTTTTAAACATTCGCATCCTCTTTTCATGAAATTTCCATTCTAAAGATATCATATTTTCGGAAAGATAATAAGGTGTTTTGTGAAGGAAATCGCTAAAAAATTTTTTTCACCTCATTTAGACAAAATTGTCTAATATTTTAAGAATTTAGCCACCGCTGTTTCCTAGAGTATGATATGCTTAACTAGTAAACAGGCTTCACAAACTTACATTAATTGGGGGAAACTATTATGTGTACAGGCATCAAGATTATTTCCAAAACAAATGATATTTTTTATGGACGTACGATGGATTTTACGTTTGACTTTTTTGGCAACGAAGATCCAATTGCACCAAAAATCCCTACTCTAATTGCTCAATTTCCAAAAGGTACAGTTCTAAATAGCCAACTAAATCCTTGGACGGCAAAATATTCCTTTATGGGACTAGCAATGTCAGGCACAGATCAACCAGCGAACGATGGTAAAACCGTCAGCCTTGCTATCACAGATGGTATCAATGAAGCCGGCTTATCTGGTGATATTCAATATTTAATGGAATCTTCAACAGCACCTGCTGAAAGTTTAGCAGATCGTGGTTTAACACCTCATATTGCAGAAGAAGTTCTCGCTTATATTTTGAGTAATTTTGAAAGCGTTGACGAAGTAAAAGTAGCTTTTGAAAAAATCGGCCTGTTAGATCAAAAATTCCAACTTGATTCATTGGGGGAAGTTCATTTTACCTTACACTGGACCATTAATGATAAAAATAATAATAGTATCGTTTTGCAACCAACAGATAACGGAGCGTTCGTCATTTATGATTCGATTGGCGTAGTCACAAACAGCCCAGAATACAATTATCATTTAACCAATGCACGAAACTATATCGGGATGCGCAACTATGCTATTAAGGAACCTTACACTTTAAAATCAGGCGCAACACTTGACCCAATTGAAGGCGGGACTTCTTACGGACTACTAGGAATCCCAGGAGACTTCACTTCGCCGTCACGCTTCATTCGTGCGTTATACTATTCTGACAATCTCCAAGAATTTGATAGCTCTGAAGGGATTATGCAACTCTATCGCGCCTTCCAAACAGTGATGATTCCTCGGGGGATTGGCCATTTAGGTCAAAGTAATTCTCTGTCTGATTTCACACATTATTGGTCAGGATATGATGTGACTAATCTAACCATGTATGTCCAACCAGAAAGTACTACCTCATTTACAAAATACACTTTGGATCCAGCTTTAACAGAAGTTACTACTTTTGCTGTTTCTAACGAGCTACTACTAACAGATTTAAATCAATAAAAACACAAACAACGTCTCTGACCAGGTAATTGGTCAGAGACGTTGTTTCGTTCATTTTTCAGATAATGCGTTATACAACGGCGCTAATTCTTGAAGCGCCTGACAACTTTTTTCTTCAATCGTTTCAAGCTTTTCCGTCGCAAACCACAACTTACCGATCTGAAATGAGCGATTGCCTATCCGCTCTTCTAGAATTTTCCGTTGTTTTTCATCTGCTAAATAATCTTTTAAAGGCAAATGGTCCACTAGTTCATGCTCCTCCTGCGGCCAAATATAATAGCCTTCACAGTCGATGGTTTGGCTCCAAGCTTCTAAACGATTAAGCAATTGATTGTAAGCGACGACTGAGCCTGCCCGCTCCTCACTTTTGTAATGTTGAAACATCAAATATACTTGAAATTGCTTTTTATTTAATAACAACGCCAGACAAGCATTTTCCGCTTGGCGTTGCTCACTGCGATATGCAGCCCAGAAATGACTGCGTAAATTCCAGCCGTTGGTCCAGCTTTCGATTTTCGTCTTAGTGATGCCGAGTTCAGCTGGTAAACCTTGGGTGATTGCGAGGTTTAAGGCTTTCCACTTTTCCCAATGTTGCTTGTAGGTTTGCTTTAAGGCATCGATTTCTGCTGATGTTTGTTGCTCTTTGAGTTGTTTAAATGTGAAGATTTCTCGGTTGAATAGGTTGAAGTCTTGATGGGTTAGGTTCATTTTATTCCCTCTTTTTAGTATCTTCTAGTTACTCTTAATAATTTTATTTTCAATAGCCATTGTAAAAATAACACAAGGACTACAACTGGCCAAAGCGTGATTTGGAAAAAGAGACCCACAAAAATGCCTGGTACAAGAATCGTCCCTAAGATTTGGGTTGTTAAACTCGTAGCAAAAATTGCGACAACAAAAAGCGAGTCAATTGTTGGGAAAAATTGCGCAACCGCAAACCCGATTAAAATAGCTGAAAAAACGACGGGAAAAATATCGCCACCTATCCAACCTGTCTGTAAACAAACTTGTAAAAATACTAGTTTCATTATCGCAGCGACCACCAAGATATACCAGGCTTGTTGACTACCAAAACTAGGAACTAAATGCATAAAAGATTGTCCTGAAAATAGTAATCTTGGCATTAAAATAACAAAGAGAAAAATACAGGCTGCACCAAAGCTTACCAGTATGCTTTGCTTTTCTTCAAAAGGTTGGCATAGTTTAGCCAGAGCAGCTTTCAACCATCGATAGGCTTTACCAATCACAAAAGCAGTTAATAAAGCGGGTAAAATCAGCCATAACGAAGCCATTTCAATTTTTCCAGTTCCTAACTTCGTAATAAACGATGGGTGTCCCACCAATTTCATTAAAAAGGTAAACACCACCAACCCGTTCACAATAAATAACCCGTTCATCATTTGTTTCAGTTTCTTTTTATCCGCAGAAGCGAGCATCGTGTCGTAGCGCTGAACAAACTGTTGAGGATGCAGCAAGCGCTGAATTTTTATCCAAAATGCTTGCTGTTCTTGCTCGTCATAATGAAAATAAAGGTACCGTAACTTATCAGATTGCCAGACTGACAACGAAATAATTGCTCCCAACAATGCGGCTTCAGGACCGACACCAGCCCCGAAAATTAAAATTACCAAGGCGGCCAATAAATTTCTAAACACACCTGAATAATCGACCGATTGTTTCGCCTTCAATTCTTTCAGAGCCTCATGCGCCGTTTGTGGTACTTGCCCGAAGCGTTTCTTCAGATAACTCAATACCAACGCTCCTAGCACACACAAGACAAAATAATAGAGGATTGGCCATTTCATTTGCGCTGGCAACACCTCCCAGAGCAGAGTCGTTAGCTCTCCTTCAATGATTAAAAACGCTCCTGAAATTCCCGCGATGATACTACTTAAAAATAACCCACTGACGATAATTGTCCACATTTTTCTGTTACGCATACTTCCTCCAAATGATAGTTGTTTCTTTTATAGTAGCAGATAGTTAGTGGTTTGTGTTTGAAGATTTTGGGAAGGATTAGTTTTTTTGAAAAATTGAGGTTATGAAAAGTTATCGTTTTACATTATTATTATTTGAATTTGTTGATTGTATTTACGCTGATAGGTGTTTGGGAACAGTGTAAGTTGGGGGATTTAGGTTCTGTTGCAATGAATAAAAGAATTTTCAAAGAACAAACTTCGGAAAGTGGCGACATTCCTTTTTATAAAATAGGAACTTTTGGCGCTACTGCAGATGCATTTATTTCAAGAGAGTTATTTGAAACGTATAAGAAAAAATATCCATATCCTAAAATAGGGGATTTGTTGATTTCTGCCTCTGGAAGTATTGGCAGAGTTGTAGAATATAAAGGTAACGATGAATATTTTCAAGACTCCAATATTGTATGGCTTAAACACGATGATAGAATAAATAATTTATTTTTAAAACAATTTTATAGCATTGTTAAATGGCATGGATTAGAGGGAAGTACAATTAAGCGACTGTATAATAAAAATATTTTAGAAACAACAATACATCTCCCAGTTTTTGATGAACAGGAAAAAATCGGCACTCTCTTCAAACAACTCGATGATATCATCACTCTTCATCAGCGTAAGTTAGAACAGTTAAAAGAGTTGAAAAAGGCGTACCTACAAGCGATGTTCGTTCCGACAAATGTCCAAAATAATAAAGTTCCTAAGTTGCGATTTGCTAACTTTGAGGGAAACTGGGAACTGTGTAAGCTAGAGAATGTTATAGATAAGCAAATTAAAGGTAAAGTAAAAGTGGAAAATCTTTGTAATGGTAGTGTAGAATATTTAGATGCTAATAGGTTAAACGGTGGAAAACCAATCTATACTAAGGCATTACCAGACGTTTCAGAAAGGGATATCATAATATTATGGGATGGTTCTAAAGCTGGAAAAGTTTATTATGGATTTAAAGGTGTGTTAGGTTCGACGTTAAAAGCATATCAATTAAAAGAATGTGCTAATTCCCAATTTATCTATCAACAGCTTTTGGATAATCAAAATAATATCTATAATAATTATAGAACACCTAATATTCCTCATGTAGTTAAAAACTTTAGTTCAATATTTCCTATATGGATGACTTCTTTTGAAGAACAGAGTCAGATGGCTGATATTTTATCAAATTTAGATAATAGAATTATCTTGCAACAAAATCTAACTGACACGATGATTTCTTTAAAAAAATCCTACCTCCAAAATATGTTCATATAAAACTGAATATTTACACACTTTCCTACCTCCGAGATAATAAAAAAGATGATTCGTTCATCAACAATTATCAAGGAGGTTTTATTTTGGTTAAGAGAAAGAGAACAGAGCAGTTATTTCATGAGTATTTTAGTGAATGGGTGGAGCTATACAAGGTAGGAGCGATTCGGGATATTTCGTTGCAAAAATATTATATTGCGGAACAACGGCTTGCCGAGTTGGCCCCTGGTCTAAAAGTAAAACATTTGGATCGGCAACGGTATCAGCAGTTATTAAATGACTACGCGTTAACCCACGAACGGCAGACAACCATGGATTTTCATCATCAATTAAAAGGAGCAATTTTAGATGCAGTCGATGAAGGACTTATTTCAAAAAATCCAACACGAAAAATTGTCATTAAAGGAAAAACACCACGTCCTAAAAAATCAAAATTTTTAAACCAATTTGAAGTTCAGGCGCTTTTGAAAGAATTAGAGTTAGGCGAGCAGCTAAACTGGGATTGGTTTATTTTATTGGTAGTTAAAACGGGCCTACGCTTTTCCGAAGCATTGGCGCTAACGCCAAAAGATTTCGATTTTTCTAAACAAAAAATAACTATTGAAAAAACATGGAATTATAAGAACCCCACTGGTTTTTTCCAATCAACAAAAAATGAATCTTCTAAACGCAAAGTACAAATTGACTGGCAAACAGCAATGCAATTTTCTCAATTGATAAGAAATATGCCACCAATGGAACCAATTTTTGTGAAAGGGCGCGTCTTTAATTCTACGATAAATAGTCGCTTAAAAGTCTTATGTAAACGTGCGCAGGTTCCAGTGATTACTGTCCATAGTTTACGCCACACACATGCCTCGCTATTATTATTTGCTGGTGTTTCAATCGCCAGCGTGGCGACTCGGTTAGGCCATTCTAGTATGACAACTACCCAAGAAACCTATCTGCATATTATTCAGGAATTAGAGAATCAGGATAACGATAAAATTATGCGCCATTTGGCGATGTTGATGTAAGAAAAATAACTCCTCGCGGATTGCGGGGAGTTATTTTTTAGATGAACATGTTTTGTAGATAGGATTTTTTTAAGGATTTTAGTTGATTGAGTTTATTTTGATTAAGAATGATAGCATCGTCTAAATTTGTGAATAAATCACCTATTTTATCCTGTTCTTCAAAAATGGTTATTTTCATTTCTACTTGATTAATTTCTCCTAAATTTATTTTTTTTGGAAACGCTATGTGTAATGTACGCTTCCAAATATTTCTTTGAATTTCAGGACTAGAGATAATAAAAGATAAAAAATATGGATTAGTTTCTTTTGCTTTCAGCAATGCTAAAGTTACATAATACGCTAGTGGTTCATCAGTCTCTATAACTTTCATTGTTCCTATATCACCAATTCTAGTCATTAAAATATCACCTTTTTTAGCTCTTTTTTTTGAGTACTCTTTTTCATATGCTTCATGGGTAATGTATTTTTTAGTTTCTAAAGTAGCGATATTTTCAACGCTGACAAATTTAACACCAGAATCAGTGTACCTAGGTGTTTGATGAGTACCATCAAAAATTTCTACGACATCCCCTAACTTACACAGTTGCCAATCATCCTCAAAATCAGCAAATCTCACCCGAGGAACAGTCTCATCTTTGGAAACATCAGTTGTAGATACGCTTTCTTCAGCTCTTTCAACTGCTCTAACTTACGCTGATGAAGAGTGATAGTATTGTCTAATTTTTTTAAGAATAGACCAACCAGTATTTGTTCTTTTTTACTAGGAATCAAGATATCCCACTTTTTTATTTCTGACATAGGAACCAGATTTGTAATAGCAGAACCCGGATTCGCTCCGGTTAATTTTTTTTGCATTTTATCAGCTCTAACAAATTGAATAAAATACTCAGAATCTGTAACTTCAGTGTTAGTTCTAAACCTTATTAACGCTTGATTAAAAACCCCTTTTGCTACCCCTTTAGGAACACGTGAAATTCGACCAATAGTTCCAGCACCGCTCATAATAAAATCACCTTCACTAATCGAAAATTTCTCTAGTTCTTTAAACTTTTCTTTAGATATTTTGTATCGAGTTTCGTAGGTATCATAGATTGCATTTTGTTGCTCATAAACAACATACTCACTGTTCTCAACAAAGAAGGCTTTTTTTAAAGCACTACCAAAAGGGCCTCGTCGTATACCATCTTGTTCATCTAATAAACCTTTAAACTTACACAGTTCCCACTCTTCACTAAACCCACGAAACCGGAGTCGAGGGACCTTTTTCATCTCGTCCCTCATCCTCCAAACACCTCTTTCGTAGCATCTATCAGCGCTTGGGTTTCTTCCGTTACCACCAGGTCATCAAGCATAGCTAATAACTCAGCTTCTACTTTTTTTATTTCCTCGTTAGTATTTTTAATGTCGTTGTTTAGCGCCACTAAATCAACAGGTGGCTCTTCTTCGTATGTGTCAACATATCTAGGGATATTCAAATTATAGTCATTTTCTTTAATTTCATCTAACGTTGCGAGATGTGAATATTTCTCTATTTCTTTGCGCTGAACCACAGTATCGACAATTTTATCGACATCTTCTAGGCGCAAATGATTTTGTTTTTTTAATTTTTCAAATTCTCGACTTGCATCAACAAATAAAATATCAGAAGCCGTACGATTTTTTCTTAAAATCAAGACACAAACTGGAATAGATGTATTCAAGAATAATTTATCTGGGAATCCAATCACTGTTTCAATTTGGTGTTTGTCAATTAACGCTTTTCGAATACGACCTTCTGCGGCTCCTCTAAATAATACGCCGTGAGGTAAAATAATCGCCATTCGGCCATTGTCTTCTAAATGGTATAAACAATGGAGTAAAAACGCATAATCCGCTTTGGTTTTCGGCGCAATACCATATTCACGCCAACGAGGATCATCTTCACGATCTTTATTGTTCCAATGAGCTGAGTAGGGTGGATTTGCCATGACCGCATCAAACATTCTTGGATTATCTTTCCCATCTACTACGCCATCTGGCCAGTCACTTTCAAGTGTATCCGCATGATTAATACTGATATCATTGTACTCTACACCATGCATCATTAAGTTCATTCGCGATAAGCGATACGGTGTGGCATCTTTTTCTTGCCCAAAATATTTAATCATACCTCGCTTATGTGAATTTTTCATATAGCTAGCTGTTGTTAACAACAACGACCCCGAACCAACCGTTGGATCATAAATTGAAAAACTTTCCTCTTCCTCACGACCAGATGTTAAAATTCGTGCCATTACGTTAGAGATTTCTTTCGGTGTATAGTATTGACCCATATCAGAAGCCAAGACTGTTGCAAATTGAGCAACTAAATATTCATAGATATCTGATACTGTATCATCACTACCTGACAAATCAAATTCTGGTGAAGAAAGCAGCTCAATCATTGAAATCATGACACTAGCACGAGCTTGTGCATTCGCGCCTAAATCGGCACTATCAAAGCGCATACCATCAAAAATCCCTTCAAAATCGCCTTTTGCTTCAAAGGCAATTTGCTGATTGAAATGACCAAATGTATCAGTCATCATCCCAATATTAAAACGATCTTCATCGATTGCTTTTTTCCAATCATCAAAAAAATCATTTGGTTGAATCGCATAACCTAAGTTTTTTTGCATATATTCTAATGCTTTTGAGGGATTCTGTGCATAAATGTTTTCCCAAGTTTCTCCACGTGTGACATCATCTAGCCAACGTGTTGCTTTTTCTGATAGGTATTTATAAAATAAAATACCAAAAATATAATCTTTATATGCTGTCAAACCAATTTGTCCACGTGTTTGATTCAACATCGCCCACATCTTCGTTTGTTGTTCTTGTGATAAAGCCATCGTATTCTGTCCTTCTTTCTAATTATAATGAATTGAAAAATTTCATTAGGGCCTCTTCAAACTCGGCGGCACCAAAAAAGTCAATATTTTCTTCTTTTTCGATTTCACGAACTAAATCTGCCAAATTAGGATTATCAATGAGTGTGTGACCAGGTAAAAATAAATCAAATGCCTCAACTACTCGATTTCCATTTACATCTTGGTCAGCCGCCCATCGCCGAATTTTCAATTCTCGAAGATTTGTCCGTCTTTTCTTACGCTCTTGTTGAAGCGTTTCAGTAGTGAAGTGTTCCGTAATTTCACCAGATTCAATATCATCGACAATTTCATTAATTTCTTGACGACTTTCATCATCCATTGGAGTAATATGTTTATCAATCGCTTCTCGATTATGCTCTGTTTTTTCATCCATAAAGTTATTTAACAATTCAACTAACATATCATAGTCAATAATTTCATGGTCAAAAAATTCAATTCCTATTTTAATTTCAGTTAAATCGGGGCGTTCTGATTCAGGTAGTTTTTCTTTAGTATCATATAATCTCGCTTGTAACGCGCCAAATTCGTCAGTATTGGCAATATCTAAACGGATCATTTCACCAGTTGGTTCATTGTTATCATCTAAAACATCAATCTCGGTTCCTAACTCATATCCTTGCTGAATCAATTGTTGAATCTTACTCTGCGCTGGAAAAGCCAAGTTGACAAATTCTCTGATATCATTAGTTCCACGAGGCACTTGGCTAAAATCATCCCCTGCTAGTTCTTTTAGACGAGCAATTGTTCTTTCTAATTCTTGGATTTGATGACTTTGTGGTTTAGCTAAAATATCATCATTTTCTAAATCTTTAAGTTCTTGATTTCCAGCTTCTTCTTCCGCTTCTTGTAATGTATCGTTTCCGCCTCGTGTATAGATACGCAATGCATTTTCTACATATTCTTTCATGGCATCGCCTTGGCGATAGAAGCGAACTTTTCCATGTGGTTTACTGTCACGGTTCAGCGTTCGATTGGTACGCGACATCGCTTGAATCAGCATACCTTCTTTAAGCATTTTATCCATATAAATCATGTTAATAAATTTTGAATCAAAACCTGTGAGCAGTTGATCTGAAACAATCACTAAATCTAAACGATCTTCTTCTTTTCCTTGATTGTATGGTTTCTTACGAGCTAGTCGTTTAGTAATATCAATCATATACGCACGTGCTGGGTCTTTCGCAGAAAGAATACTTGGTACATTGAATTTTTCTGTGTAAGCCTTAATTGCTTTTTTTAAAGCTTCATTTTGCTCTTTTGTACCATTTTTATTTGATTCATCCGTTGAAAAAGTCATGGTTACATTTAAGTGCGGTGCTTTTTCTTTAAAAATATTGTAGTAATGTACTACTGCTTGTTTACCAGAGACTGCTAACATTGCTTGAAAAGTATTTTCTTTTCGGACCCCACCTATTAACGGTCCGCTAGAGGTTTTTTTCCAATTGTCCAAAATGTCTTGAACGACTTGACGACGGTAAACATCACTTTGATAGACTTCTTTTTCATATTCTTGTTCAGAAAAATCACTTTCTGCATTTTCAACGACCCAATGAGGCTTGAAATAAGTGACGTCAAAGCCTAGAACATTGCCATCACCAATTGCATCTTTAATGGTATAGGTATGCAATCGTTTCCCAAAAATATCATGTGTTGAAATGTCTCTTGATGTTGTCACATCGTTAATTTCATCACTATAAAAATTGGGCGTTCCAGTAAAGCCAAACCATGTTGTTTTCTTAAATGCTTTTTTTATTAACTGAACAGATTCACCGCTGGCACTTCGATGCGCTTCATCCATGATAATGACATTCCACTCATCATTTGTTAGACCATTTTTCACCGCTTTTGTTAAACCTTGAACAGAAATTAGTAAAATTTGTGAAAAGGTAATAATAATAAATAAAGGGCAAATAGTTGCAGTAGATTCACCAGAACATTTAGAAGATACAGTAA
>OLQZ01000524.1_pt1 | contig 9916 bp, 6 predicted proteins | sample 1643191 | NCBI WGS metagenome assembly OLQZ01 (sample SAMEA3136768, study PRJEB25190) | human gut metagenome | biome: human gut; feature: human-associated habitat; material: faeces | place: Austria | collected 2013
AGGGTTCGCCGTCTTCTGCTTTTGCAGCGATTTGTTCAAAGATTGGAGCGACTAAGTCATAGGCTTCTTTTTGTCCGCCTGGCATCATTGAAGGGCCTTCTAATGCGCCTTTTTCACCACCAGAAACACCAGTACCAATGAAGTTGATGCCTGAGTTCGCTAATTCTTCGTTACGACGAATCGTGTCTTTGAAGAAGGTATTTCCTCCATCGATCAGAATATCGCCTTTATCTAAATGCGGTAATAGTGATTGAATTGTTGCGTCAGTCGCTGGACCTGCTTGAACCATTAGTAAGATACGACGCGGAGTTTCGATTGAAGCAACAAATTCCTCGATTGAAAATGTCGCTTTTAAGTTGCGATCAGGATGTTCTTCTACTACCGCTTCGGTTTTTGATCCAGTACGATTATACAAAGCCACTGAGTACCCGCGACTTTCGATATTCAATGCTAGATTTTTCCCCATTACGGCCATACCTACGACGCCGAATTGTTGTTTTGACATAATTATCCTCCTAGTTCGAATTGATGTGCAGATTTTTCTATAGGAAAAATAAGGTGGCTTCTCACCACATGCAATCTTCTACTGATTATGTATTTACACCAAGTAGAGTTAGCATCCTATAATACTCAATACGATTCTCATTATATCCTAAGAAAGTGAGAATGGAAAATGAATAGTGTTTTTAATCTAAAAAGCCTTGATAAAACCTGCCAATCCTTATAAAAACGATAGATTTTTCGCAAATATGACAAATTGTTATCTCGCCTAATTCCAAGAAAAAAACCTCAAGACTCCATGGTTAGTCTTGAGGTTTTGACTTTCTCTATTAAAAAGTGCTTATGCTTCTTTAGACATAACATCTTTTCCATCATAGTAGCCACAGTTGGCACATACGTGATGGCTCTTCTTCATTTCGCCACAGTTAGGACATTCGTTTAATCCTTTAATGGTCAATTTGTAGTGAGTACGACGTTTGTTCTTTTTAGCTTTTGATGTTTTTCTAGCTGGTACTGCCATTGGGTGTTACACCTCCTTATAAAATGAAGTATCATTTACTGATACATTTTATTCCAATCTTACTTGTCATCTTCTGATTCATTGAATAACTCAGATAATTTCGCAAGACGAGGATCAATTGTTTCAGCCGATTCCTCTTTCTTCTGCAAGTACGCTTCTTCACTGATAACTTCCCAATCATTGCCTTTTGGCATGTCAGAAGATTTCAGTTCTTCTTCAGTAAACACCTGCAGCGGAATCGCTAATAAAATGTTATCTTCGATAGAATCGGTCAAGTCGATTGTATCATTGTCTAGGACAAGGATCTCTTCGTCTCGTTCTTCTTCCATAGAAGACCATTGCTCCCGTGTCATGAATACTTCGTCCACTGACAGATCAAGTGGCAGATCAACTGGTTCCAACGAGCGGGCTGAAGGAACAGTTACAATAGTTTTCAACCGATAATGTAAAATATATTCATTTTTTCCGACAGATAAGATTCCTTCCACAGTAACCGGAGTCACTGCTAAGACTTCATTATCACGGGCTGTCAATGCGTCATTCACATCGATCGTTTCTGAAAAATTTAGTGCTTCTTCTTTATAGCGGCGCAATTCGCCAATCGACCATTTCATTATTCATCACCTCTAAGCAACAATCGATATTATACAGGTGGAAAAAACCTTTGTCAATGAAATTTTCTTGACACCCCGAAAGGCTGTACGAACTCGGTCAGATTTTGAGCAATAAGACTATAATCATTCTAAATTGCCAAGAAACACGGTGAGCGTAGAGAACCGATGTTGATTGGTACCTACTTGGCGCTTTTCAGATTTCGAATGATTTTCGCTTATTGTTGAAAAATCTAGTTCGGGAAGCCAGACACCCTTAAAAGCTAGCTCAGAAAGCTGGATATCAAGAAAGGCTGTACGAACTCGGTCAGCTTCGCCAGTTATTCTTCACACTTTAGCGTGGTTAGAAAAATTCTATCTACTTTACTGAGCTAGATAACATACGTCCATCACAAAAAAATAATCAAGTCTGATCCCCTGTATCTTTCATAGAAAAGGACTGTGGCATGAATGCCGCAGTCCCGATATTTCTTGTTGGAACAACTATCTAGTGTTTAGATCGCTGTTGTTTGTCCACGGTACACGATTCCACGACGAGGATCAACAGTGACTAATTCACCATCAACAACTGTGGAAGTCGCGCTATCTGCACCAACTACTACTGGGATATCTTGAGCGATACCGACAACTGCAGCGTGTGAAGTCAATCCACCATCTTCAACGATCAAAGCAGAAGCTTTTTCAATTGCAGGCATGTAATCTTTGTCAGTTGTTGGAACAACTAAAACCATACCGTCTTTAGCTTTTTTGATTGCTTCTTCAGCGTTTTTAGCAACAACTGCATGAGCAACAACTGTTGATTCACCGATACCTTGAGCTTGTAATAATTTAGAACCGATCATTTGAACTTTCATTACGTTTGTTGTTCCACGTTCACCAACTGGAACACCAGCAGTAATCAAGATCAAGTCGCCTTCTTTAGCAAAACCTAAGTCAACAGCTTTTTGAGCAGCTAAATCGAACATATCGTCTGTTGTTGTTGGTTTTTCAGCAACTGTTGGGTATACGCCCCAGTTAACCATCAAGCTGCGTTTTGTATGTTCGTCAAAAGTTACTGCCAAGATGTCAGCATCTGGACGGTATTTAGAAATCATACGTGCAGTGTGACCTGATTCAGTCGCAGCAACGATTGTTTTAACACCTAAGTTTTTCGCAGCGCGAGCTACTGAAAGACCAATTGTTTCTGTTACGTTTGATTTGTCGAATTCGTTGATTTGGAATGATCCTAGTTCTGACAATGCAGATTCAGCTTCCATATCGATACGAGCCATTGTGCCAACAGCTTCAACTGGGTATTTACCATTTGCAGATTCACCAGAAAGCATTGTAGCATCTGTACCATCGATAACTGCGTTGAATACGTCAGATACTTCAGAACGAGTTGCACGTGGTTTTTCTGTCATTGTTTCAAGCATGTTAGTAGCTGTAACAACAACTTTACCAGCAGCGTTTACTTTTGTGATGATCATTTTTTGGTAAACTGGAACCATTTCGAATGGTACTTCGATACCCATGTCACCACGAGCAATCATAATACCGTCAGCAGCTTCGATGATTTCATCAATGTTATCGATACCTTGTTGGTTTTCGATTTTAGCCAACAATTGAACGTGACCATTACCAGTTTCTTCACAGATAGCACGAACTTCTTGTACATCTTTTGCAGTACGTACGAATGAGATAGCGATAAAGTTAAGACCTTGTTCAAGACCAAAACGGATATCAGCGTTATCACGTTCAGCAAGTGCTGGGAAAGGAATTTTAGTGTAAGGGATGTTTACACCTTTTTGTTTAGCGATGATACCATCATTTTCAACATCAACGATGAATTCACGTTTTTCAGCATCTTTGTCTACAACACGAAGACCAAGTTTACCATCATCGACAAGAACTTGTTTACCAACTTCTACATCGTCAAAAACGTCAAGTGCACCTGCAACGTTCAAAGCGATAACATCGCGAGTTGATTTGATACCTTGTTTAGTAGCAACACGAATTTGTTCACCAGTTTTGTATGCATACTCTTTAGCATCACCTTCGAACAATTCAGTACGGATTTCAGGTCCTTTTGTATCAAGAAGGAAACCTACTTTTTGACCAGCAAGGTCTTCTGCCATACGAACGACATCCATACGTTCACCTTGTTCAGCGTGGTCACCATGTGAGAAGTTGAAACGGAAAACGTTGGCACCTTCCTTGATCAATTGAGCAATGTTTTTAGCAGATGCTTCACGGTCAAGTTTTTCACCCCAGTAACCATCTTCACCAAATTTTTTGCCGCCACGGATTTCAACCGCAGGACCAAGTGTTGCAACGATTTTTACACGTTTATTCATGATAAATAAAACTCCCTTATATTTTTTGTCGCATTAGCGACGGATTAACAATAATTTAAGTAACTGAGATTAGCTCAAGTTAGACAATGAACGGTTAAGGTCTGCAAAGTCAAGACGTGCTTTGTGAGGATTGTTGACGATAATTTTACCGTCTTCAGTAAGACTGAACAAAGCTCCTTCTTCTGCTGTACCAAGGATTGGGCTTTCAACAAGCTCTTCATTGTGGATACCAACAGCTACACCACCAATACCTTGTTTAAGGAGGTCAACCGCATGTGCACCCATCCATGAAGCAAGAACACGGTCACGCGCAGTTGGTGAACCACCACGAACCACGTGTCCAATGTTTGTTGCACGAAGATCTGAAGTATCTCCAGCTTCTTTCATTTTAGCCGCAAATTCTTCAGCACCCATGACACCTTCAGCAACTACGATTACATGGTGAGTTTTAGCACCTGATTCGTAACCTTCTTTAACTTTACGTACAACTTCATTAATATCATACTCTTCTTCAGGTACGATAATTTGGTCTGCACCAGAAGCAATACCAGCCCAAAGAGCGATATCACCAGCGTTACGTCCCATAACTTCAACGACAAAAGTACGTCCGTGACTGAAAGCAGTGTCTTGAATCTTATCGATAGCTTCTGTTGCTGTTGCAACAGCAGTATCAAAACCAATTGTGTAGTCTGTACCAACGATATCGTTATCGATAGTTCCTGGAAGACCAACAGCTGGGAAACCATGTTCAGTCAAACGCATAGCACCATGGTAAGAACCATCTCCACCAATAACTACTACACCTTCGATTCCATGTTTTTTAAGTTGCTCAATACCTTTAAGTTGACCCTCAAGTTGGGCAAACTCAGGATAGCGAGCAGACTGAAGGAAAGTTCCACCACGGCTGAGGATGTTGTCTACGCCTTTGGCATCAAGTTGGAAGATATCTCCTTCAACCATACCAGCGTATCCATGGTTAATGCCGAAGACCTCAATTCCTTCAGAAATTGCTTTGAGAACAACTGCACGAGCGGCAGCGTTCATACCAGGGGCATCTCCACCACTAGTTAAAACAGCAATACGTTTCATTATTCCTGATACTCCTTTTATATATTTAACATTTTCATTATAACACAAAGAATTCTAAATGGCTTTAAATTTGAAAAGATTTATTGTTTTTTTACCGTAAAACCGTTTTCAGCACATAAGGTGCTAATTCTCGATTAAGTTCCTCGTTCTTAGTTACTCTGTATCTTTGACTAACGATAGTTTCCTTACTTCCTTGATAACGGATAATGACAGGAATGTGTCCAGGATACTTAGCTAATATTTGAGAAACTTCTATGTCTTTATCATGATTCTCAAGTAAAATCCAGAAACGCTCCGTGCTAGCTTCCTCCATGTTTGACAAGATTAACTGAATGCGTCCATCACGCTCCTGGGTCCGTCCATCAAGATAAAAGAGACCACCTTCACTTAATTTATCCTTATGATAGAAATAAGTTTCTGGAAATAGGGTAACATCAAGTTTATTGATTCCATCAGTGACGTTCAGAAAGGCCATCTGATCACCTTTTTTAGTTCTGATAATTCGAACGGATTCTATCTGAACCAAAACCGTTGCCTTAGTATTAACACCCAAATCAGAAATGGCTTGATAGGGACGAGAGGCCATTTTTTGAGCCAAGTGTAAAGGATGGGGGCTAAGCCCAACTCCTAGTAACTCCTGTTCTAAATTATAACGATCCGTCTGACTATAGTCTTCATAATCAACCCAAGAGTAAGATGACTCTGCAAACAAACTTCCTAACTCATTGACAAAAGTAAAGAGGTTGCTTAAATTACCAATGATTTTCTGACGATTTGGTTCAAAAATATCAAACAAACCAATCTGGATAAGAGGTGTCAGACTATCGACTTTCTGATATTTGCTAGGAATACGTGTCAAAAAGTCTTCTATAGAAATGTATTTACCATTTTGTTTGCGATCCTCAATAATCCAAAGGCCAAAATCTCTTGGCAAGCCTTTGATAGTCTTAAGACCTAATACAATCTTTCCATCTGAAATCTTATCCAGATAGGGAATTCTATTAATATCAAGGCTGGCTAAAGAAAAGCCATTTTCAATTGCGTCCTTAATGTAATCACTAGACGAATAGTTTAACATGACGTCATAGAAAATCTGAGGGTAATGCGTTTTGAAATAGGCTAATTGAAAGGCTAGTGCTGAATAAGCATAGGCATGACTTCTATTAAAGCCATAACCTGCAAACTTAGCCATCATACTAAAGAGTCGTTCAGCAATCTGTGGGTCACGTTCCAACCGACGACTTCCTTCCATGAACTCTTCGGACATCTTGGACATTTCATTGACATCTTTTTTCGACATTGCCCGACGAAGCAAATCGGCTTTTCCGAGTGTAAAGCCTGCAAATACTTGGGCAATCTGCATAACCTGCTCCTGATAAAGCATGATGCCATACGTAGGCTCAAGGATTGGTGCAACTACTGGATCAATCAAATCTACTTTTTCCTTACCATACTTACGAGCGATGAAATTATCTGTATAATCGCTAGCTCCAGGTCGGTTAAGAGAGGTTGTCGCTACCACTTCTTCGAACTTAGCAGGTTTAATCCGTTTAAGAAGGTTAATAGCACCCGCCTGCTCAAACTGAAATATTCCCTTAGTTTTACCCTTGGCAAAAAGAGCTAGGGTCTGGGGATCTTCCAAATCAATTGATTTGATATCTATAGCGACTCCCTGCTCTTCTTCAAGTTTCTCCTTCATTTTTTGAACAAAGGTCAAATTACGGAGGCCCAAGAAATCCATCTTAAGCAAGCCGTTGGCTTCGACCGCGGAGGCATCGTACTGAGTAACCATCATATCCTCACCAGCTTTTAGAGGAATATGGTTGGTTAGGTCATCGTCACTCATCACTATACCAGCAGCATGGATTGAGGTCTGTCTTGGTTGGCCTTCAATAGCCTTAGCAATCTCAAAAGCCCTCTGAAATTCTTGTCTTTGATTAATCAACTGTCTAAATGACATATTTTTCTCATAGACAGAGGTCAAGGTGTCACGAAAAGAAATCTTTTTACTAAGTTGTGATAGTTCAAATTCCTTGGCTCCGAAACGTTTAAAAACATCTCGGATAGCCTGTTTAGCCCCAAAAGTTGAAAAAGTAACAATCTGAGCAGAGTGCTTACTACCATAACGGTCCCTAACATAATGAAGAAACTCGCTTCGATAGATATCAGGCAAGTCGATATCTATATCAGGCATGCTATAACGTTCTTCATTTAGAAAACGCTCAAAAAGCAAGTCATTTTTAACGGGATCAATTCCAGTAATATCAAGGACATAAGCCACCAAGCTTCCTGCAGCAGACCCACGTCCCATTCCCATATAATAACCACGGCTACGCCCAAAGCGTAATAAGTCCCAGACAATCAAGAAATAATCATCAAAGCCCATCTGATGAATGATAGACAATTCTTTGTCTAAACGTTCCTGATAAACTGCTGCGCTTAACTTTTTAGTTTCTAATCCAGATTGGGCTAATTGACGTAATTGGTCAACTGCTGGCATATCACGATTAAAACGGGGAAGCTTCAAATCCGTATCAAATTGATAAGTAATGTCTGAAACAAGTTGCTCCAAATTGTTCAAAGCCTCTGGAATATCACTATATGCACTTTCCATTTCTTGAGGCGAGAAAAGAAGCTGATTCATAGGACAAATAGAGGCCTCTGACAAGGAAACGTTTTGTGAGATGGCGTGTAACATCTGAATTGTCGAGCGATCTACATTCTCAAAATAACGCACTGTATGTAAAGGAATTACAGGATAATCAAACTCTTTGCCAGCATCTTCTGGCCTTATCCCAATAAAAACCTCTGAACCAAGAGTCATCCCTGACTCCCACTCTTCACTCGGAAGGATGAGGGCAATAGCATTCAGATAGTCCGAAAAAGCTGTAAACTCGCGTTGCCCTGAGGAGAGCTCTGTTGCCAACTTCATCAAATTTTTATAGCCTGATTATTTTTTGCTAATAGACGAAAAGGAATTTTTCTTCCCTCGTAAAATAGATTAGCTTCCATACCAATCAAAGGACGTAAACCCTTGCTACTTGCAAACTGAGCAAAATGATAAGCAGCATAGAGATTGTCTCGATCCATCAAACCAAGGGCTTGATAGCCAAGCTCTTTGGCACGCTCAACGTAGGTGGTCAAATCTACAACACTATCCATGAAACTATAGACGGATTTTGTATCCAATTGTGCAAACATGAAGGCCTCCTTTCTATCTTTCTATTATAGCATACGCTCCTTGTAAAAACGCCTCTACCAGTTAACTGTTTCAAACAAAAAGAATGAGATAGAACAACACCTTAAACATTGTCCTTATCCCATTCTTTTAAGTCCTCATTATTATTTTACATACACATCATTGTTTCTTATTGCCAATATGATGGGCGTTGTTTTTCATAGGCAGCAATCAAATCTTCATATTGAAGAGTGATTCCAATATCGTCAAGCCCTTCAACCAATTTACGTTTCCACTCATGATCGATATCAAATGGAAACTCTCCTGCTGAAGATTTAATCACTTGGTTTGGAAGGTCAATCGTAATTTCCTCACCTGCAGGAAGAGCAGCCAATTTTTGACGTACTTCCAAGGGTTGAACGATTGGTAACATACCATTCTTCAATTCATTGTTATAGTGAATATCTGAAAATGATCCAGCAATAACACAACGGAAACCGTAATCTTCCAATGCCCATGCAGCGTGTTCACGAGATGACCCCGAACCAAAGTTATCACCAGTAACCAAAATGGTCGCATCGCGATACTCAGGTTTATTGAAGACGAAATCAGGATTTTCATCGTAATCATCATTAAGGTAACGCCATTCAAACATCAAATTCTTACCGAAACCTTTTTTATCAACAGCTTTCAAGAATTGTTTGGGAATGAGTTGGTCCGTATCGATGTTATCATTCATCAAAGGTACTGATTTCCCTGTATAGACGGTAAATTTTTCCATTATCTTCTCCCTTATGCTTGAACTTCTGGCATATCGCGCACATCTACAAATTTACCAGCGATTGCTGCAGCTGCTGCCATTGCTGGGCTACAAAGGTGAGTACGAGCACCATATCCTTGACGTCCCTCGAAGTTACGGTTACTTGTAGATGCACAATGCACACCTTCTGGAACATGGTCTGGGTTCATACCAAGACACATTGAACAACCTGGATCGCGCCATTCAAATCCTGCATCCATGAAAATTTTATCCAAACCAAGACGTTCAGCTTCTTTCTTAACTGGACGCGAACCTGGAACAACAATAGCTGTCAATGTCGGTGAGATATGTTTTCCTTTAACGAATTTAGCAGCTAACTCAAGGTCGCTAAGACGTGCGTTAGTACAAGAACCAATGAAGACATAGCCAAGATCAATATCTTTAGCATATTCACCAGGCTTAACGTCCATATACTCGTAGGCACGTTCATCATTAAAGTCCTTGATTTCTGGGAATGGTTGATCGAACTCAACACCCATTTCAGGGTTAGTTCCCCATGTAACCATAGGTGCCAATTCTGAAACATCAATAGTAATCACTTTATCATATTCAGCATCTGGATCTGAAACCAAAGTTTTCCAGTCGGCTACTGCTTCTTCGAATTTCTCACCCTTAGGTGCGCATGGACGCCCCTCAACATAATCATAAGTTTTTTGGTCTGGATTCATAAGACCCATCTTAGCACCAAATTCAATAGACATGTTACAGATGGTCATGCGTTCATCCATTGAAAGAGCATCGATAGCTTCACCACAATATTCAACTGCGTATCCTACACCAGCATCAACGCCATAGCGTGCAATGAGTGCAAGAATAAAGTCTTTTGAATAAACACCTGGCTGTGGTTTACCAACAAATTCA
>OLQZ01000533.1_pt1 | contig 9761 bp, 7 predicted proteins | sample 1643191 | NCBI WGS metagenome assembly OLQZ01 (sample SAMEA3136768, study PRJEB25190) | human gut metagenome | biome: human gut; feature: human-associated habitat; material: faeces | place: Austria | collected 2013
ATGATTGTTCCAGTAAATTAATAAAGTAACAAAACTAATTAAATAAATAATGATTTTGTGTCCAGATTGAGTCAGAGCAGACCAATCTGCTTTTTCAGGAATTTTTAATTCTAAAATTAATAACGTTAAAATAATCGCAATGACTGCATCTGTAAATGCTTCTACACGTGTTTTCGGCATCATTTCCCCCTACTTTCATAAAAATTAAATAACTTACCCAAAGTAAGTATAACGCATTTCTGTAAAAATTCAATTATTTATGAAGTCTCTCGGTTGTTGAAGTTCCTAAAAACGAGTGCAAGAGCCCCACTTAAAAGTAAGCCTCTTGCACTCGTTATAGAACAAATCAGTTATTGGAAGACGCCTGCCTGATAAGGTGCTAACTGCATCCGTTTCTTCACCGTAAAATCTTGATTCCCTAATAATCGTTGCCACTTTCTGCCTAGTAATTTATTCGGCAAGTCAAATTGGCACTTTTCTCCACTTAAATTGACAATCACTAACGCTGTTGCCTCAGTTGTTTTTCTTAAAAAAGCAAAAACAGACGGATGATTGGGCGCTAATAGTTCAAACTGTCCATCTGTAAAGACTGGATTTTCTTTCCGCAGCGCAATTAACTTTTTATAATAATTCAACACGGATTGTGCATCCGTTTCTTGGTCAGCCACATTTATTTCTTTGAAATTGGGATGAATTGCTAACCACGGATGCCCCGAGGTGAATGAACTTGCCTCTTGACTCGTCCACTGCATAGGCGTACGCGAATGGTCCCGCGTCCAATGCGCCACTTCTTTTAATGCTTGTTTCGCATCGTAGCCATTTTCTATAAGCAAACGATAATGGTTATGGGAATCTTTAGCATCTAACTCGTCAATCTGTTGAAACGGATAATTAACCATGCCGATTTCCTGTCCTTGATAAATAAACGGCGTTCCTCGCAAGAGCAAGGCGATTGTTCCAATCGCCTTAGCAGAATGAGAGGTTTCATTGCCTAAAATTGAATTGATTCTGGGATTATCATGATTTTCTACATATAATGCATTCCAGCCTTCTGTCCCTAAATGCTTTTGCCAGCGAGCCATTACTTTTTTATAGCCTAAAATATTTAACCGTTCTTCTCCTGGCTTTCCTTCTCGAACATTGTGCTCTAATTCAAAAATCATATTCAGATAGCCCGCATCATTGGTCCATTCCACCGCTTTTTTACTTGAAACGCCACTAGCTTCCCCCACTGTCATGATGTCATACTCAGCAAAAATAGCTTTCAAATCCAGCATATAGTCTTCAATGCCTTTTACATTCATAAATGGAGCCCACGGATTCGTGGTAATTTTAAAATCCCAAGGTTCTTTTTGGATATGACTAATCGCATCCAATCGGAAACCATCAATTCCCAAATCTAACCACCAGCGAATCATCGCATAAATCTCTTCACGAACTTTAGGATTTTTCCAGTTCAAATCAGGTTGCTCTTTTGCAAACACATGAAAATATGCTTGCTTTGTACCCGCGTCATACGTCCAAGTCGAGCCACCAAAAAAGCTTTGCCATTCATTCGGCATACGATCTGGTGTCGCATCGGCCCATAAATAATACTCACGATACGGATTATCTAAACTTTTTTTTGCTTCAACAAACCACGGATGTTGATCACTGGTATGATTGACTACCAGATCAAGAATAATCTTCAAACCTAATTGATGCGCTTGGTCCAAAAGTTCTTGAAAATCTTCCATCGTACCAAATTCTGGCTGAATCCCTTGATAATCCGCAATATCATAACCATTGTCAACGTTTGGCGAAGTGTAAATCGGATTTAACCATAAAAAATCGACCCCTAGTTCTTTTAAATACGGTAATTTCTCAATAATTCCCTGCAAATCACCAATGCCATCCCCGTTGCTATCTTTAAAACTCCGAGGATAAATTTGATAACCGACAGCATTTTTCCACCATTGTTCCATCTTATTGACTCACTTTCACAACAAATGCTTGCCAAGGCGCTAACGAATAATCTGCTAAAGCAGTGACATCTGTCGGCATATTTTCAATCATTACTTGTTCTACATGAACGTCTGCAGAAAATGGCTGAACTTTGTCAGAAAAGTTCGTTACAACAAGCCAGCGTTCCTCACCATAGGTACGATAAAAACTGATCACTTCGTCCACTGTTTCTAGCAATTCAAAGTTGCCCCAAACAATTAAAGGATGTTCTTTTCTCAAACGAATCATTTCTTGGTACGTATAGAATAGTGAATTTTTATCTGCCAAAGCAGCAGCGACGTTAATCGTTTGATAATTGGGATTAACATCAATCCAAGGTGTACCAGTCGTAAAGCCCGCATTTTTTTCAGCGGTCCACTGCATAGGCCGGCGTGCATTATCACGACCTTTAGTATTAATTTTCAGCAAAATTTCTTCTTTAGAATATCCTTTTTCTAGATACTCATGGTACATGTTAATCGTTTCGATGTCCCGCGCTTCACGAATATCTGTAATCGGCGTATTGGTCATACCAATTTCTTCCCCTTGATAAATATAAGGTGTGCCTTTCATCATGTGCAGTAAAATAGCGAATAACTTACTACTTTCCAACCAATGTTCCTGATCATTTCCCCAACGTGAAATCATTCTCGGTAAATCATGGTTATTCCAAAATAAAGAATTCCAGCCATCATTTCCTAATTCTGTTTGCCATTTTGCAAAAACCTGTTTCAACTTGGCAACTTCCATTGGCTGAAGGTCCCATTTTTCTTTACCTGGTTGTTGATCCAAGCTCATATGTTCAAACTGAAAAATCATAGATAATTCATGACGCTCTGGACTAGAGTACATTTTTGCAATTTCAGGTGTGGCCCCCCATGTTTCACCCACAGTTAACAGCTCTTTGCCGCCAAATGTCGCGGCGTTCATTTCTTGTAAATAACGATGTAAATGAGGTCCATTCGCGGTGATCTCTTCTCCTGGAATTTTACCCACTAAGTCAATTACATCTAAACGGAAACCGCCAATTCCTTTATCAATCCAAAAATTCATCATCTCGTAAACCGACTGACGCATTTGTTGGTTTTCCCAATTTAAATCTGGTTGTTTTTTACTAAACAAATGCAAATAGTATTGCCCACTCGCTTCATCAAACGTCCACGCCGAACCCGAAAAGGCAGATTTCAATCGGTTAGGCACACCGCCATCTGAAGCAGGATCAGCCCATACATAATAGTCTCGGTAGGGGTTCTCCTTGCTTTTTTTCGCTTCAATAAACCAACGATGTTCATCTGACGTATGGTTAACCACTAAGTCCATAATAATTTCAATCTTTCGCTTTTTCGCTTCCTCAATTAGACGATCCATATCCGCCATCGTCCCAAACTCTGTCATAATCGCTTCATAATCAGAAATGTCATAACCATTGTCATCATTGGGTGATTGATAAACTGGTGATAACCAAATAGCCCCAATGCCTAACGTTTCCAAATAATCCAATTTTTCAATAATTCCTGGTAAATCTCCAATGCCATCTCCATTGCTATCCTTAAAACTGCGAGGATAAATCTGATAAACCACGACTTCTTGCCACCAATGTTTTTCCATTCTTCTTCACATTCCTTTGCTTAATTATTATGCTTGATATAAAAGAAAACCTTTTGGTAAAACCATTATCTGTTCTGAAGCAGTTTCGATAGAAGAACTTAGCAAAACTTCTCGATCAGTTCTATCAACAAATTGTGTCTCTTGGCCAGTATTAAAAATCCCATAGATCGTTTGTTCATCCAAACGACAAGCGAGTCTAATCAACCCCGTTTCAAAAGAAGTGCCTGTCCAATCGATTGTTCCACCAGAAAAAACAGCCGCATACTTTTTGCGAAGGGCAATCAATGATTTTACAAATCCCTTCAAATCCAAATCTTGCTGATTTTCCTCCCAAACCATACAACGACGACAATCAGGATCCATATCACCTGTCATACCAATTTCATCACCATAGTAAAGACAAGGGACGCCTGGTTGAATATACGTAAACGCTAATACTTGGCGCATCAACTCTTTATCCTCTTTCGTTTCATGCAATAAGCGTGGTGTATCGTGGGAATCTAAAACATTAAACTGCATTTGATTCGTTTGTTGTCGATAGAGCATTAACTGGTTGTTCATTTCAGAAAGCATCTTTTCCAAGGACAGTTCTTGCTTGACAAAGTAGCCCATAATCGCATCTGTGTATGCATAATTCATCACTGCATGAAATTCGTCTCCTTGGAGCCAGCTTTGCGACGAGTGCCAAATTTCTCCTAAAATATAAAAATCTTCTTTTGCGTCATCACATGTTTGCCGGAATTTTTTCCAGAACGCATGATCCACTTCGTTTGCCACATCTAAACGCCAGGCGTCAATATCATATTCCTCAATCCAATAACGAGCAATTTCTAAAAGATAGGCTTGCACTTCTGGATTTGCTGTATTTAATTTAGGCATATGCGGAGTGAATGCAAAAGTATCATAGGTAATGTTGCTTGCTTCTTCAAAATCAGCACTTTCTTCATAGCTAGCTGGAAACTCATTTACGTGGAACCAATCGGCATAAATTGAGTCCTGGCCATTTTTTAACACATCTTGCCATTGAGGCGAAGTGTCCCCCATATGGTTAAAAACGGCGTCCAACATAATCTTGATGCCCCGTCGATGACACTCTTCGACTAAACGCTTAAAGGTAGCGCCATCACCAAAAGCTGGGTCAATTTTTAAATAATCAATCGTATCATATTTGTGATTAGAAAACGCTTCAAAAATCGGGCAAAAATATAAGCCGTTAACACCTAAATCTTCAATGTAATCAAGATGATCTAGCACCCCTTGCAAATCCCCACCAAAAAAATCTTGTCGATCTGGTCTTTTAGATCCCCACGGCAACGTCCCTTCAGGATCATTGGCGGGATCACCATTTGCAAAACGCTCTGGAAATATTTGATACCAAACCGTTTCTTTTACCCATTCAGGTGCTTTAAAACGATCGATTTCATGAAAATACGGCATCCGAAAATAATTATTCGCCATCGCTAAATACTTTTCTTCTAAAGGATAAATGCCGTGTTCGCCATAAAACGCCGTCAAGCCATCCGTCCCTACTAAAGTAAAAGCATATGAAAGGCGTTTAAATTTTGCACTTAATGCAATAAACCAGTAATCATATAACTCCGTAGATACTAACTTCTTCATTGTTAACGACTGTTGGTACCACTTTTCTTTCCCTAAAAGATAAGGATCTCCTTGCACTAATTGGACAGAGGCAATGTCGCCTTTTGCCGTACGCAAACGAATATGCATTGTTTCTTCTGTATAAAGATAAGCAAATTCACTTTCTGGACGATGGTAGATTGCAGCAGTGTTCATTTAATTCTCTCCTTTAATTGTCGCTTTTCGTGTATTTTCTAATACTCGAACACATTTTAGCGCAAACGATTGCATTTGTATACCCTTTTTTATTTTTTTATTTAAAACGCTTAATTAGTGGTATACACCACTTTAAACAAACAGTATGTTATTTATAACAAAAAAACTTTTTTAACTTTCTCGATGAAAAACACTTGATTATTTCCGCAATCGGTTGCATAATAAGACTTGTAAAAAATAATTTTTGGAGGGTTCAAAAATGAAAGCGAATTGGAAAAAGATTTTAATGGGCGGTATCCTTTTAAGTGCTTCCGCGGTTTTACTTACTGCCTGTGGTGGCGCAGAAAAAACGAAAGCTGAAAATGAAAGCGGTTCAGCAAATAAAGCAGCTGGTGACGTAAAATTATGGGTTGATACTGAATATATGGGCGTCTTTAAAAAAGTTGTCGCCGATTTTGAAAAAGAAAACCCCGATATTAAAGTTAACTTAACTGCTGGAAATTCGGCAGATGCTAAAAAAGACATTGCAAAAGATCCTAAAGCTGCCGCAGATGTTTTCATGATGCCGCATGATCAAATTGGTCAAATGGCAGAAGCTGGTCTGATTTACCCTAACACAAAATATGAAAAAGAAGTCAAAGAAAACAATATCGACTCGGCAGTAGCAGGAGTCACTTGGAAAGACAAAGTCTATGCCTACCCTTATGCCGTAGAGTCACAAGTTCTTTATTATAACAAAGATACGTATTCTCCAGAGGAAATCAAAACTTGGAAGTCTTTAACTGAAAAAGGCAAAATCGGTACCAATTTTGGCGAAGATGGCGCAAATTATATCTTCGGTCCTCTATTTATGAGTAACGGCGATTACTTATATGGTGAAAATGGCGAAGATCCAAAAGGTACCAACTTTAACAACCAACAAGGTATAGAAGTATTACAATGGATTGCCGATCAAAAAAATAATCCTGGTGTGATCCAATCAAATACAGAAGCATTGTCTAATCTAGGTTCTGGCAAAACGGATGCCTTCCTTTCTGGCCCTTGGTCTAAAAACGATGTAGAAAAAGCTCTTGGCGACAAAATGGGGGCCGCTGCCTACCCAACCATTGATTTTGGCAATGGAGAAAAACAAATGAAAGCTTTCTTGGGCGTTCGTAGTTTTGCTGTCAACCAACAAACACAAGCACCATTGGCCGCAATGACATTAGCAAACTATTTAACCAGCGAAAAAGCACAAATGACTTACTTTAAAGAAATCGGTTTTGTCCCTTCAAACAAAAAATTACAAACAAACGAAGAAATTACACAAGATACTGTTGCAAAAGCTATCTTAGAAATGGCGCAACCAACCCACTCTGTGGTAATGCCAAAAATCCCAGAAATCGTTTCATTCTGGCCTGCGATGGATGCAGTGATCAATGATACGTACAAAGGCAATATCAAACCTGCGGATTATCAAGCAAAATTAGATAAATTAGTCCAAGACACATCAAAAGAAGCAAAAGAATAAAAAGAGTAAAGAAATGGGACGAGCTTCAATCTGCTGTCCCATTTCCTCTATCTTTTTTATTTAAGTAGAAAGTGAGTGAACGAAGATGTTCAAGAAAAAGAAAGCCCAGACGTCATTTCGAGAGGTCTTTAAAAAAGGCGACTTCGCTACAAAACTATCTTTTTTAGTTATAGGTGCTGCAAACTTCGCCAACAAGCAGTGGTTAAAGGGAATCATCTTTTTAACAGCTGAAATTGGCTTTATCTATTGGTTAATCCGTAATGGTTTCCACGCATTAATGATGCTAGGAACACTAGGGACCCAACAGCAAGGATTAGTATATGATGATTCTTTAGGGATTGAAGTTCTAAAAGAAGGCGATAATTCAATGCTCTTATTATTATTCGGAATTGCAGCAATTTTAGTCTGTTTATCGCTAATCATTTTATATGTAATCAATTTAAAAAGCGCCCGTCACCTATATGAATTAAAGACAGCCGGCAAAAAAATTCCAACAACTATGGATGATTTACGTAGCTTGTTAAACGAACGTTTCCATGCAACTTTAATGACGATCCCCTTACTAGGCGTTCTTTTCTTTACCATCTTGCCGTTGTTGTATATGATTTCAATTGCCTTTACCAACTACGACCATAACCATTTACCACCGAAAAACCTTTTTACTTGGGTTGGATTGGCAAATCTAGGTAATGTAATCACAGGCGATATGGCTTCAACGTTCTTTCCAGTACTTGGCTGGACCTTGATTTGGGCTGTTTTCGCAACCGCATCTTGTTTCTTTTTTGGAATCATTTTAGCCTTGCTTATCAATACAAAAGGCTTAAAATATAAAGCGTTTTGGCGGACTATTTTTGTTATCACGATGGCCGTACCTCCGTTTGTTTCACTTTTAATTATGCGAAACCTCTTAAATGGTTCTGGACCTATCAATGCTCTGTTGTTAAATTGGGGCTTAATCGATTCTTCTATCCCCTTCTTAACAGATCCGAATTGGGCAAAATTAACCATTGTCAATATGTGGATTGGTATTCCTGCTACGATGTTAATCTCTACAGGGATTATCCAAAATCTCCCTGAAGATCAAATCGAAGCTGCTAGAATTGACGGCGCCAATAAATGGCAAATTTTTAAAAGTATTACGTTTCCACAAATTCTATTTGTGATGACCCCGGCGCTGATTCAACAGTTTATTGGCAACATCAATAACTTCAATGTCATTTATCTATTAACAGGTGGTGGGCCAGCCAATTCTAACTTCTACGGTGCAGGCTCAACTGACCTTTTAGTTACCTGGTTATACAAATTGACTGTCGATACAATGGATTACAATTTAGCCTCTGTGATTGGTATTTTAATCTTCATTCTTTCCGCAGTCTTCAGTTTAATTGCCTATACACGGACGAATTCATTTAAGGAGGCGTAACTTATGGCTAAAGCAAAAAGTTACCAGAAAAAACAACGCACTGCACTTACCAGCGTTTACATCATTCTAACCATTTTAGCAGTTTTTTGGATGTTCCCCATTGTGTGGATTATCTTAACAAGTTTTCGTGGCGAAGGCGGTGCATTTGTTCCCTATATCATTCCCAAAACATTCACTTTAGAAAATTATAAAGTATTATTAACAAATCAGACTGGCAACTTCCCCTTTGTCCGTTGGTTTTTGAACACCTTGTTCGTTTCCATCGCAAGCTGTCTGTTATCAACTTTCATTACAATAGCAATGGCTTATGCGCTGTCCCGGTTGCGTTTCCGCTTAAGAAAACCCTTTTTAAAAGTGGCGCTCGTTTTAAATATGTTCCCTGGTTTTATGAGTATGATTGCCGTTTACTATATTTTAAAAGCCTTAAATTTAACTGAAAGTTTATTCGCTTTAATTCTGGTTTACTCTGCAGGCTCGGCGCTAGGTTTTTACATCGCCAAAGGGTTCTTCGATACCATTCCGATGGCTTTAGACGAATCGGCTATGATTGACGGTGCCAACAAGTGGCAAATTTTCACAAAAATTACGTTGCCATTGTCGAAACCAATTATTGTCTATACTTCTTTAACCGCCTTCATGGGCCCTTGGATGGATTTTATTTTCGCAAAAGTTATTATGGGTGATAAAGTTGAAAATTACACCGTTGCGATTGGTCTCTTTTCGATGATGACCAAATCAACAGCCAATTCACTATTCATGGCTTTTACAGCAGGATGTGTGCTGATTGCCATTCCAATTACTATTTTATTTATATTAATGCAACGTTTCTATGTAGAAGGCGTGACTTCTGGCTCTGTCAAAGGCTAGAAAAAACATCGTTTGGTTTATAGCCAAACGATGTTTTTTATTTTTTGGCGTTGTTTTCCTTACACGTTTTTCTTCGTAGCGCTTGATAATTGGACAAAATTTTCATGACCGCCAAAAAGTGTTGATTGACCTCTTGATAATCCTCTAAGGAAAGAACACTAAGCGTTTCAGATAGTTGCTGTTTTACTTGATTTTCTTTTTGCTTAAAGAGCTTCTCGCCTTCTTTTGTCGTATAAACATTAACCACGCGGCGATTTTCTTGATTATGGCGACGTTGAACAATCGCTCGTTCTTCTAACCCCGCAATAGAGCGACTCACTTGAACTTTCGACGTTCCTACTTGGTTGGCTAACTCCGTCATACTAATTCCTTCATTTGTTGCCACAATTAATAAAATTAACATGTCTAACTTGGTTAATTTTAGATCCTCCAAGTCTAGGTCTTTAAAAAGCAATTGGCTCATATATGAAAAAATTTCAGTAAAGACACTAATATCTAAATTTGATGAATGCTTCTCTTTATCCATATGTTCTCCCTCGTTTCCCACCTAGTGTATACTAAATTCACTTGATTATC
>OLQZ01000540.1_pt1 | contig 9571 bp, 10 predicted proteins | sample 1643191 | NCBI WGS metagenome assembly OLQZ01 (sample SAMEA3136768, study PRJEB25190) | human gut metagenome | biome: human gut; feature: human-associated habitat; material: faeces | place: Austria | collected 2013
GATACTTAAATCAATCATTTCAAAATGCAGTTATGGAAGGGATACGCTATGGTTGTGAACAAGGATTGTATGGTTGGAATGTGACGGACTGTAAAATCTGTTTTAAGTATGGCTTATACTATAGCCCTGTTAGTACCCCAGCAGATTTTCGGATGCTTGCTCCTATTGTATTGGAACAAGTCTTAAAAAAAGCTGGAACAGAATTGTTAGAGCCATATCTTAGTTTTAAAATTTATGCGCCACAGGAATATCTTTCACGAGCATACAACGATGCTCCTAAATATTGTGCGAACATCGTAGACACTCAATTGAAAAATAATGAGGTCATTCTTAGTGGAGAAATCCCTGCTCGGTGTATTCAAGAATATCGTAGTGATTTAACTTTCTTTACAAATGGACGTAGTGTTTGTTTAACAGAGTTAAAAGGGTACCATGTTACTACCGGTGAACCTGTTTGCCAGCCCCGTCGTCCAAATAGTCGGATAGATAAAGTACGATATATGTTCAATAAAATAACTTAGTGTATTTTATGTTGTTATATAAATATGGTTTCTTGTTAAATAAGATGAAATATTTTTTAATAAAGATTTGAATTAAAGTGTAAAGGAGGAGATAGTTATTATAAACTACAAGTGGATATTGTGTCCTGTATGTGGAAATAAAACACGATTAAAGATAAGGGAAGATACTGAATTAAAAAAATTCCCCCTCTATTGTCCGAAATGCAGACAAGAAAATTTAATTGAAATAAAGCAGTTCAAAGTAACTGTGATTACAGAGCCAGACGCAAAGACGCAGAGCCGATAAAATGAGATTAATACAATCTCATTTTATCGGCTCTTTCCGTTATGTATGGATTCTTTTAATTAGTCTTCGATGTTTCTTGCTTCGTTGATACCGCTGGCTAAAGATTCCATTAAGGATAGTTCTTTGTCTGTAAAGCTATCCATGTATTTCTCTATCTGTAATCGTCGGGTGCTTTTTACCAAGTTATTAGCAGGTAAGAAAAATTCATCAACGGAAACATGAAGTAACGATACAAGGTCATAAAGAACTTGTATGCTGGGGTGTTGCCCTTTATTTTCAATATTAGTTAAGTACCGTGGGTCAATTTCAATCAATGCTCCCACTTGTTCACGAGTTAAACCTCGTTTCAATCGAGCTTCTTTAATGGCTAAACCAAAGGCTCTAAAATCATATTTATCTTCTTTTTTACGCATAGTAGACCACCTCTATACATTTTATTGTTCCTACTGAATTAAAAACAGGTATAGAAAAACGTGTTATATGGTTTATAGGTTTATATTTAATAAAAAGCACTACTAAACGCCAATAAAAAAAACCGTTATATGGTAGTGCTATTTACGCTGTTAAAATATTGTATATTACTTCCAAATGGCGGTTTGTTGGAGGTCAACGTCGCCATGAAGTACATCATATACAATAAATTTCCTTACATTGGGTTCTTGTCAAAAAAAGTCGTCTATCTGCAATAGATAAGTACGTCCACCAATGTGGTTTTATAAATCATATAGATAGAATAACAGAAGCATGTAAACAGAGAAATAAATCTGTTTATATGCTTTTTTGGCTATTCAGAACTTTTTTACAAAGTTTATTTATCAGTAATGCAACAAATCCCCCTTTCACATTGGGACTAAGAGTGAAAGGAGATAAACGAGCAAGGCTCACTTCCTTTCCTAGACAGAAAGGGGGTGAGAAACATGAAACCATCTTCTTTTCAGACCACAATAGAAAATCAGTTTGACTATATCTGTAAACGTGCTATGGAAGACGAGCGAAAGAATTATATGCTTTATCTTTCAAGGATTGCAAAGCGTGAGGTGTCCTTTTCGGATGTTGGCGATTATCTTGTTAGCCAGTTTGCGACAACAGATAACTATTCAACTGACTTTCAGATTTTTACACTCAATGGGTTATCAGTAGGCGTTGAAAATGATTTGTTGAGTGAAGCATTACGTGAGTTGCCAGACAAGAAACGTGAAATTCTACTGCTGTTTTACTTTATGGACATGAGCGATTCAGAAATTGCAGACCTGTTGAAATTGAACCGTTCTACTGTCTATCGGCATAGAACCAGTGGACTAGCCTTAATTAAAAAGTTTATGGAGGAATTTGAAGAATGAAAACACAATATCCTATGATTCCCTTTCCTCTCATTGTAAAGGCAACAGATGGCGATACCGAAGCGATTAACCAGATTCTACATCATTACAGAGGGTACATAACGAAGCGTTCCCTACGACTTATGAAAGATGAATATGGCAATCAAAGTATGGTCGTTGATGAAGTCTTACGTGGAAGAATGGAAACCAGACTGATTACAAAGATTTTGTCATTTGAAATTAAGTAATATCCTCTCTCCTTTCGTGGAAGCGTGCTAAACCATTCCACGCTTCCCGAACAGGGAGGTTTGTTATTCCACCAAAGCATATTGAGCTTTCAATGTGTTTTGATAGGCTAACGAGCCATTGTTCTTTGAAAACTGAATAAAAGTAATCGAATACGTTTCGATAAGAAAAGAGCCAACGGAACTAACCGCCATGACCTATCTTATAAAGATAGCGAGCGATTCATGTTAGTGATCCGAGAAGCAATCTTTAGCAGGATTGCCTGCAACGACATTCTTATCGTGATAATGATACTCCCATACAGTCAATAGTCCGAGCGTGATAAAACCGTCGCAGGCAATGAGTATGGCTACATGAGAACCATGCAGGGGTGGAACTCCCGTGAGCTTTGCTAAAGCTGTTCGATTGCTGGTAAAACAACTTTTATGAAATCCAAATAAGTGATTTGGAAAGGAGGATTTTATGAAGCAGACTGACATTCCTATTTGGGAACGTTATACCCTAACCATTGAAGAAGCGTCAAAATATTTTCGTATTGGCGAAAACAAGCTACGACGCTTGGCAGAGGAAAATAAAAATGCAAATTGGCTGATTATGAATGGCAATCGTATTCAGATTAAACGAAAACAATTTGAAAAAATTATAGATACATTGGACGCAATCTAGCGTCGCCAAAGGGTCTTGTATATGATAAAATAGTATTAAGTCGTATCAAGGCTCTTTCCATAAAGGAAAGGAGCAAATGCCATGTCAGAAAAAAGACGTGACAATAAAGGTCGAATCTTAAAGACTGGAGAGAGCCAACGAAAAGACGGAAGATACTTATACAAATATATAGATTCATTTGGAGAACCGCAATTTGTTTACTCGTGGAAACTTGTGGCTACAGACCGAGTACCAGCAGGAAAGCGTGATTGTATCTCACTTAGAGAGAAAATCGCAGAGTTACAGAAAGACATTCATGATGGTATTGATGTTGTAGGAAAGAAAATGACACTCTGCCAGCTTTACGCAAAACAGAACGCTCAAAGACCAAAGGTTAGAAAAAACACTGAAACTGGACGCAAATATCTTATGGATATTTTGAAGAAAGACAAGTTAGGTGTAAGAAGTATTGACAGTATTAAGCCATCAGACGCTAAAGAATGGGCTATTAGAATGAGTGAAAATGGTTATGCTTATCAAACCATCAATAACTACAAACGTTCTTTAAAGGCTTCATTCTATATTGCTATACAAGATGATTGTGTTCGGAAGAATCCATTTGACTTTCAACTGAAAGCAGTTCTTGATGATGATACTGTCCCTAAGACCGTACTAACAGAAGAACAGGAAGAAAAACTGTTAGCCTTTGCAAAAGCTGATAAAACCTACAGCAAAAATTATGATGAAATTCTGATACTCTTAAAAACAGGTCTTCGTATTTCAGAGTTTGGTGGTTTGACACTTCCAGATTTAGATTTTGAGAATCGTCTTGTCAATATAGACCATCAGCTATTGAGAGATACTGAAATTGGGTACTACATTGAAACACCAAAGACCAAAAGTGGCGAACGTCAAGTTCCTATGGTTGAAGAAGCCTATCAAGCATTTAAGCGAGTGTTAGCGAATCGAAAGAATGATAAGCGTGTTGAGATTGATGGATATAGTGATTTCCTCTTTCTTAATAGAAAGAACTATCCAAAAGTGGCAAGTGATTACAACGGCATGATGAAAGGTCTTGTTAAGAAATACAATAAGTATAACGAGGATAAATTGCCACACATCACTCCACATAGTTTGCGACATACATTCTGTACCAACTATGCAAATGCAGGAATGAATCCAAAGGCATTACAGTACATTATGGGACATGCTAATATAGCCATGACGCTGAACTATTACGCACATGCAACATTCGATTCTGCAATGGCAGAAATGAAACGCTTGAATAAAGAGAAGCAACAGGAGCGTCTTGTTGCTTAGTAGTACAAATGAATTTACTACTTATTTACCACTTCTGACAGCTAAGACATGAGGAAATATGCAAAGAAACGTGAAGTATCTTCCTACAGTAAAAATACTCGAAAGCACATAGAATAAGGCTTTACGAGCATTTAAGAAAATATAAAAAGATAATTAGAAATTTATACTTTGTTTAAAATAAAAAGTTTGTTTTTTCATTTGTTTTCTAAAGCATGATCTTCTTGTTTCCTATTTTGGTCAGATATGGATCATGCGTGACCACGATAACTAACGTACCTTGGGAAGCCTGTTGCGATAAGATTTCAACGACTTGCTCCTTATTTCGTTTATCTAATGATCCAGTTGGTTCATCGGCTAAAATGATTGTGCTATTCTTCAATAAGACTCTCGCACAGGCGATTCTTTGCTTCTCACCACCAGATAATGTGTAGATAGGCGTACTTAGCTTCTTGTTTATATTTACTTTTTTCAATGCCTCATACTTTGCTGTTCGCTTATCTGAAACATTTAAATTCGAAAACTTCAATCCAATATCTAAATTAAAATCGATTGTTTCATATTCAATCAACCCAAAATCTTGAAAAAGAAAAGATATGGTATTTCTTTTTATCAAGCGCTTCTCTCTTCCAGTTAATTGTTTCGTCTCTTGATCGAACAAATAGAATTGTCCTGAACTGAACCGATCATTCAATCCTAATATATTCAATAACGTACTTTTACCTGCTCCACTTTCTCCAACAACAGTCACAAGATCCCCAGCATCCGCAATGAAACGATCCAAATGAAGAATCGTTTTGTTTCGAATGATTTTTTTCGCACCTTTTATCACTATCAACGGCTCCAATTGTTAACCTCCATTCATCAACAATAACTGACTTTTCTTTTCTGTAGACAAAATAAAAACAACTGAAAGAATAAAATCAATGAAACTAAAGAAAAAAATATTAAAAAGATATTTAGGCTCTCTTTCTATAAGAAAAAGGAAGATTACACTTGTCGTCCCCCATTTGATGAGGTTCATCATGAAGAAATCTTTATACGTTTCAAAGAGCGAATAACCACTTGAACGAAAGATAGCGATTTTCCGACAATTGTAGACAAAATATATGCATAACATGACATAGCTCAACAAGAAGAAAGAAAAGAAAGTGAGAAAACATATCTGTATCAAGTAATGAAATGATCTGCTTAACACTTTGACAGCTATCTCTTCAGTCTGAGTATACGGAAATGATAACTGCAAGTTATCACGTAACTGACTTTCTTCAATCAGCTCAAATAACCTTTCTTTCGACAAAGAGCCTATCTTGATCTTTAACGGTGGATAGATTTCTCCGCTGAGAATATTCCTTTCCCAATACGTACTGTTTTTCAATGTCAGTATTTCAACAACCGGATAATGTTCGATCCAGGGGATAGAAGGAATAAATGTATAAATGGGTTGATTGTTTTTTATAAATAGAAATTCCGGTTCTTTTTCACTGATTTCTTGATAATATTCTGTTATTTGCGCCAGGTCATTTTTTAAATCTGTATGTCTATATCGTTCAGGGATCAATATAACAGGGTGCGTTTCTTCTTCGGTTATTTGGATCAACCTTCCAGAGACATCAATCAAAGGAAATTTCTTAAGATAATTCAGATTTATTTTTATCCCTCTGCCAAACTGTTCGTTATCTTCATTCAAGTAATCTGATACATTGACTAATATACTTCCGTTTTTATTCAAAGTTTTATATAATTCCTGATCTGCTGCTGATGCAAAACGATTGGAATAAATAAAATCCACGTGGTTTTTCCCGATGGTTACTGGATAAAATACATGATAGTCCTCACCAGCGATTTCTTTTGGTGGTTCATGGGAAACAGCTAACTGTGAAGAAGAAAAAACGATAGTTGCTAATTCGACATTGGCAACGGTCAAAAGAAGAGAAAACAACAATCCAAATGTAAAAAGAATGTATTGGATATAGTTGAACGCTTCTCTTAACGAAGCGATTTTTTCAACTAATAAAAGAGAAATCAAAGAGATACCATATATTCCGCTGAACAAGAAAACGTACATCTGGAACAAATAAAGAAATTGCTCCTTATAATACATAAAAATAAAACCACCAATGATTCCTGCAATTATGAATGTAATAATGATTTTCTTTTTCCCCAATAAACACCACAATACTTGATGTAATGAAAAGCCATTATTCAACAATAAACTGATTTCTTTATTCATCAATAAGAAAAAGGATGATAACAAAAGGAATAAAAGAATCAATCCAATAGTTAAATACACTCGATAATTATATACGTCTGTACTTGAAATAACCGAATACGAATAGCTATTTTCAAAGTCTTCAAAAATATTAGTGGCATAATCAGTGTGAAATGCTTGATTGAATCGTTCCACAAATAGTGAAATGAACCGTTCATAGGCTTCTTTTTCTCTCGTCATCAAGAAAAATTCACCTTCAAAATCTTTTATTTTGATCGATTCTTCAATGGACGTTACGCGAAAGGAGGTATTAGAATAGGGGACCTTCTCGTGAGAAGATTTGACATCCCCTTGATAATACAATGTCATTTCAAGCTTTGGCTGTATCTTGAAGTTCCAAGATGTATCTACTTCATTGGATTCATTTACTGTTTTTTTCATATAAGAAAGCTCAGTTTCTGATGAGACATTTTCAAATACCATGATTAGCTGCTCATATTCTTCTTGCCCAATAAAATGTTGTGGCAATCGAATCGGAGTATAAGTATCTGTTTGATGGAAAAATTCATTTGTCCGATAGAGTACCTGTTTATTTATACTAACCAAGGCAAAACCACTCATGATACCGGTCACTATGATTGTGAGTAAAACTGTGAACTTTTTTTTGATTATCACCACTCTCCCTTACTTAAATGATTCTTTGATAAAATCATACCGTTTTTCATCAAAAAAACGTATCTATCAAGTGTATAGGTCATGTAGAATAAATCTATATACTGTAGAATCGAAAGGAGAAGAAGATGAACATCGGAGAAAAAATACGAACTTACCGCAGAAATTGTAACCTTACGCAAAAAGAATTAGGCGAAAAAATTGGTGTTTCCGATAAAACGATTTCTAGTTGGGAAAATTCTCGTACAATGCCAGATCTTGAAATGCTGTCACTTTTACATCAGACTTTAGGTCTGCCGATTGATTTTCCTTCTATTGAATCAGCTACCGAATCAATAGAACCAACATTGCCAGACGAACCTCTTGTTATCAAGAAATCTTATTCATCAAAACAACCCTTCTCACTCAAAAAGACACTATCTTTCTTTCTGCTCGTCTTTTGTTTGGTCTATCTTTTTCTTATCAATTATCAATACAAAAATGAAACGATTGATCGATTCAATCCTTTTTTGAAACCACAAATCGGCTATACCACACTCCCTGTAGGATACGTGGACAATTCCATCGAACATTGGGTATGTAATGATATCTTTGGCCATGGTACATGGCTGTCTTTTCACGCTGGAGAGGTAGAAAAAGAGAAAAACCATGCTGTAATCAAACACAAAGGAAAACACGTCATGAACGTTCGCCTGCTCACTTGGGAAGCCATTCCCTCAGATTACCAAGAAATCCTCAGCCAAGACTATGACGACGCCTTAAAAAGAACCCCTCAGGAGCCAGATAGGCATTAAGTAGGAGATGAACGTAGAGATAGAACAATGCACATGATCTTATCAAAAAAACAAGGGTACAAATTAATTGAAAAAGCTTTGAGATGAAAGTTCCTAAATAAAAAAGTTCAGAATGATAGGTATTTCTGGCTTATAGTATAATATTTACGCCACAGCCTCCCAATGATTCTTTTTGGAATCATAATCAAGGATGGACATTCACAAAAATATTTTGCTCATTCGATCCGAATAGATTAACGACCAATCTAGTAAGTAATATAGATTGGTACGTAGTCAAGCTGCACATAATTTAGATCAATTTTAGTTCTTTTTTATATTTCTATGATCTGCTCATTTACTTTTATATGATGGCTTACAGTAACATAAATAAATATGATAATCGCTGGTAGTTTATCCAAGAGTACTCAATAAAATACAAAATGGATTGTTCAAGCGCCTATCATAATGATAAAATGAAACAAATAAACGATACAAGGAGGAAGAGACTTTGAGTAATGGCGAACAATTTTTTCATTGTAAAAATTGTTCAGTTGTTAATCTATGGGATTTCGGTAGCATGGGCATTTTTTTATAGAGGAATCACACCAAACTGGCCGTTTTATCTCTTGTTAGTGGGAATATTAGTAGGAAATTTTGCCCCTCTTCACTATCGTACGAACTTTTTTCAACTGATTCTGGCCTTTTTCTTAAAACAAAGACGCGAAAATTAGAAAACATTATTGAAATGACAATTACCTGTATAATCATTTTCTTAGTTATATTCCTAAACGTCTTCTAATAAGAATCTCTTAAAATTAGCTTGTTACAGTTAGTTACCTAGTTTATATAACACAGTTATCTTATCTTCCTTATCAACATCTTTTGCCAACTCTTTGTCTTAAATTCGAAACATATAAGCAGAGCTACGAACACCAAGACTGTTTCGGCTCTGTTTTTTGCATCAAATTCACTCTTATATAGCTGATAATCTCGGCTCTTTAAAAGAAATTATTTTCGCTTCATTTTATTATAAAAAGGCTAGGAACCTGGTAACATCAAGGTTCCTAGCCTTTATTTAAGTATTACCCCACAGACCCTTCCATATAGATTTTTAAATTACACACTAGTTTAAACTAAAACAAACAAGGAAAAACTTACCATTTAATCAAAAAATTAGCTCATATGAATATATTAGAATGTAAATTAGACTGGTCAAAATCTGGTCAAAAAAGAGGACGAATACAGGTAGTCCTCTTTTTTGTTATTTTGATATTCTAAATCATTTTTTATTGGATTATTCCCTTGTTCGATATAGACCCAAATTGATCTATCAATAATTATCAAACTGAGTCATATAGAGACAAAAATTTCAAAAATGACCTGTTAAATGGTCATCGAATATCATTTAAAATCAATACGACGGAGTCAGACACGGAGTCAAAACAAGCCCGCTGAGAGTAAAAAATATACAGTCCCATAGGTAAAGTGCCACAGGACTGTATATTTTTTTATTTGAGATTACCTGAAATGATTCCATTTACTTTTTATCTCATTTTTTCCTACTAGTTAGTATCAAATAC
>OLQZ01000542.1_pt1 | contig 9523 bp, 8 predicted proteins | sample 1643191 | NCBI WGS metagenome assembly OLQZ01 (sample SAMEA3136768, study PRJEB25190) | human gut metagenome | biome: human gut; feature: human-associated habitat; material: faeces | place: Austria | collected 2013
GGCCGCGGTTGGTACAGCTTGTTTAAGTCCCTCGACTAAAAAGTATGGAAGGTCATAAATCACGGCATTGTCCTCTTGCTGACTGGTAAAGTTCTTCCAGCCAATTAGACCAATTCTATCCGCGTGTTCAAGCTTCGTCTGCTTTAAAATCTCGGGCACCGTCAATTTCGTTTCCATAGGTTGGTTTGGTAATGAAAAATGCGGCATGTGAACAGCATTCGCCTTGATTCGAGCAAAGGGAACTTTATTGAGGTTCTCATTTCCTAATACCAAATAGGCTTCTCCACTTTGATGAACCACTAGTAAAGCTTCCTCAAAACGCGGTACAAAACCGGTGAAATACTCAAAATTGCCGCCATGTTCTAAATCGGCATAGATCACAACTGCGTCGTAATTTTCCTCTTGCATTTTTTTCAAAAGCTCAGCCTTACGCGTCGCCATCGTTTCATCAGTAAGTTGTACTGGTTGAATATTTTCGTCCAATTTTGGAGGACTAATTTTTTCTAATTTGATCACGATTATCTGACTCCTTCGTTTTTTTTAATCATACCATAACAATTAGTTTGAAAATACTCGCTTTTTTTTAAGAAAATCGGTAAACTTATAATTATAAATAATTTTTTTTGAAAGGAGTCAATATGAAACAGTTACTTAACTCCTCTACATACCGCCGAATTCAATTCGTTGAATTTTTGGATCAGCTACCTTCTTGGTGTGACGTCAAAGAGGCGGCACGCAAAATTGATTGTTCAGCGAAAACATTATTATCAGATATTGATTATATCAATGAATTTTGGGGGGATTACATCTATATTGAATACTCGAAATTTCAAGGAGTGCGCCTGAACAATATAACCTCTAATAAGATGGGGAATGTCTACGGATTGATATATAGTGAATCAAACGAATTTCAATTTGTTGAAAAAATGCTGTATGAATCAAATCAGGATGCGGATTATTGGATCAACGAATTGTTTATGAGTGAGGCTTCCTTTTATCGGATGGTCAACGCTTTAGAGGATTTTTTGAAGCGACGCGGACTTCAGCTCGAACGCTCCCCTTTTCGAATTGTTGGACCTGATGAACGCTGGGTTCGCTTCTTTTATCAGCAATATTTTTCTGAAGCCTATGGTGCCAATCAATGGCCTTTTACCTTGGATCATGAAGAAACCACTTGTTTTATTATGCGCACCTCCACCGATTTTGACGTTTCTCTAGATGATCGAGAGATTCAGGAGGCGACTTATTTATTTATGGTGACCTTAAATCGAATGCAGCAAGGCTTTTATTTACCTGAGAATGTTTATGCTGAAGAAGATGATACGATTGACAAGGTTTTAGATTTCAGCCGGCCCTTTGCCGAACATTTATTGGCGGATAAGGATTTCACCCTGCCCCCAAAATGGTACAAAGAAGTCAGTCGAACCGTTTTCCATGAATTTTACAATTGGGACAATCCAGAGCAAATTGTTCGGATCAACAGTAAAATTGATACGTTTTTAAAAAACGTGTCAGAGGGAATCGATTTTCCATTGAATCAAGAGGATAAACGGAAAATTATGCAGCAAATGATGTCCTGGTATGTAGAATATAATTTCTATCCTTACCGTCAAATTATGTTGTATGACAAATATAAAAAATTTGCTCGTGAGGTCCAACTAGTCTATCCAATCTTCTCGACACTTGTGAAGATACATCTACAGGATATTGAAAAAAAATCACCTGAATTATGGACGGATATCCGGATCAACAATATCTTTTTCTTGATGATGAAAGAATGGTCACAGTTGCCAATCCATTTAGAAAAACTGAGACGAAAGGTAACTATTCATGTAGTGAGTGACTTGGGACGGAAACATGCAGAAATGCTGCGAGATTTCTTAGTGGCTAATTATAGTAATTGGACCATCGTTGATACATTTAATGAGCCGGTCATTTCGGTTGGAGCAGACGATTTTGAGGATTTTTCCACCTACGATATCGTTTTAAGCAATAATCCAATTAAAGGATATGAAAATGACAATGTTTTGATTGTTAACAATTTCTTCTCCGCTTCTGACCGAGAAAATCTTTTGAACTTTATTGTTGCCCATCAAAAAAGCGAAGCGCGCAAACATTTGAAAGCTCTCGGCAATATTAAAACGAAAACCGCCAAAGAGCTGTATTTCTCTCAGCAATTGATGAACAAATAAAAAAATCGCCACCTCCTATTGACGAATCTTTAGAGGGTGACGATTTTTTTATTTGTTGGCAAAGACGATTAAATTGTAATCATCATTAATACACGTCTGCAAGCTGATGCGCTCTCCGCCACCAGAGCTTGTGATTTGCTCCCAATAATCTGTTCCGTCCTCCGCCATTCCAGAATCATCCACCGTAACGATTTGAGAAACAGTGTATGTCGATACATTATTCGCTCCATCTGAGACACTGATCGTTTCCCCGACGCCTACTGAGAACAGCACATTGAAAATGCCAGGATTATGTCCAATAAAATGTGTATTCGCGCCATCGTCTCCTGACTGAACAGAAGCACCGCCCCAGGTTGCGACTAGATTGGGATTGGCATCAATTATGGCTTGTCCGTTTCCCTGTCCCGCATTCAAATAAGTTATCAATTGCCCAGCAATCTCCAATTGATCCGCCTGCATTGTTGTTGATTGCGGCACTGCCATGTTTGGTGCGGTGGACTCCGGTGCTGAACTGTTATTAGGCTCAGCTTCATTCACTGTTGGTGAGGGTCGAGTATTTGTTTTTGCTGTCTCAGCTTCTGATTCTGCAGAATGTGCGTCTGTGTTGGACGCTCCAGAGTTGGCCGTAGCTGCTGGATTCACACTACTGCTTTGAGTAGTTATCTGGTTGCCATCCTCATTTGATTCAATTGAGTCTCCACTGTCTTTAGTTGTTGAAGACGCTGATTTAGTTTCTTCCTGACTGGTAGACTGTTCTACAATTTCTTGATCCCTTGTGGCGGATGAACCATTTTCTGATTCACCCAATACAGATGCTGCGCCGTTTGTTAGAAAAAGTGCAGCGATAATAATAAATTTAAAATAGGTACTCATTTCTGTTTCCTCCTAAGCAAAAAGCTCTCTGCTATTTGCTTACAAATTAACGGAAAAACAGCCCTATCACTGTAATGGTGCTCGTGAAATAACGAATAGTATTATTTATACTCCGAAAAGATCGTGCGGTACTCCCTTTTTAAATAGTTGTTTCATAACTTTCTTTTCTGAAAACAAAACTGGTCGAGCTTATTTTGCAGAATGACCTAAAAGCTTCCTTCTTGATTTATGAAAAGTCATAATGGGTTATTTGATAGTCTTTTATAGAAGCAAAAAGCGCTAAACGTTCTTCTTTTGTATAAGTTTTTAAATAATCTTTTAAAAGATTTAAAATCGCTGTACCCCTTGATGTATAAATGATTTGATGGAATTTCTCGAAGCTATTCTTTTTCATTTCATATAAAATTAAAGCCTTTATAAAATTTTTATCTAGCTCTTTTAAAAGTTTTTCGTAAAATTCGGACTTTTCTGAAGTGAAATCTAGAAGTTCTTCAAAATCTGCTGGAGCAGAAATATTCTTCGAAATTAGACGTATTTTTTCCTGCTGATCAGCTGCAGAGTAGGCTTCTAGCAATTGATTGAAACGACTAGATGTCATGGTGGGAGTCAATTCTAGCTCCTTCTTCTTAGGAGTAATGGTGAGAAAGAAGTCAAATGCCTTCTCAGGCTCTTCTAAGCGTTGACTAATTCCTCTTAATTGTTCAAAAATGCGATAATAATATTCATTCAATTCAAACAATTGATTCAGTTCTTGATGATGATTTTTTTCTTGAAGCTGATTCAGAGCATATTGTGCTTCGAATGGATTTAGCAGTAAACGGTCATTTTCCTTTTTTCCAATTAACAATTTACCTATAACCTGCCTGAAGACAATCTCAAACAGATTGTTCACATCTTTGCGATAATCAAATCCTAACTTCTCCTGATATGTCTCTAACAGTTCGTAAATTTGATTCTCTGGAATATTTGCAATAAAGAATACTTCCGCTGCTAAATTTTGTAGGTAGCGCTCATAAAAATCAAGACCGACAAAGTTAGCCGGAACAGCTTCAGCAAGTTGGTAATCAAGAAAGGCCTGATCGACCTCAGCTGCTCCGTAATCAATATCATAATCTGTAAAAAAACTGCCAATTTCTCGTAAGCTTTCCTCAAGAGAATCAATTCCAAAGCTTTGATAACTTATAAGGATTTTCTCATAGAGCTGTTGTAATTTCTCTATGCGTTGCTTCAATTGCTGCTTTCCTTGTTCGAAGCGCTCCGGCAAAGTTCCCTCTCCACCATTTTTTAGAACAAACTCAAGGGACTGTTGGATTCTTTCTGCTTGATCAATTGGCATAACGCTTGAACCGCTTAACCGTTCCTGCAATTTCTTCATGAAAAATGGATAAAAAGCTGGATCTAAAAGTTCGTTCCTCATTCCTCTTCCTCCAATTCCGGAAAGTCTTCAAATGAACCTTGAAGTGCTTCTACATCTCCTTGATATTTTTGATAGCGGCGTTCGATCTCTTCAAGTATTTCTTGATCTGTTATTGATCCAGAATGGTAGGCCCGCAAATAATAAAAGAGTTCCTGACAAATAGAGAAATGCTCTAAGTAATCACTTTTGTATGAAAATGGCTCCTTTGCTAAGAAATGTGCGACCGTCTGAGAATTCTCCCAACTGAAATCAAGTAAGTGATAATTCTTAAAATGCTGTTTGCGTTCCTCAGCGATTTCCCTAAAATCCGCCACCGATAATTGAAAGCTTTTGTGATTGACTTGAAGCACTTGATTGATCGTTGTTCGCGGTTCTTCCTTTTGCTCTGATAGGAATTGGTTAAATAACGAAACATCAAAATTTGACATTCATTTGTTCACCCCTTTCATAGTCCTAATAACACAGACTAGCAAAAAAGACAATCTTGAAAAAGAGTCAAAAATGTGGTATTATAAAGACAGTTAAGAAGCCGGAATTAAGCCTTCCTTAACTTTTTTTGTTTACTTTTCTAGCTGTACTCTTCATTTCGATTTGGATAAAATAACTTTAAAACAATCACACAAACAGAACCAGCGAGGACAATTTAGTTGCCATCACTGGTTCTGTTTGCTTATTCAAAATCTTAGTGTTAAAAATTGCCAAACGACTTTATTTGATCTTTCGTATTCGCTTAAACGTAATTCTTTGAATCTTGATCGGATTTAACGGCGCATCATTATCGTCTGTTTCTTGACTAGCAATCTCGCGTACCACAGACATCCCCTCAATAACCTGTCCAAAGACTGTGTAGCGTCCATCTAGCTCTGGAATTCCTCCCACCGCTTCGTAGTGAGAGCGCACTTTGTGAGGGAGATTCATACGGTATAACTGGTCGTTGTCGATATGATTTCGTTCCACGATATAGAACTGATTCCCGTTGGTATTGGGTCCATGATTCCCCAGACAAACGGCTCCGTCAAAATGATACAGCCCTTCATCCACCTCGTCTTCGAAATAACCGCCATAAATCGATGTTGCTTCGTCTCCAGAACCATCTAATGCTCCGCCTTGGATCACAAAATCCTTGATTACCCGAGCAAAGGGTGTCCCATCATAGAATCCTTGCTTAGCCAGCCCACGCCAATTCTTAACCGCTTTTGGCGCATCCTGCGGAAAGACTCTCATCGTAATGGTTCCTTCATCAGTTTCAATCAGACAAAGCTCTTCATTAGGGCGTGGAGAGGTCAGCTGAAGTAAATATTGATTCGGATAGTTAATGCCGTGATCTTGCTCTACTACTTTTTGAATATACCAATCTAGTTTTTCAACACCAAGTCGCGCTACTTTGATCAGATAAGTATATTCCTTTTTCGGTGTTGCCACACGATAAGAGACTAACCCGCGTAAATTATTGCTGCTGTTTCCTTTTACTTTGTACATACTCAAAAAATGTGCCGTTAAAAAGGTTAATTCTTGCTTCTTCAATGATTTGAATGGTTTTATCGACTTGCCTAAAACAAATGAAGCAATCTTCTCCTCATTTCCGTCAGCTAAAAATCGGGTGAAATCCCGCAATCGTTCATTGATTTCTGCTTCATCCCAATGCCGAGGAATCAATTGCTTAGTGACGGTTTCATTAATCAATTTCTTTTTAACGATAACTGCGGCAGTACCGAGAACACTAGCAGCTAAAATAATTTTCCTTTTTTTCATGTCGTGCCTCCAACCCGTTTTCTTAATTGTACCAGAAAAGGATAAAGTCAGTCCTTCTTCCAAAAGTTATCAATGATTAAGTTCTAATCGTATTATCTAAAAAACAGCTTAACATACTGGGATGCTAAGCTGTTCATAATTTATAATGATTTTTTGAACTTTCTGATTTTCTTCATCGCCCAATTATAATGACTCGATGTGGCAGAAACGAAATAACTTCCTAGTGTACTGCCACCAACCCACGGAAAGATTCCCTTTGAAAACAACTCTCCATTTGAAAAATCATTGGCAAGCTCCATCACTTGTTTATGGCTTTCTATTAATAGCTCAAGTGCTGTTTCATAGCTGGTTGTTTGGCGTTTTTCCCAAAATTCAAGGTTCATTTCCCCATAAGATTTCCAATTATAGCCTTCCTTTAAGAATTGCTTACTCTCTCCTGCCTGATTCGCTCGCACCCATTTTAACAATAATTGGTGCCACTCATATAGGTGGATCAATACATCACGAAGATTTTTATCACGTTCCCAATGCGCCTGTTTTTCATTTTTTGTATCAAAAGTAAAAGTACGGTTCAATTCTTCCTTTGGAATTGAATCTAGTAGCATAATCATTTTCTCGTACATGTCATTTCCTACCTGAATCAAGTCGTGTTTAGTTGTTGGTCTTGCCATTATAACTTCCTCCCATACCTCTGTCCTTACTATCATTATAGACTAGCACGTAACGTGGGAGTCTATAAGAAGTTCCAAATTTTTTACATTCACTCACTTTACAAAACTGCGACTCGCCCGACAAGCAAAAAACTTCCTCAGAATTACCTGAGGAAGTTGTAGTTTTAAATAATTCCCTGATCGATTTGCTTTAGTTTCCGATAATGAGCATTGGATTGTTCTAATTCACTCGGACTTCCCTGCATCGTTAAATGACCATCTTCGATGAAAATAACTTGATCCATCGCTTCAATACCCTGCAAATGGTGGGTGATCCAAATAACTGTTTTATCCTGCAGCTCATTGAAAAAGGTATTGATTAATGCCTGCTCGGTTACCGGATCGAGACCAACAGTTGGTTCGTCCAATAATATGATCGGAACTTCTTGTAATAAGATGCGCGCCAATGCTAAACGTTGGCGTTCGCCGCCAGAGAAACGTAAACCTGCTTCATCCACCATTGTCAGTAAGCCTTCTGGCAAATTCTCCACTAATTCCTTCAATTCTACTCGAGCTAATACTTGCCAAAGAGCTTCATCTGTTGCTGCCTCATTTCCAATCCGCAGGTTATTCGCGATTGTTGTATGGAAAAGATACGGTGTTTGATGGATAACACCTAGATAATTGCTGATGTCGTCACCAAATTTGTAGGTTTCTTCTCCATTTAGCGTAATTGTCCCTTCAGTGGCTCGCAGATCGCCACGAATCAGATTCGCTAATGTACTTTTGCCGGAACCACTCCGTCCCAAGATTGCGATTTTTTCGCCAGGTCGCAGCGTTAGATCAATTCCTGATAAAACACTTTTCTTACCTTCAGGATAATGATAGTGAACATTGTCAATTTTCAATGTCAAAGCGCCTGAAATTTTTGGAGTTGCTTCATGACGCTTCTGAATCGTAGGAAGATCATTCAAGTTTTTGATTGAATCTTTGTAGCTATTCGTTTCTTGAGCCGCTGCTGGCAATGGCGCAAAGGCATCAATCAACGGAAAACTGATAATACAAAAGCTGCGATCCAATTTGCCGCTCCTCCATGATTCCCAGGGAATTGACGACTGGTCCACACGAGCAGAGCGATCGTAATCACGCCAAACATCAGCTGTAAAATAAAATTACGCTTACGTTGGAAGCTTTGAAGTTTGCAATTGACCTCTCGTAATGCCTCTTCGGATTTTTCATGATGGTTCACATAATCCTGTCCACGTTGACTAAAAATCCAATCCGACACGCCCAACACATTATCAGTCAGATCACTGTATAATTCATTCTTCATCTGCTTCTGCTGTTCTTGACGAGCACCATTGATGATGACTGACCATAGAGGCAGTAGAAATACGACGATCCCTAAAAGGAGCAGCATCGCTAAAGCAAAGAAGAAAGAGAAATAGCCGATCCCAATAATTACAAAAACATAGAGCAGCCACGCGATAATCGTTGGAAAAATCGTCCTTAAATACAAATTTTGAATATGGTTGATATCTTCAGAAAGCAGTCCGAGAATGTCTCCAGTGCGATGGTTCTGTTTAAAGAAAATCGCATCCTGCTCTAACGAATCATAAAGCTTTACGCGTAAATTCGAGGTCATCTTCAAGACCCAGTTATGGCTGACTAGCCGTTCCACATATCGAAAGACAGGTCGACCGATTCCAAAAGCTCGTGTTAACACGATAGGAATATAAATCATCAGAATATTTTCCGGCAACGATGCTGCCCGACTAATCAGATAGCCTGAATTGAACATCAAGGCCCCCGCACAGAAAAAAGTGATAAAGCCTAATGTCAAAGCTAGAATCAAAGATTTCTTATATTGCTTGAAAAAGGGCTTGACCCATTCATCGGTTTTTAGGACGTCGAATAATCCGATTTGCTTCATGTCTCTTCACCTCGCAACGCCTGACTTAATTTTGTAAAGGCACCCTTTCTTTTTTGCAGCTCTTTCAAGGTTCCCTGTTCAACGAGTTTTCCGTGATCCATTACCAGCAGATAATCCATTTCGGTTAGCCAATGAAGCCGATGTGTCGCGAAAAAGACTAAATGAGTTTCCATCAGCGGCAACATTCGTTCCTTTAATTCGACTTCCGTTTCGATATCCAAATGCGCTGTTGGTTCATCGAACAATACTATCTTTCGTTCTTGATCCAAAAAGGCACGAGCTAACGCGATTCTCTGAGCCTGTCCACCACTCAGTGTGCGTGCTCCCTCGCCTAGTTTCGTATCCAAACCATCTGGCAGGTCATTCACTAAATCCGTCAAACCAGTCACTTCGATTGCCTTTAAAATCTCTTCATCGCTGGCCTGCGGATGATAAAAAGCGATATTTTCCCGTACTGATCGCTGGAAGATATATGGATTTTGCGGAATATAAATCAATTGCTCCTGCCATTGAGGCTGGTCAAAAGCGGTTAACGCTTGATCATTAAAACGAATCTGACTAGCATCAGGACGTAAAAAACCGCTCAGCAAGTTGATCAATGTTGATTTTCCAGAGCCGCTCATGCCGATAATTCCGATTTTTTGATAACCCCGTACCTTGAAATCAACTTCTGCACCAAGCTTTTCTGCGTAATTGTACTGCATCT
>OLQZ01000545.1_pt1 | contig 9508 bp, 9 predicted proteins | sample 1643191 | NCBI WGS metagenome assembly OLQZ01 (sample SAMEA3136768, study PRJEB25190) | human gut metagenome | biome: human gut; feature: human-associated habitat; material: faeces | place: Austria | collected 2013
CTAAATATTCAACAATATTGACAGGTCAAGCTTTCTTTTGATAGAATAAGAAAGCTGGTTCCATAGCTCAGCTGGATAGAGCATTCGCCTTCTAAGCGAACGGTCGCAGGTTCGAATCCTGCTGGGATCAGATAAAAAACGCAATCTAGAATCTCTAGTTGCGTTTTTCTTTTGCCTCGATAAATAAGAAATAATTTAAAACAAACAAGGGAAGCAAAGTCGTATATAGGCTGTATTCATGTAAATATTGAGCAAACCAAGTTGAGGCTGCGACTCCTACCATGAATGTAAAGATGATAATAGTTGTATAAGAAGCTTGTTTAAGCGCTTTGGCATCACCCTCGTCAATAGCCCTAGCAATGGTTAAAGAAGTATTAGTAATATTACCAGTCATCATAAAGGAAGCATAATTTACACCTCTGACTCGCTTAAAAATACCTACTTGAAGAGAGGCGAAGAATGCCAAGCCTGCAATCGTAATAGTAGAATCAACGTATGGTGTAATAATTGCAAGAATAGTCATCAAGAGAAGGGCAAGTCTAATCGCTTGCAAATGCCATCCCCACTTATGGTTAATGAGCCACTTCTTAACAAAAAAAACAAAAAACTGACCTAAAACAAAGAAAAAAATAGGTATTACATAGCTAAAAGCTCTTGCAATATGCCCCTCAACAAGGTGAATGACCAAATAGAGGAGATTGCCTGTCTGGATACTTGCAAATCGACCGTCTTGAGTATTGTAAGTATAGGCATCATTGAAGCCTCCTATATAACTAACTAGAGTTGCTACTCGTAATCCTTCAAAAACACGATAGGAGCGTTTTTTCATTCTGAACATGTCTGTTTCCTTTTTTCTACTTATGATAAGGACTTCCCTGCTGAATCATGAATGCACGATAAATTTGTTCTACTAATACAAGGCGCATAAGCTGATGAGGGAATGTTAAGAGACCAAAACTCATCAATCGATTAGCTCTCTTTTTTACTGTTGGAGAGAGTCCCAAACTGCCCCCTATAATAAAAGTAATATCTGAATAGCCTCTAAGGGTCACTTGCTCTAACTCTTTAGCAAATTGTTCCGAGGGAAATTGTTTTCCTTCAATAGCTAAGGCAATGACATAATCACGATCACCTACTTTAGCCAAGATACGCTGTCCTTCTTTGTCTAGGATAGCTTTATTTTCAGCTTCACTTGCATTATCTGGCGTCTTTTCATCCGTTAATTCTATAGATTCAAATTTTGTGAAGCGTCCTAGTCGTTTGACATACTCCGCAATGCCATCTTTCAAATATTTTTCTTTCAGTTTTCCAACGGTAATCAATTTAACTTTCATAGGGTTATTATAGCACATATCCACAATCTTTTAACACCTTATCCACACCTTTTTCGTGTCAAGCATCTCTAGTTATCCTTATAAAATCGCTGTTTATCTACACTTTTTGAAACTTATCCACAGACTGTTGATAACTGTTTTTTTAAATCACTTTATGATATAATTAAGCTTACTTTGATATGTTTATCAAAAAGGAGGACTAAACGTGAAAAAATTTAACTGGAAAAAAATAGTAGCGCCAATTGCAATGCTTGTTATTGGCTTACTAGGTGGTCTACTAGGTGCCTTTATCCTATTAACAGCAGCAGGGGTATCTTTACCAATACAACAGATACAGGTGTTAAAACAGCTAAGACCGTATACAACAATACAACAGATACAACTAAGGCCGTTAAGAAAGTACAAAATGCCGTTGTTTCTGTCATCAATTACCAAGAAGGGTCATCATCAGATTCTCTAAATGAACTTTATGGTCGTATTTTTGGTGGAGATGATAGTTCTGATTCTAGCCAAGACAAATCAAAAGATTCTGATGGGTTGCAAGTCGCTGGTGAAGGTTCCGGTGTTATCTATAAAAAAGATGGGAAAGAGGCCTACATCGTAACCAACAACCACGTTGTTGATGGTGCTAAAAAACTTGAAATCATGCTTTCAGATGGATCAAAAATTACTGGTGAACTCGTTGGTAAAGATACTTACTCTGACCTAGCAGTTGTCAAAGTTTCTTCAGATAAAATAAAAACCGTCGCAGAATTTGCAGATTCAAACTCCCTCACAGTTGGTGAAAAGGCAATTGCTATCGGTAGCCCACTTGGTACCGAATACGCCAACTCAGTAACAGAGGGAATCGTATCTAGCCTTAGCCGTACCGTAACTATGCAAAACGACAATGGTGAAACTGTCTCAACAAATGCTATCCAAACAGATGCTGCCATTAACCCTGGTAACTCTGGTGGTGCCTTAGTCAATATTGAAGGACAAGTTATCGGTATTAACTCAAGTAAGATTTCATCAACGTCAGCAGTCGCTGGTAGTGCCGTTGAAGGTATGGGATTTGCCATTCCATCAAACGATGTTGTCGAAATCATTAATCAATTGGAAAAAGACGGTAAAGTTACACGCCCAGCCCTAGGAATCTCAATGGCCGATCTTAATAGCCTTTCTAGCAGTGCAACTTCTAAATTAGATTTACCAGATGAGGTTAAATCTGGAGTTGTTGTCGGTAGCGTTCAAAAAGGTATGCCAGCTGACGGTAAACTTCAAGAAAATGATGTTATTACTGAAATTGACGGTAAGGAAATCAGCTCAAAAACTGATATTCAAACCAATCTTTACAGCCATAGTATCGGAGATACAATCAAGGTAACCTTCTATCGTGGTAAAGAGAAGAAAACTGAAGAACTTAAATTAACAAAATCTACAGAAGACTTATCTGACTAAGTCATTGACAAATCTGTCAAAAGACCTTTACAATAATGTAAAGGTCTTTTTTGGAAAGGAATAACATGCAAGAACAACTCAAAGCTTTACCTATTAGTGAAATCTACCCAAATCCTTTTCAACCTCGTATAGAATTCTCTGATGAAGAATTAGCAGAACTGAGCCAATCAATCGCTGAAAATGGACTGATACAGCCAATCATTGTCCGAAAATCGGACATTATTGGTTATGAACTAATTGCTGGGGAAAGACGTTTACGTGCCTGTAAACGTCTGGGAATGACAGAAATCCCTGCAGTCGTAAAGGAAGTCTCAGATCAAGAGAGTCGTAAACAAGCTATTATTGAAAATTTACAACGCTCGAATCTCAATCCTATTGAAGAAGCAAAGGCCTATCGTAGTTTAATTAATGATTTAGCTTACAGTCACGAGGAACTGGCAAAAGCTATGGGGAAATCCAGGCCCTATATCAGTAACGCTCTCAGACTCCTCCAACTTCCCAAAGAGATACAGACAAGTATCGAAAATGGCAAACTGAGTCAAGGACATGCTAGAGCGCTTTTATCTGTTGAGGATACCCAAAAGCAATTAACTATCTATCATCAGGTGCTTACTGAAAAATGGTCCGTTCGTACTCTGGAAAAAAGACTTCAAGAACTTCCTAAAAAACAAAAATCAAAAAAAGATATTCACATAAAAGATAAAGAAAAAGAACTAGAAAAATCACTTGGTCTCCCCGTTACTCTTCGTTATCACAAAAATCACTCTGGAACTATTCAGATCCACTTTTCGACGGAAGAAGATTTTAACAGAATTATCAACAAGCTAATTTGACCTGTGAATTAATGAGAAAAAAGAAACAAACTTATCCACATCAAAAAAATGTTGCCCTCCCTTTATTTACGAGGGTTTCTTTTTTTATTCACAACTTGTGGATAACTCTTGTGCACAATGTGAATTGTCTTTTTCAGTTGTGGATAACTTGAGAAACTTTTATCTCCTGACCTGTGGAAAACTTTTTTGTTTTATGATAGAATCAGAGAACAAGAATAAAGAAGGAGAATTGATGGAATGACCGAAAAAGAGCATTTTTTTTGGAATAAACTCTTAGAGCTGGCCAAAGAGGAACTAACACAAGCCACTTTTGATTATTATGTCCTAGATACCAAGCTCATCAAAGTTCAAAATAACGTTGCTACAATTCTGCTTGAAGAAGTCAAAAAGCTATTCTGGGAAAAGAATATGCAATCTTTCATTTTGATGGCTGGTTTTGAAGCCTATAATAGTGAAATAAAAGTTGAGTACGTCTTTGACGAAGCACTCATAAACGAGGCAAATCCAACTGTAGCAAATAATAACTTTGGTAATAAAAAGGAACAGCAGACCCCTGCTCTTCCTACATTGGACTCAGACTTAAATAGTAAGTATACCTTTGATAATTTTATCCAAGGGGATGAAAATCGTTGGTCAGTTGCTGCATCTTTAGCTGTAGCTGATTCACCAGGAGCTACTTATAACCCTCTATTTATTTACGGAGGACCTGGTCTCGGGAAAACTCACTTGCTCAATGCCATTGGAAACAAGGTCTTACATGATAATCCTCAAGCACGCATTAAATACATTACTGCAGAGAATTTTATTAATGAATTTGTTGTACATATCCGTTTAGATAAAATGGACGAACTAAAACTTAAATATCGTCATCTGGACGTTCTCTTAATTGACGATATTCAATCATTGGCTAAAAAATCAACGCAAGCCACTCAAGAGGAATTCTTCAATACTTTCAATGTACTTCACAATAATAATAAACAAATTGTCCTGACTAGCGACCGTAATCCAGATCAATTGAACGAGATGGAAGAGCGTCTTGTCACGCGCTTTAAATGGGGGTTAACCGTCAATATCACACCACCTGACTTTGAAACGCGAGTGGCCATTCTTACTAATAAGATTATGGACTATGATTATCATTTTCCTCCTGAAACAATTGAGTATTTAGCTGGCCAATTTGATTCAAATGTCCGTGACTTAGAAGGAGCCTTAAAAGATATTAGCTTAGTTGCCAATGTTCGCCAATTAGATACTATCACAGTTGAGGTAGCTGCTGAAGCTATTCGTGCACGTAAAATGGATGGTCCTAAGTTAACTCTTATTCCGATTGAGGATATCCAAACTGAGGTAGGGAAATTTTATAATGTCACTGTAAAAGAAATTAAGGCAACTAAACGAACACAAAATATTGTCTTGGCACGTCAGGTAGCCATGTATCTTGCGCGTGAAATGACTGATAACTCCCTTCCAAAAATTGGAAAAGAATTTGGCGGAAGAGACCACTCAACTGTCTTACATGCATACAATAAAATCAAAAATATGATTGCCCAAGATGACAGTTTACGCATTGAAATTGATACCATCAAAAACAAGATAAAATGACACTTGTGGATAACTATTAAAAATCATTCAAACTTTTCCACAGGCTGTGCACAAGTTCAAAGCCTTGATAAAACTATGTTTTGTAGACTTATGCACAGTGTCCACAAGACCTACTACTACTACTAAAATAATACTAATAAAAATAAAGGAGCATCATGATTCAATTTGCGATTAATAAAGCTTATTTCTTACAAGCACTTCATACGACTCGCCGTGCTATTTCTTCTAAAAATGCTATCCCAATTCTATCGACGATTAAAATCGAAGTTACCAGTGATGGTATCTATTTGACAGGATCAAATGGGCAAATCTCAATTGAAAATAGTATCTCAGTTTCGGAAGAAAATGCAGGTCTATTAATTACACAGCCAGGTAGTATCCTTTTGGAAGCAAACTTTTTCATTAATGTTGTCTCAAGCTTGCCTGATGTTACCCTTACTTTTGAAGAAATCGAACAATACCAAGTTTTACTGAAGAGTGGTAAATCAGAGATTACTTTAAAAGGGAAAGATGTTGAACAATATCCCCGTATTCAGGAAGTTGATAGCTTGACACCATTGCTCATGGACACAAAAGTGTTAAAATCTATCATTGCTGAAACTTCATTTGCAGCAAGCACTCAAGAAAGTCGTCCAATTTTAACCGGAGTTCACTTTGTTCTTTCAAATCATAAAGATCTCAAAGCTGTAGCAACTGACTCTCACCGAATGAGCCAACGTCAACTTGTTTTGGAGCATTCTGCAGATAACTTTGATGTCGTAATCCCAAGTCGCTCACTTAAAGAATTGTCGGCAGTTTTTAGCGATGATATTGAAAACTTAGAGGTCTTCTTCTCAGCAAATCAAATTCTATTCCGTAGTGAAACAATTTCTTTCTATACACGTTTACTTGAAGGAAATTATCCAGACACTAATCGTCTCTTGTCCGATTCATTTGAAACAGAAGTTGTTTTTGAGACTGCTAGCCTTCGTTCTGCTATGGAACGTTCATATTTGATTTCTAATGCTAGTCAAAGTGGTACCGTTAAACTCGAAATCATTAATGGTAGTGTCAGTGCCCATGTTAATTCGCCAGAAGTCGGAAAGGTGAATGAGGATATTGACGTGCAAGATGTTTCAGGTAGTGATTTGGTCATTAGTTTCAATCCAACCTACCTAATAGATGCTTTGAAAGCTCTTAAGAGTGAGACTGTCCGTGTACGTTTCATTTCACCAGTACGTCCATTTACATTGACGCCAGCAGATGACAGTGAGAATTTTATTCAATTGATTACACCTGTAAGAACAAACTAAAATCGAAAAAGTTATCCACTGTGGATAACTTTTTTACTAGAAAGGGAATTTATGTACCAAATTGGAAGTTTAGTTGAAATGAAAAAACCACATGCTTGTACTATCAAAGCAACAGGAAAAAAAGCTAATGAATGGGAAGTAATCCGTCTTGGAGCTGACATTAAGATTCGTTGTACGAATTGTGATCATGTGGTCATGATGAGTCGTCATGATTTCGAGAAGAAACTTAAGAAGGTTTTATAACAGGTGTTGGAGAGACTATATAACGAGAGTTTTATGTTAAGAAAATTACTTCACTAGCAATATAAAAACTTTCTATAGTTCCTAATCATCTTTTTTATAGCATTCTTTGCCTTGCTTTCCTTTTTCTGGTTCTCAAAGGGAAGTTGCCTATTTTTAACAATTTTTGTGTTATAATTAACTGAATTACTTTTTTATGGAGAAATAAATTAATGGCTTTAACAGCAGGTATCGTTGGTTTGCCAAACGTTGGTAAATCAACTCTTTTCAATGCAATTACAAAAGCGGGTGCGGAAGCTGCTAACTATCCTTTCGCAACAATTGATCCAAACGTCGGTATGGTTGAGGTACCAGATGAGCGTTTGACCAAACTGACTGAACTTATTACCCCTAAAAAGACAGTTCCAACCACATTTGAGTTCACAGATATTGCGGGTATCGTAAAAGGAGCATCAAAGGGTGAAGGTCTTGGAAATAAGTTTTTGGCGAACATTCGTGAAGTAGATGCGATTGTCCATGTGGTTCGTGCCTTCGATGATGAAAATGTTATGCGTGAACAAGGGCGTGAGGATGCCTTTGTAGATCCGATGGCTGATATTGATACAATCAACCTAGAATTGATTTTGGCTGACCTTGAATCAATTAACAAACGTTATGCGCGTGTCGAAAAAATTGCGCGTACACAAAAAGATAAAGATTCTGTGGCAGAGTTTAATATTCTTCAAAAGATTAAACCTGTTCTAGAAGATGGTAAGTCTGCACGTACGATTGATTTTACTGAGGAAGAGCAAAAAATTGTTAAGGGACTCTTCCTCTTGACAACAAAACCAGTACTTTATGTGGCTAACGTTGATGAAGACCAAGTCGCAAATCCTGATGATATTGATTATGTCAAACAAATTCGTGAGTTTGCAGCGACTGAAAATGCAGAAGTAGTTGTTATCTCGGCACGTGTTGAGGAAGAAATTTCTGAATTGGATGATGAAGACAAAGAAATGTTCTTGGAAGACCTTGGTTTGACAGAATCAGGAGTTGATAAACTGACACGCGCAGCCTATCATTTGCTTGGTCTAGGAACTTACTTTACTGCTGGTGAGAAAGAAGTGCGTGCTTGGACCTTTAAACGAGGCATCAAGGCTCCACAAGCAGCAGGAATTATCCACTCTGACTTCGAGAAAGGATTTATCCGTGCCGTAACCATGTCTTACGATGATCTCATTAAATATGGTTCTGAGAAAGCTGTTAAGGAAGCTGGTCGCCTTCGTGAAGAAGGAAAAGAATACGTTGTTCAAGATGGCGACATCATGGAATTCCGTTTCAACGTTTAGAAAATAAAAAATAGTGCACAAGGCTGAAAAGTATTTTTCAGTCCTTTTGCTGTTTATCAAAGAGGAGAAATAATGACAAAATTAGTAGTTGGCTTGGGAAATCCTGGTTCAAAATACCATGAGACACGTCACAATGTTGGTTTTATGGCTATTGACCTAATGGCTAAGGAACTGGGATTAACCTTTTCTGAGGAAAAGACCTTTAAGGCTGAAGTGGCTTCGACCTTTTTAAATGGTGAGAAGGTTTATTTTGTGAAACCAACAACCTTTATGAATCTATCAGGTCTAGCTGTTAGAGCATTGCTAGCTTATTACAATATTCCCATGGAGGATTTTATCGTTATTTACGATGATTTAGATATGGAAGTTGGGAAATTGCGCTTTCGTCAAAAAGGTTCAGCAGGTGGTCATAATGGGATTAAATCTATCATTGCTGAAACTGGCACTCAAGAATTTGACCGTATAAAAATTGGTATTGGCCGCCCACAGAAAGGAATGACGGTCGTTAATCATGTCCTTGGAAAATTTAGTGAAGATGATTATGCCACAATTTTACTGACTTTAGACAAGGTAGAGACGGCCCTCAATCATTACCTTAAAACCAATGATTTCGAAGACACCATGAGGCGTTATAATGGCTAATACCCTATTAGATCTTTTTGAGAAGAATCCTCAATTGCTTGAGTGGCGTGATAAAGTAACTTTATTGAGTAGACAGTTGGTTATGGGATTTTCTGGTTCCAGCAAGGCAGTTGTCATGGCATCTGCCCTTTCTGAGCAGGTTCCTAAGATTCTAATCGTTACTTCAACACAAAATGAAGCTGAGCAACTAACAGGAGATTTGTCAGCTATCTTAGGAGAGGATAAGGTTTATTCTTTTTTTGCAGATGATGTAGTAGCTGCAGAGTTTATCTTCGCTTCTCCAGAAAAGACCCATTCTCGTCTCGAAAGTCTTAATTTTTTAATGGATAAAGAGTCAAGTGGAATCTTGGTTACGAGTTTAGTTGGTACTAAGTTACATTTGCCTAATCCTGAGGTTTATAAAGACTCTCGTATTAACTTAGCACTAGGGGAAGAACATGATTTAGAGGCTCTCAGTAAGCATCTGACTCATATTGGATACCAAAGGGTAGAGCAGGTTCTCTCCCCTGGTGAGTTCAGTCGTAGGGGCGATATTTTAGATATTTATGAACTGACTGCAGAACTCCCCTACCGTTTAGAATTTTTTGGAGATGAGATTGATGGTATTCGTCAGTTTGATAGCGATAGTCAGAAATCTTTAGATAATTTAGAGCATATTATCGTATCTCCGGCAGATGATATTATCTTAACAAGAGAAGATTACCAACGTGCTGAGAAGACCCTAGAAAGTGCGGCCTCAAAGGCAGAAGGTCCTCATAAGGCTTACCTTGAGGAGGTTCTGTCGGTTACGATTGATG
>OLQZ01000549.1_pt1 | contig 9389 bp, 8 predicted proteins | sample 1643191 | NCBI WGS metagenome assembly OLQZ01 (sample SAMEA3136768, study PRJEB25190) | human gut metagenome | biome: human gut; feature: human-associated habitat; material: faeces | place: Austria | collected 2013
AAGTCCAACAAAATCTGTACGATAATTTTGATAAAAAGCATGCCAAAGATGCTCCGCCGACTCTGAATCACGTTGATAATGGTGCGGTCTGCAATCTCATCCTCGATAAAATAGGTTGGATGGGTGATACTGTGGCTAGAAAAATACCAAGTAAAAAGCAAGATAAACAGCTCAAAAGTATCTTGCTGGCTGTCAAAATAGGTCAGAAAACCCGTAACTAGAAAGAAAATTCCCAGGTTGGCAAAGAGAAGATTGACTTTGAACTGTTTGTATTCGCTGAGTTGACGACTAAACTCTCGCCCAATCGCTGATAGCATCATTTGAGCACCTCATACAGCAAATCTTCCAAAGAGGCAGGTTCTCGGGTGAACTGCAAGACTTCTGTTTCTTCCAGCAATAGCCGATAAAGGTCTGGATTTCTGGTCTCTACCGAAATCCCACCGTTAAGCACCTTGTAGTCCAGCTCAGGGAATCTTTGTTTCAGTACACTTTCTGCACTCTTATCTAGAAGCAAGTGATAGACTTCATACTGGTGGACATTGCCAAAAATCTCTTCAAAGGTTCCGTCACGATAAAGCCGCCCCTCCTGAATTACCACCACCCGAGTGCTGACCTTCTTGATAAAACTAGCGTCATGACTGGTGATGAAAATACTGGCTTGATGGGGACGAACATAATCCTTCAAAAGAGTCATCAGCTGTTTTTTTGCCAACAAATCTAGCCCATTGGTCGGCTCATCCAAACAGAGTACTTTCGGTTTTTGCACTAAGGCTAAGATTAAGGTCAATTTCTGACGGTTGCCCTGGGACAGTTCTGAAACCAGCGTGTCCTTATAAGGGGTAAAAGCCAGCTGGTCACACAAGACATCTACCTCTGCCTTGATATGAGACAAGGCAATCCCATTCAAGCCTAGAAAATATTGGAGATTTTCCATAGCTGTCAAATAACTGTACAACCCCTGCCCGCTCTCCAAGACAAACTTGACCAGCGAGTGGATTTTCTTGGAGCGATTAGAAACGCCATGTACACGAACCTCGCCCTTATCCTGCAAAAAAATCCCTGACAAGAGCTTGATAAAAGTCGACTTACCGGCACCATTGCCACCAACGATGGTGAAGATTTCACCTGAATCCGCTTGAAAATCAGGAATGTCTAACACCAACTTCTTGTGAAAACTCTTTTGAACTTGTGAAAATATTATGTTAGTCATTTAAGATAACCCCTAGATTTAGAAGATTCCCTTTAATTTGTTCAATTATTTTTTCAATATCTATAATTTCAGTATTATTAGGAAAATTATATTGCTTTGGAATATAGAGATTGTAGATATACTCATTTTTCCCCTCTTCATTAACACTCTGAGCAATCTCACGAATTTTTTCATTAATTTGTTTTTCCATTTTACCCTCCAATACGGTTTAAAATTGTTTTAACTTCAAGCATTTTGCCATCAATTTCATACATTACTTTAACCACACCCTAACCCTGCATCCTCCTATACTCCTTCGACTTCTCTCCATACCAGTCCTTAGCTGAGTAGCCAAATTGCTCTCGATATTGCTCAGAATATTTAAAAAGGTAATAGCCTCGTAGCAAATCAATGGAAAAGACATAAGTCGCAAAGACAAATATAGCAGGCATGATAGGCATTAACACCGCATCAATGCTCCCTCTAATGTCACTTCCAGTAGAGCGATCAAACAGTACCAGCCCAGCTGTAATCCCTGTCCCACCTAAAAAGACCAAGCCATCTGAAATCTTTTCGGTTACAAGAGCTACCATAGGGCTAAACTCTGTCTGATTTTGAAGAGCTTCTTTCAGTTTACGGGGAACCGTTCGAATCAAGTAATAAATGGAAAGAAGAAACATAGCACCCGATAGTATGCTGACAATATTTCGTCGTGTCATCATCATTATACCAGCACATACTGTAAAGGTAGCGAGTAAGACTACCATGTAAAAGTAGGTGCAAAATTTTAGTTTCATTGGACTTCTTCTGTACTTAATTGAAAAGAACAGATAGACCAGATACATGACCACATACAAGATAATCATGGGCCACTGAATCCAAGAAAATGTAGGATCTTGTTCAACGGTCAAGCCCTTTATAAACATCGGTGTGGCAATAGAAGAAAAGTAAAGAAGGATTGAAGTGATAAACAAGCCAATAGATCGTTTCCAGCTTCCTTTTTGATTGAGCTTTTCTACGGTCTCCTTAGTGACAAGAGACTGGCTTTGCTCGAATGTATAATTTAAGAATTTCAATAGTTTTCTCCTTTTATCAAGAAAAAACAGGAAGGTTTCCCCTCCTGTTTCTTAATTAATCCTCGCCATCTGGACCTGATTTATAAGTAAGGTAGAACGTATCGTCATCTTCTTTGGTATCAAATGACAAGTAAACACTCTTGAGTTTACCATCTCCAGCCTCATAGTCACTATAAGAAATACTCATTTCTTTTTTGAATTCACCTTGACGAGATGTTGAGATTGTGTATTCTGCACTTGAAGCTTTAGGGTGATCCTTAACGATATCTTCAAGTTTCGTACCATTTGATGGATCAGTGTAATCACCCTTATTGAGAGCATCAAACTGTTCTTTTGTCCAGTCAGCTTTGTAAGAGCGATCAACTTCTACTTTATCTTGAGGGAATCTACCTGAAGCATATGACAAGATAAATGTACCGTCATATTGTTTCTTAAAGTTTAGGTAAACACTTTCACCATAGTCTTTACCAGAGTAATTCAACTTCATCTCATCGCCAGAGATTTGTGCATCAGAAGCCTTACCATAAGTCTTGATGATAGACTTAACGGTATCCTTACCTGCTTTCAACTTCTTGAACTTAGATTCATTCCAGTCAAATTTAGCATTTTTGTCAATGTAATCGTTGACGTCAGTGCTATCACCTTTTGAATCAGATTTAGAATCAGATTTAGAGTCAGATTTTGAATCGCTGTCATCATCTTTCTTGTCAGCGTCATCATCGTCTTTATCAGCAACTTTTGATGTCTTGCTTGAGCTTGTGTTGTCACTAGCGTTTTGAGAGATTTGGAAAATCAAACCACCAATAGAAACAAAGAGCATGAGACCAGCAACACCTGTTGCAATGATTGAGAGCAATTTCTTGCTTGATTTAAGGCTAAAGACAAGCGAAACAACTGCCACTGCAACTGCGAGGACTGTCAAGATGATGAAGAGCCAAGCAGGACCTACGAACCATGCCAAGATTGCAAAGATTACTGAAAGTGCAATCGCAACGATTGGCAAGATAAGATTGAAAAGAGGTTTATCTGCTGAGCCAGCTGCTGCTGGATTAGGAACTGTTCCAAATCCTGGAGCTGAAGAGATAGGTGCCTTTTCAAACATGCTTGAATCAAATTGCGGGGTTGGTTGTTGCACAGGTGCTTCTGAGAAAGCTTCTGCACCAACTGGTGATTCACTGCTTGCTTGTTCTGCGACAGCATCTTCAGCTGTTTCAGCCACATCTGCGATGTCATCTTGTTCTGTGACTTCTTCAGTAGCAACTGGTTCATTAGCTGGTGCTTCTACAGATGCTGCTTGAGCAGTCAAAGCGCTAGTATCAAAGTCAGCTGCTTTAGCGTCCAAAAATTCTTGGGGGCTAGGTTTACGCCCATGTACCGACTCAAAGAGTTCAGCCCATTCTGCTTTAGTTGACATAAAAATCTCCTTTTATCAAGAAATCTAAACAAGAGATCCCTTCGACTTGGCGAAGTTTTCTATAGTTAGGAGTTAGACACCTCTCTCTGATAAGAGCAAGTAGCATGCGTCCTTTCAAAAGTCAGCCCTCGCTTTTTAGCCTGAGGCAACCTTTTTCTTATATCTAGTCCCATTGTTCATTTTCTTGTTGATAGTTCCATTCTACCATATTTAAAGACCTCTGTTAACCGTTTCCCAAAAGGTTTTTTTCTGCTACAATAGTAGGTATAATGCACCAAAGGAGTTATATATGAAAAACATTAAAAAGTACATTCCATTAATTATTGTACTTGTTATCGCCGGACTAGGTTTTGCTTATCGAGAGAATATCTCACGCGCCGTTCGTGGAGATGCTTATGTTGATAATAAGATATTCACTAAACAATTAGAAAAGGCTCAAAAATCTGGAAAAGATGCCTTTCCACAGTTGTCAGACAAGGTTGGTAAGGACGAAGCCGAAGTTATCCTCCACACTTCAAAGGGTGATATCACAGTCAAACTCTTCCCTACACTTGCTCCTAAGGCTTCTGAAAACTTCTTGAAGCATGCCAAGGACAAATACTATGATGGGCTTACCTTCCACCGTGTAATCAAGGACTTCATGATTCAAAGTGGTGACCCTAAGGGTGACGGTACTGGCGGAGAATCTATCTGGAAAAAAGGTTTCGCTGTTGAGCCTACACCATTCCTATACAACATCCGTGGCGCACTTGCTATGGCTAATACTGGTGCTAAAGAGTCAAACGGCAGCCAATTCTACATTGTTCAAAACAAGGATGATCAAAGCAAACAGCTAGGAAATGCTGGCTATCCAAAACCTATCATTGACGCCTACAAAAAGGGTGGTTACCCAGCTGGCGATACTAAATATACCGTCTTTGGTCAAGTCATCAAAGGCATGGATGTCGTTGATACCATTGGCAATCTTGAAGTCGATGACAACAGCAAACCAAAAGAAAATGTAACGGTCAATTCCGTTGAAGTCGTTAAAGACTACAAATTCAAATAAACAAAAATCCGAGAAGCTGATTCTCGGATTTCTTTTTTATTTAACAGCGGTGAGGAGATAATCACCAGTGTTAACACGAGCTTCTTTAGTTGTTAAGACATCATCAAAGTCAGCTGTATTGGTTACAATGACTGGTGTGATAACCGGTAATTTAGCATCTCGGATAGTTGCTAGGTCAAATTCTATAAGTTTTTGACCCGCTTCTACGACATCCCCTGCTTCCACATAGGTCTTGAACCCTTTTCCAGCAAGAGAAACAGTGTCCATACCAATATGGATGAGAAGCTCTGCACCATTTTCAGTTGTCAAACCAATAGCATGGCCAGTAGGGAAGACTAAATTCACCGTTGCCTTAGTTGGTGCGACCACTACCCCATCAGTAGGGTCAATAGCGATTCCTTTACCCATAGCTCCTGAAGCAAAGACTTGGTCAGGAACTTGGTCAACAATATTCCCGATGAGTGGGCTAGCAATGATTTCTTGTTGAATTTCCTTAGGAGCAGGTGCAGCTTCCTCAGCTTTTTCTTCAACCTTAGCTACTCCACCACCGTATAGATTTGGTACTCGTACAAAGAGTTGGATAAGGAAGGCAAGAACACCACCCACAATGGCAATGATAATGGCAATGATGACTTTAGAAAGATTACCGTCAGGTCCAATAAGGCTTGGGAAGACAAAGACACCCAGACCACCTATTGAATACGTCTTAATATCTAGGGCCATCATGGCAGCCCCCATAAGTCCTGAAACACCACATGAAATGTAGAATGGCGTTTTCATTGGAAGGGTTACCCCATAGATAGCAGGTTCTGTAACCCCAAAAATAGATGAAATGAAGGCTGGCATAGAGATGGTACGAACTTTTTCTTCTTTCGTTTTAAGCATGATAGCTCCCAACACACCTGTTTGCGTGAAACATGGAAGGATAGCCGCTGAAAGAATAATAGAACTTCCGTTTGTTGCCACATCTAAGATAGCAAGGGGAACAAGTGCCCAGTGCATTCCGAACATAACCAAGACTTGCCACAAAATACCAAGTATAAGACCAAAGACAATCGGACTAAAATTCATGATTGCTTGGAAAAGGCTTGTCAATCCATCAGAGAAAGTATTGGCAACTGGTCCTACCACCAAGAATGTTAATGGGACAGTAATGAGTAATGTAAAGAAAGGCACTACGAAGACTTTAATGACATCTGGAGTAATCTTGGTAAAGAATTTTTGAATGTATGAAGCCACCCAAACGGCCAAGATAGAAGGCATTACAGTTGAGAGATAGCCACCTGCAGGAAGCGCAAATGGAATAACTCCTAGAACATGACCTTGACCAGCTTTCTGAAGAGCAGTCACCAGCGTAGCAATATCAGGATAAACAAGTGCCGCTGCAATCGCAATAGCTGTAAACTCATTAACCTTGAAACGACGAGCAGATGTCAAAGCAATTAAGATTGGCAAGAACTGGAAGAAACCATCTCCTGCTGCATTCAAGATGACATACATAGGACTCGTTGCAGCTGACAAGCCACAAGCTGCCATGATAGCAACTATCCCTTTGATAATCCCCGCCGCAGCCAAAGGTCCAAGGAAAGGTTGGAAAATACTTGAAACCAAAGATACAAAGCGGTCAAAAAGATTCCCTTTAGGCGCATCACCTTCATCAATATCAAGACTACCACCTGCTGGAAGACCGCCAACTTGGAGAACCTCCGCATAAACATCAGGGACATGGTTACCGATAACGACCTGATATTGACCACCTGCCTTAACAACAGTAACAACACCGTCACGGTTCTTAAGGTAGTCATCATCTGCTTTAGACTCATCTTTCAAATCAAAGCGCAAACGTGTCACACAATGTTTTAAGCTATTGACATTTTGCTTACCACCAACGTGTTTGAGAATGTCTTCAGCTAATTCAGTATATTTAGCCATAAGGGCTCCTTTCTTTTCTAGGATTTTAGTTCTTTCGAGGCTTTTTCAACGAAAAAAACCTAAATAAATACCAAGAACCAATTAGGGTGAGTATACACTACTCCCATTAGTTTTCCGTATTTATCTAGGTTTTGCCTGCTGACCAGTAACAATCCTTTTGATATGGTTATATAATATCAGAGTCCAAATATTTTTGCAAGCCCTTACAAAAATATTTTTTGTTTTTTGAGGTAAAATCTTGACCAAGATAATAAGTCATGATAAACTATTGTTAGTTTATAAACTAACAGAAAGAGAGTTACACGATGAAAACAAGTGCAATTATTGAATTTAAAGATACATACGCTAGCATGAAATGCCACGAGCTTGGTTACCAAACCAAGGAAACTGCCTTAGCTATTATTTCTCCTACTGGACATATTCTATCAAGTACACCGCTTTTCAGAAAGGTATATGGTTCAAATACTGCTCACATCGACCAACTTCCTTTCAATATAGATAACCTCAGTATCACAGCAAGAGGTCTTAGTAAAAAGGCTAAAGCCAACTTGGAAGATTGGATTACCCATACTATAATTCTTCCAATGGACTATGATAAGTCCTTTACTAAGCATCAAGAACTTTTGCACCTCTTAGCAGATTCACCTATCGTTGAGTCTGTCCAATCTTTAACTTATAAGACAGTAAAGATTCATTTTTCCGAAGCACTCAATGATGAAAATATTCGCCAACTGCAAGGTTTTATTCTCGCTCAGGCAGGTATCTACAGCTATATTGGGACATCTACAGTCTCAGACCGAAATGCCCACCAGGCTCTTGAATGGGCTAAACTTGATGTTAATGGTCGTTCGCACAACGATCACAAGCCTGCTATTTTCCATCGTAGTAAGGGGCTCTTAAGTGGTTTCTTTCACCATGGAAGTCAAGAAAGTATTGCATAGATAATAATTGGGACACCTTGTGTCCTTTTTTTGACAACAAAAAACTCACCATAAAGGTGAGCTAAATTGATTTATTTACTGTGTTTCCAGTTACTATAGATACTAAATACGACAATCCAGATGGCTGCCCCAATAGCTCCGACAACTGTTGACTTTTGCAAGAAGAGACAAACAAAGACGAAGATGAAGAAAAGGATAGTCAATGGATTAAGAATCTTATAGGCTGGCATAAGGAAGCCATCTGCCATAAACTCTTGAGACTTACGGTACTTGAGATGAGCAAGCATGGTCAAAATATAGATGGCAATGTAGACACCTGATGAAGATGCGGTAATCAAAGCGAAGGCGTCAGATACACCAGGTAAGACGTTGATGAAGGCTGAAACACAAACTACAATGGCTGAAACAATGATAGCACGTGAAGGAATACCATTACGGGCCAAGGTATCAAGTTTCAAAGATTTCATAACCTTACTGTTTGGTGTTTCCCTAGCGATTTGGAAAAGGTGACGGCCAGTTGAATAAAGTGTTGAATTCAAAGAAGAGGCTGCTGCTGTCAAAACAACAAAGTTAATGAAAGCCGCTGCCCACTTGATACCAGCCATTTGGAAGACCGTTACGAAGGGTGATTCATTAACTGGAAGTTTTTGCCATGGGAAGATAGCCATGAGGGCAATGAGGGCACCCACATAGAAAATGACAATACGAATCGGAATTTCCTTAATTGCCTTTGGTAAAACCTTACGTGGATTTGCTGTCTCAGATGTTGTAATCCCTACAAATTCGATGGCTTGGTAGGCAAAGAAGACCATTTGGAAGGTCATGACAAAGCTCACCCAACCTTTAGGGAACATCTGAAAGCCGTGTGTAATATTGGAAAGGCTAGCATGTCCAGCAGGCGTTTCAAAGTTAGTTGCTACCATGAAGATACCTGTTGCGATAAGAGCAAGAATGGTGATAATCTTGATCATCCCAAACCAAAACTCAACTTCCCCGAAAATCTTAACCGCAATCAAGTTAACCGAACTCAGGATAATCAAGAAGACAATCTGAATCTGCCAGGCAGGCCAACTTGGAAACCAAAACTGCACATAGTTCGATACAGCCGTAATTTCTGCCATACCAAGAAATACCAGTGATACCCAGTAAGACCAACCTGAGAAGAATCCCCAGCCTTTACCAAGGTATTTCGTAATAAAATTAATAAAGGTATGTTGGTCCGGGTCCATGTAGAGCATCTCACCGATAGCTCGCATCATGAGGTACATGAAGACACCTGTCAGCATATAAACAAGTATGATTGAAGGTCCTGTTAGGGAAAGGGAACGCCCTGCCCCAAGGAAGAGACCTGTACCGATTGTACCAGCGATGGCAATCAGCTGGACGTGACGGTTTTGAAGACCACGCACCATCCCATTCTCAGTCTGGTTGTCGTCGTCTTTATGATGTTGCTTTTGCGACATTTTTTTCACTCCAATTCTATTAAGCAAGACTCATTGAGTCCTGCAATTTTTAACATAACTTATATTGTACCATTTTTGAAATAATTGGTCAATATTATACAGAATATTCAGAATTTTATACTTCAAAACAAGGGCTTGGAAAACTTCCAAACCCTTGTTACTAGTTATTATGATTCAGGATCATCAAGGCTACGACCATGCAAGCCTTTTTCACGTTGGACTTGACGTAGTTTTTCAGGTGTCACATCGTTACCTTCTTCGTCAACCACTTTAATTCCTTCGATGTGGTGACGAACTGAGCGACGATAACCCTCAATGTATTCTTC
>OLQZ01000552.1_pt1 | contig 9315 bp, 9 predicted proteins | sample 1643191 | NCBI WGS metagenome assembly OLQZ01 (sample SAMEA3136768, study PRJEB25190) | human gut metagenome | biome: human gut; feature: human-associated habitat; material: faeces | place: Austria | collected 2013
GAGCCAATGATGCCTGTCCCAAAAATTTCCCCTAGCATCGACCAGCCTAATTTTTGTCCCCATTGATAAAATAAACCAGCAAAAAACGCGCCAAAGACGGCACCTGTTAACGCTAATGGCGGAATACCTAAGAATGTCATACGGATTAAGCCGCAGACAAGTGCCATGAGCGTTCCATAAAGAGGACCTAATAAAACTCCGGCAATAATGTTCATGACACTGGACATAGGGGCCATTCCCTCAATTCGCATTAATGGTGATAATACGACGTCCATCGCAATCATTAAAGCTAGTAACGTAACTCTGTGGATTCGATTTTTTTCCACGTAAAAAAACTCCTTTCTGCGAGAAGCAAAAGGAGGCGCGACTGAAAAAGACAGAAAAACCCAACCACAAATAAACGTAGTTGGGTGCAATAATCGGTCAAAATTTCAAGACATTTCCCTGCGCCAGTCCTAACTGTTTCAGGTTCCATGGGTATAATCTCAGCTAATAGCACCCCAAATGTTTCTCTTCAATTGGCTTTAGTATAGCATAGTTTTTTGGAAGCGACTACTAAAATTGCCAAAGAGTTTTCCCACAAAAACAGAAAAAACATCATGCCCAAAAAGTTCGATTTTTTGGGCATGACGTTTTTCATACTTTCGTTGGTCTTATTATTTAGAATCCTGGCATTCCTTTGGTGTATTTACCTAAAGTTGCTTCGGTTTCTTTTTCAATTTTTACTAACGCATCGTTGACAGCCATAATGACTAAATCTTGTAACATATCAACGTCTTCAGGATCAACCACGTCCTCTTTAATGGTCAAATCTTTCATTGTGCGATCACCAGTAAAGGTCGCTGTCACAAGTTGATTGGTGGCTTCACCGATAAATTCTTTTTCATTTAGCGCTTCTTGCGCTTTGGCCATTTCTTTTTGCATTTTTTGTACTTGTTTCATCATGCCTTGCATGTTGCCCATTCCTCGCATCATAATTCCTCGACTCCTTCATATTAATCATCTAGTACTTCGACAAGCTCTTCACCAAACATAGCGATTGCTTCATCTACTACTGGATTTTCTTGTGAATGTTCATTTGTTACAGGCGGTTCGTCCGCTAGACGAGCCATTTCATTTTCAGGTTCAGAATGATTCAAACTGCCCTGATTTTGGTTAATAAAACTTTGTCTTAGTTTTGGCCAGCTTTCTCTAGTAATGCAGACCATCTCTGGTGTATAGTCCATCAAACGGCTTAAATTATTATTGAAAGCTAACTGCATCTCTTCATCGTCTGTTGCACGAGCACAAACAATCTCATAGTCAAATGCCACCACGATGCCCTTAGGACTCGCTGCGACAGGTTCACTAGCTTTGAGCATCGCTCGTTGAGTCACAGATAATGTTTGCAGTAAGTCTTCCCAGACATTTTTCACATTCATTAAATGTGTTCTAGTCGCTTCGTTTAAGACTTGATATACCCGTTCTGTGGGTACACGGAACGAACTTTTTGGCGCTTGTGGTCGTGCTTGTTGACGTGGCGCATCTGCTTCTTTAGCAGCTACACCGTGTTTCTTTAATTCAGCCAGTTCTTTCTTCAGTTGCCCGATTTGATTTTGTAAATCTGCTAATTCTGGATTTCCCTCTGTACTACCATCTTGATTAGCTGTTTCTGGCGTGTTGTGTTTATTGGGTTGCACCGTTTTAGCTAATTTGACAGTGGCTACTTCCAGATAGATATTCGCATTGTTGGTAAAGCGGATCTCATTTTGTGTGTCACTTAAAATTTGGATTAGTTGGTAGATTTTTTCAGCAGGCGTTTGTGTAGCTAGTTCCTTAAATGCTTCTGTCAAAGTGCCTGCTTTTTCTGCTAATAACTTCGGTGCTTGCTGATACATCAGTAAATCTCGACAATATAATAACAAATCTTCTAAGAAACGGCGCGCTTCTTTGCCTTCGCCTAAAATACTTTCCAAGCCTTCTAATGCTCGTTCAACATCACCGGCGACACAACACTGAATATAATGATCCATCATTTCATAGGTTAGGCTGCCTGTCACTTGCATTGCATCTTCCAGTGTTACTTTTTCATCACTAAATGAAATCGTTTGATCCAAGATACTCAAGGCATCTCGCATCCCACCTTCCGCAGCACGCCCAATCACATAAAGGGCTTGTTCCTCATAATCGAGAGCCATTTCCTGCATGATATGGGCCATATGATCGACGATATCTTGCGTACTAATTCGCTTAAAATCAAAGCGTTGCGTCCGTGAGATAATCGTTAACGGAATCTTGTGTGGTTCAGTCGTTGCTAAGATAAAAATAACATGAGCAGGAGGTTCCTCGATTGTTTTTAATAATGCATTGAATGCTCCAGAAGTCATCATATGAACTTCATCAATAATATAAACTTTGTACTCGGCTTGTGTCGGTGCATACTTTGCTTTATCACGAATATCACGGATTTCTTCCACGCCATTATTACTCGCCGCATCAATTTCAATGACATCATTTAAACGACCTTCCGTAATGGCTACACAGGTTTCACAAACATTACAAGGTTCACCATCTTGACTATGTTTACAGTTAATCGCTTTAGCGAAAATTTTTGCGGCACTGGTTTTACCTGTACCACGAGGGCCAGTAAATAAATAGGCATGAGATGTTTTCTTTTGCACTATCGCATTTTTCAGTGTCTGAGTAATTGCTTTTTGTCCTACTACGTCATCGAAACGTTGTGAACGCCAGACCCGATAAAGTGCTTGATAAGCCATTTTTTACCCTCCCTTATTTTTCATTCTTATCTATTATACGTGATTTTTAGTCATTCGGCATCTTTTTTCTTTTAATGAGTCACTGGCGCAACCATTGCTAAAAAAGCCGCTTTTCCTTCACTTGTTTCTGCAAACGCGCTGGCTTCTTTTAATCGCTGTTGATACGCTGAAGCGACAGTTTCAAGTGCCTGCGTTTTCTGGTTGTTCCAAGTCGTTAAACCTTGGACTTCTGCTAACGTTAACGAAGGCTTTGCTTGAGGTCGACTAAAAATTAAGTCCATGACATATAAAAGTTCTTTTCGTCGGGCAACGATTTGTATCTCATCCGTTGGCAGTTTTAGCATTTGCCATTGCTCAAAAATATCATTTGCGGCTTGGGCAACTTCTGACGCATTCGGTCCCTCTAGGCGAAATGTCACAACTGGCCAATTCACCATTCCTGCGTTGATTAAAGGATAGTTAGCTAACTCAACATATTCTGAAATGCTCGCTTCGGCTAATGGAAATTGTTGCAAACCCGTTTGATAATAGACATGCTCATTTTGTTCAAAGTCAGCATCAATCCCAGCAAAATAATGAGGAAAGACCTCAACAATTTTCAACAATTGCTGAAAAGTCTTAATTGAACATTTCGCTGCCTGATGTTTTTCAAACGCAATCACACCTTGTTGCTGATATTGTGCCTGTTTTACAAAGGAAAACCCCCAGCTTTCGCCATCTAAGTTCATTCGAATCACTCGATGGTTCGTAGTCGCAGGAAATTGCTGACTTCCCTGGTAGCCTTCTGTTGCCATGCACCATTCACAGCGGGGATAGCTTTGTGCAGAGAGCGTTGCTTTTGACGCCTCACTGTGGACCTTATTTGCTAAAAAATCACCATAGACTGTTGAAAAAACAACAGGTTCTTCCTGTTCAATGACCGTACCGTTTTTTTGACAAAGTTGGTAAAAATACTCGGTAGCCTCTTGTGGCTCTTTAGCATAATGCTGTGCAAAAAAAGCATTAACCACAGAAGGTGGCGGTGTCAACAAATCCATCAATTGCACCACGAACTGTTCTTTTTGTTGCTCTGTTTTTACAAGTTGATTGGCACTCGCAATTTGACACAATTGTTCCGCCAAATCAGCGGCGGGTGTTGCCACAGGCCGTATGTCTACTTCGCCTAATTCTTGTTCACCAATCATTGATAATAGACGGTTCTGAAGATATAAGCGATCCAACTCCATCCAACCACCTGCTTGAATAGCAAGTGTGGTAAAATCGGCAATCATTTGACTCGTGGTCATCGATTCATTCCTCCTATTACTTTTCTTGATACCCATGTGGATGAGCTTGGTGCCATTGCCAAGCGGTGGCGATAATATCCTTGACCTCAGTTACTTCTGGTTGCCAGCCTAAAACTCGTTTGGCTTTTTCACTAGAAGCAATTAACGTACTAGGATCCCCTGCTCGGCGTGGGGCGATTGTCGCAGGAATTTCTTGACCTGTCACTTCGCGTGCAGCATCTAACATTTCTTTAACAGAATAGCCGTTGTTGCTACCCAGGTTAAAGACGTCACTTTCGCCGCCATTTTTCAAGTATTCTAAAGCCAAAATATGTGCTGCAATCAAGTCTTCAATATAAACATAATCTCGAATGCACGTGCCATCTGGTGTATCATAATCATCCCCAAAAATACTTAGCTCTGCTCGTTGGCCTAATGCCACTTGTAAAATAATTGGCACAATATGCGTTTCTGGCGTGTGATCCTCACCAATTGAGGCATCTTTTTTTGCTCCTGCAACATTAAAATAACGCAAAGCAACATATTTCATTCCATAAGCGTTGTCGCACCATTTCATGATTTTTTCCATCATTAATTTACTTTCCCCATACGGGTTTTTAGGATTCGTTGGGGTTTCTTCTGTAATAGGCATTGCTTTTGGTTCGCCATAAGTGGCCGCTGTGGAAGAAAAAACAATATGTTTCACTCCGAATTCTTGCATGACTTCCAAGGCAATTTGAGTGCCGTGAACATTGTTATTGAAATACATTAACGGTTTCTCCACGGATTCTCCTACTAAAGAATTGGCCGCAAAGTGCAACACCCCTTCAATTGATTCTTTTTCAAAGACACTACGTAAAAAAGCTTTATCACGAATATCGCCTTCATAGAAAGTCGCTTGTTCATGAACTGCTGAACGATGCCCTGTTAATAAATTATCAACAACCACAACGGTATAGCCTTTTGAAATTAATTGATCGACGGCATGTGAGCCGATGTAGCCTGCGCCACCTAATACTAAAATAGACATAAATACGCTCCCTTTTCTCTCTAATTTCTTTTTCTATTGTACCATTAAATAAGGTTTACTTCTGAATTATTTCATTTTGTAAACAGGATTTAATTTGGCCATTTCTCCTTATTCATTTTTCCTATAAAAATACAGAAAAGACTTGGTAAATTTTAACAAATCTCTAAATTAGTCGTAGAGTTTATGAAAAATCATTGTAACTATTGGATTTTTTTGCTTTTTTCCGTCATAATAGAAACAAATACAATTTGAAAGAAGGAATGAACGATGAAAAAATTTGTATCAGGTATGTTAGTCGGTACTGCTATCACAGTTGCTGCTTTAGCCGGTGTGGCTACAACTATTAAAAAAACAGTCATTGATCCAATTGAAGAAAAAGAAGATATGATTGAAGAAAACCGTAAAAAAGCGATGCGTAAACGTATTGCACGTTAAAAAATAGCTGTGACGTTGAGATAAAAAATCTAACGGCAAGAAATCAACAGGAGCGCTTCTGGCTTGGTTGATTCTCTTAAGCATAACAAGTGGTCATCCATCAAAGCGATGGATGACCACTTGTTATGCTTTCTTTTTTACCAAAGGAGCTGACTATTTTTCTTAACTATTAAAAATAGTAGCAGCAATCCGATCCATATCGCGCATATTCCAAGGATCCACACCAGGACGAGCTGCAGCGGCTGTTAACCAATGAATCCCTTCTGTTGGAATACCACAACTAAAAAGGCCTGTCGCCACCTGTCCATCTTTTGTGATGACTTGATTCGTGGCAGGCACAATCAAGAGTGCACCTGTTTTGACTATTTGACCATCGGCTAATGCTAGTTGATGGAGCGTAGCTAGCTTATCGGCTAATAACTGCCTTGTTAAAGGATTCAAACTTTTTTCATTATTGACTTTGGGAATGCGTGCTTCAATTAAAAAGTGACTATTATACCGATTTTCCGGAAACAAATTAGCATAAGTAATAAATTGACCCGCTTTCATTTCGACACGCATTTCTGGCCCCAGAATCGTGACTAATCCCAGTTCAACTAACGCCTGTAGCTCTTCTGTTCTTTCAACAGAAGGTCCCACCGACAAAAAGGTATTCAACGGGGTAAACCAGTGCCACAACCACTTCTGACTCTCGTCATTCGTTAATAACCCTTCATCCAAAACAAAGCGAATCTGATCTCTTAAATCTTTTAAACTGTCTAAAGCAGTGGTCAAAGGACCGCTAAGATTGCCTTTCTCTGCTTCTTGAATATCCCATTTTAAATACTCTAGTAAAAACGAACGAAAACTTTCATGAGTGGTTTTCTTTGTTTCAGGATGTTCTAACGCTTGCCAATCAAACCAATCTTGTTTTTCAAAGTGGGCTAGGCTTTCCGGCGCTCCCTTGGTTTGAATAAACAGCTGTTGAAAGGCCTCTTTAGAAAGATGCGGATATTTTTCTTCGATTAAGCAAGTGTAATACACATATTCCACTTCTTTTTTTAAATACCCAAAAAACTCTGCGCCTGTAACCTGTCCTTTTTTACGACATTCAGCTAAATACGTTTCGGTTAAAAAAACAGGCTGATAGGTTTCCCCGTAACCTTTTTGATTAATCCCTCGAGGATGAGAAGGAAAACCGCGACCAGAACCAGCAATAATAATAGGCTCTCTTCCAGAAGGTTTATAACGTAAGCGGCCATTTTGACGAGAAAAAACACCCCCGCGGCCAATCGTCAAGGCAGATAAATAGTCAAAAAATGCCAAACCTAAGCCTTTTAACACAACGGGTTGTTTTGCAGGTATATTGGCAAGTGCCAATAAAGCATCCGCCGCATTTTTAGGAGAAGAATAAAACAAACGATGCTCCTTGGCGTAGTCCGCAAGCTCTTGTTCAACAGTCGTTAATTCATTTTCTTGGTGACCCAAAGCTAAAATTACTTTGTCTGCCGTAAACTCAATGGATTGAGTATACACATAATAGTTATCCTCTCCTGCCCGCACAGCAGTTACTGGCTCTTTAAAAAACGTCAGCGATGTTTGTTCGTTACACCTTGTGGCTAAATACGTATAAAACCATTTTTGGTACATGCCATAAAAAGCCCTCGAGCAGTGATCATTCGGTCCAAGGCGATGACATTCTTTCAACAACTCAAGATAATCATAGGGTTGTTGCTGTTGAATGTACTGCGCAGCTTCTGTTTGGGTCCATTCATAGAGAGTGGGGCCCTTGACAATTGGTCCTTCGCCACTAAAAGATTCATCTGTAAATAAAGTGACTTGGCTAATCACGGTGTTCATTAATAAATAATTAGGTTGCTCTGCTCGCCAAATTTTCCCACCTAGACCGTATGGATCAAACAACGTGAGCTGAACATTTATTTCCGTTTTACGAGCCCATTCAATGACTCGTTCTGCAGCTGATAAGCCTCTGGGTCCAGCACCTACAATTGCAATTTTCATCCAATCACCTACTCTATTTTTCTAATAATTCTTTTAAGACAACCGCTTGATTATGCACTGTATCTTTCGCCCCATAGACCAGCGTGACTACTGGCTGATTTTTTACAATCGTCTGTAACTGCTTAAACGCTGTGGCAGTTGGCTCATGTTTCAATTCTTCTTGGTATTTTTGTTTAAACTCAGGATATTTATTTGCTTCATGATTAAACCATTTCCGTAGCTCTGTACTTGGGGCCACTTCTTTGAGCCATTCATCTAACTTTTCAGATTCCTTGGATTTTCCTCGTGGCCAAACACGGTCAACTAAAACACGGTAGCCATCTTGCTCTGTCGGTGCTTCATATGCTCGCTTGATTTGAATCATCTGCCTTCACCTCTTCTCTTTATTGTAGCTCAAAAAGTGAGGACTGACAAAAAAGAAAGTAAGTTCTTGTAATTAAAATACTAATAAATCAAGAATATCTTTATATTAGCAGTAAAAAGAAAAATTATTTTTTAACCATAAAAAAATTGATACTATTCTAAAAATGAGTCGAAGAGATACTAAATATGGCTTTTTGAAAAACATTGTATCATTCTGTTAATATAAATGGTTCTATCATAAATTCTTATAATTAAACAACCATTGATTTGTAGAGCAACAATTATTACAATTTAATTAAATAAAAAAAGGATGGATGAGTATTATGAAAAAATTTTTTATCAGATTTACAAGTGTTGGTTTGTTGTCTTTGTTTTTTTCTCCTATTGTCACTTCTGCCGCTGAATTAAAACAATCACCACCAGATATTGATAGTGTGGAGACTTTTCTTGATAAAATGCAGGCAGATGAAAAAATTGCTGTTCTACCTGATGGTTCTATCGTTTCTGGAAATGGCATTGAAATTATAGATCCTGATACACAAAATGTAGTTGCTGTTGTAGAACCTGAAACATCCCCTTTATCTATTACAGTCGAAGAGTATCGAAACAAACAAAAATATTCACTTAACGAAGACTTAACTACTTCATTAATCAGACGAGGTTCACCTGCACCTAATAACAAAAATTATAATATAATGGTTCGTAAAGATACTTATCTTACTTCAAATTCCTTCAGTTCTCGCGGTTGGCGCTTTGCTGGTTATAACTATTTTCCGCAAAGCGGCACTGGAGCTTATCTTCTTTGGTATACATTTAAAGACTCTGCTATGATTGGTAGTATTTCAGAGGCACGAAATACGTATAGAACAGGTATCGCTCACGGAATTAGCGTCTACCCAGGTTCTCCTCGTTACCATACAGGTCCAAGCAATTTGACTACCTATTATACCTATAACCCAATTCCTGGTGCAAGCTATCTTGTTGCGAACTGGTAACTATAGAAAGGAGTATTGACATGAAAAAAAAGAACCTATACCCAGCGCTGATACTTTTTTTCCTAGTCAGTGGCATCGTGTGCTTATTTACTTTCAAACAAAATTTGCTGACAGTTAAAGCAGATGCTTTGTCAGCACAGCAAGCAGTAAAAACTGAAATTAACCCCACTATTCAAGCAGCATTGAAAGATGCAGAAAAACAAGAAAACCCTCTCGAAAAATGGAGTGAAATGGTGCAGTTAAGTTCAGCAGATGATACAACGATTTTATATGCTTTAGAAGGCTTCATTCATGGACAAGTTATTCAAGGCGAAGGCACACCGGATGAAATCGTCTATGATAGCGACACCGATCCTAACGCCACAACTTTAGGTGAAATTCGTCAAGCCATTCGAGAACATTACAATTTAAACGAATAAAAGAGACAGAACGTATTTATCATTAATGATAAATACGTTCTGTCTCTTTTA
>OLQZ01000563.1_pt1 | contig 9011 bp, 8 predicted proteins | sample 1643191 | NCBI WGS metagenome assembly OLQZ01 (sample SAMEA3136768, study PRJEB25190) | human gut metagenome | biome: human gut; feature: human-associated habitat; material: faeces | place: Austria | collected 2013
GGCAAAGGTTTCCATGATATGCCAGATGGCTTGTTCGGGGAACGTCACTATTAATAAAGGATGAAAAAGAAAATGGCGATACTACTTTATAGAAAGGTATCGTCTATCAAAATAGGAGAAAACTAAACATGGCTAAAGTAAAAAATAAAAAGAAAGCTTTTAAACACCGTTTGAAAAAACAAGGACTTTTCAATAATCTTAAAGCCCCTGTTCCACCCGTTGCGCCTGTTCCCCCAGTGCCACCAGTAGCACCACAACCTGTTGCTGAAACTAAGACAGTTGCCAAGGAAGAAGCAGCAGCCAAAGACCTTAGTCTTGAAGCTTTCGCAGAACTTCCAGAAGTTGAAGGCCTTCGTTCAAACCTTGTAGAAACTCTTTATAATGAAGGTTTGACTTCAGTAGAGGCTTTTGCTACTGTGACTGAAGAAGAAGTTCTTGCCCTCAAGGGTGTCGGACCTGCGACAGTTAAAAAATTGAAAGAAAATGGTGTTAGCTTCAAAGCTTAAGCCTAAAAAAGATCCGAGGTGTAGCCTTCGGATTTTTTATTGTTTTAGAAAGCATTGCTTGATTAGAAAAACAAGAAAACCACTAGTAAATCTAGTGGTTAGTAGGTCTGGATTGTTTATTTCTTTGGATTTTGTTTGGTTAAATTAAGTCCAAAAGGTACCAAGTTTTCTTGATGCCTGCGGATGCGCCCCATATTTTCAGTGTGGCGGAAGATGATAAGCAAAGCCATGATGGTAAGAACCCCAGTAAAAATAAGGTCATAGCCATCTAGTAAGAAATGGATGGCTGGAAACACAGCTAAGGTAATAAGTCCAACAATTGCTGCAGTGACACTTGAAAATGAAATCATGCTGGTTAGATAGAGTGTTAGGACAAAGACCAAGAGCAGGAATACACAGTAGAGTGGGGCAAAGCCAAGAAGCACCCCTGCACTTGTCGCAACAGCCTTCCCACCTTTAAATCCAGCAAAGATTGGAAAAACATGTCCGATAATGGCAAAGAAACCAATGATTAGAGGTGAAACCTCTGTGACACCAAGCCAGATAGGTAGAAGAACAGCCAAGGTCCCCTTGAACATATCAACTAAAAATGTGATGGTACCAGCAGTCTTACCTAGAACACGAAAGGTATTGGTTGTACCAGTATTTCCAGAGCCATGCTCACGAAGATTGGTATGGAAGAAAAGTTTCCCAATCCAGAGGCCGGTCTGAATGGAACCTAACAAGTAGGCGATTAGGATTAACAATAAGATTTTCATGAGATAATTATAGCATACAGCCTAGTAATTGACAAAGCTAGTCAGCATAAAGATATCCTATGAGCTTTCTTGATTTCCTTTGCAAATTCTTCTGAAAACTTATAAAATAATAAGGATGAAAATTTTGGAGGTCACTCTTGGCTAAAAAAGAAATAAATGTAAATAATTATAATGATGATGCCATTCAGGTACTAGAAGGGTTGGATGCGGTTCGCAAGCGCCCAGGAATGTATATTGGCTCAACGGATGGAACAGGACTTCACCACCTAGTTTGGGAGATTGTCGACAATGCGGTCGATGAAGCTCTTTCTGGTTTTGGTGATGTCATCGCTGTCACCCTAAATAAGGATGGTTCCGTTTCTGTTTCTGACTCTGGACGTGGGATGCCGACAGGTATGCATGCCATGGGTAAACCAACAGTTGAAGTTATTTTCACTGTTCTCCACGCGGGTGGTAAATTTGGACAGGGTGGTTATAAGACTTCTGGTGGTCTTCACGGTGTGGGTTCTTCAGTTGTTAATGCGCTATCTAGCTGGCTTGAGGTAGAAATTACCCGTGACGGTAGTGTTTATCGTCAGCGTTTTGAAAATGGGGGTCACCCTGTAACAGGACTTGAAAAAATCGGCAAGGCACCTAAATCTAAGACAGGTACAAAAGTTACCTTTATGCCTGATGCTAGTATCTTTTCAACGACTGACTTCAAATTTAACACCATTTCAGAACGTCTCAAAGAATCAGCCTTCCTTCTTAAGAATGTCACTATGACATTGACAGACTTGCGTGGCGAAGAAGAAGTTCGTGAAGAATTCCACTATGAAAATGGGGTTCAAGACTTTGTATCTTACTTGAATGAGGACAAGGAAACGCTGACACCAGTCATATATATTGATGGAGACCAGCAGGATTTCCACTTGGAATTAGCCCTTCAGTATAATGACGGTTATTCTGATAATATCCTTTCCTTTGTCAATAATGTCCGTACTAAGGACGGAGGTACCCACGAAACGGGCTTCAAATCTGCCATTACCAAGGCTCTTAATGACTATGCACGTAAAACAGGTCTTCTCAAAGAGAAGGATAAGAACCTTGAGGGGTCAGATTATCGAGAAGGCTTATCAGCAGTTATCTCGCTCTTAGTTCCTGAGGAACACCTTCAGTTTGAGGGCCAAACCAAGGACAAACTTGGATCTCCTTTAGCTCGTCCCATTGTGGATAGCATCGTTTCAGAGCATTTGACCTACTTCCTTATGGAAAATGGAGATTTGGCTTCTAACTTGGTGCGTAAGGCTATCAAGGCCCGTGATGCCCGTGAAGCTGCCAGAAAAGCTCGTGATGCCAGTCGAAATGGCAAGAAAAATAAAAAAGACAAGGGGCTCTTGTCAGGAAAATTGACGCCAGCTCAGTCTAAAAATGCTAAGAAAAATGAGCTTTATCTGGTCGAAGGGGATTCTGCCGGCGGTTCAGCCAAACAAGGCCGTGATCGTAAATTCCAGGCCATTCTTCCTCTTCGAGGGAAGGTCCTCAACACTGAGAAAGCCAAAATGGCAGACATTCTCAAAAACGAAGAAATCAATACCATGATTTATACTATCGGTGCTGGAGTTGGAGCTGACTTTAACCTTGACGATATTAACTACGACAAGATTATCATCATGACCGATGCCGATACCGATGGAGCTCACATCCAGACCTTGCTTCTTACTTTCTTCTATCGTTATATGCGTCCACTAGTGGAAGCAGGACACGTTTATATCGCTCTGCCTCCTCTTTACAAGATGTCCAAAGGGAAAGGTAAGAAGGAAGTTGTCGAATATGCTTGGACGGATGGGGAACTTGAAGAACTTCGTCAAAAATTTGGTCGTGGCGCTATTCTCCAACGTTACAAGGGGCTTGGTGAGATGAATGCTGACCAGCTTTGGGAAACAACTATGGATCCAGAGACCAGAACGCTTATCCGAGTAACTATTGACGACCTAGCGCGTGCCGAACGTCGTGTCTCAGTTCTTATGGGAGATAAGGCGGCACCACGCCGTCAATGGATTGAAGATAACGTTAAATTTACCTTGGAAGAAAGTGGCGCATTTTAAGTTGCAGGCCAGAAGGGAATGTAATAAGATAGAGTTAGGGAGAGCGCTTGCTATCAATAGATACTTGGGATTATAAAGAAACAAGTTGATTATTTTCTACATCGTTTATTAACTATTTGCAGAGTCATTGACTAGAAATCAATGGAGGTAGAAAAATGGATTTTAATGTTATCGATTACCTAGCTTACCATGCAGATGTAGCTTTTCCTGCTATTATTCTTATGGTTATTGTTTCTACCATATACTTAATTTTTTATGGCATACGACCTATAAAAACACGCTTTTTTATCCTTTTTCTTCTATCTATAGTTTCCCTCATAATCTTCGTGGTGGATAATCCTCTCTATTCTTATTTTGGAAGTCCATACTCAGGTTTATTATTTGTGTTTTACTATATGTTGATCTTTTCAGTGTTTTATGTGCCATTCTCGCTAATAGCTTTTATAAAAAGTCTTCTACATTTAATACGCTTTCAAACCAAATATTCAATCTTACTAGTTATTAATAGTTTCTTTGCCACATTACTGGCTTTCCTCAATCTGCTCTTTTTACAAGGGTCTTTGGGATTTCTCCCTGCTTCATCTATGTACCTTATTTTTCTTCTCCTAGCGATAATTGGTATTGTTCAAACTATAATAGGAGGAAAGGAAAATGAAAAAAATAAAGACTATATTGCTAAGTCAGGAAAAGACAGTATGAGGTAAACCTATGTTATCTAAGGTATTAAGTTTTTTACTTTACTATCCTCAAGTGGTGTTTCCTGTATGTGCAGGGGCAATAGCTTATTTAAGCGTTTATAAAAAGAGACCACTAAAAACACGCTTTTTGATCTTGCCTATACTAGTAGTGATAACCTTCCTTCTCACAGAGGACCTACACGGGGTTGTTATTGGCTTTCTACTATGTCTATGTTTTTTCTCCCCTAAGTGTTGTTTGTAGTATCACATCTCTTTTAAAAAGTATCTATCATTATAAGCTATTCCGTATGCCATTAGCTCTAGTTCTCGTAATCAATGGCTCCATAATGACCGGTCTAACAATTTTAAACCTTATTTTATTCTTTGGGGAACTTTCTACTTCATTGACTCTATCTTGTGTATTTTTCATTTTAATTGCGATAAGTACAATCGTTCAATTTGTGATTGGTGAAATAGAAACTAGGAAGGTGAAAACCATTCTTCTACAGTTACAAAGTCAAGGAACAACATTGTAATTAGAGGTGTTGCAGTGAAGTAGGGGGTCTACTATTTGTCTTTTATATTATTTCAAATCATTACTTAAACTAAAAAATAAAGAGAAATCTTATGTCTAATATTCAAAACATGTCCCTTGAGGACATCATGGGGGAGCGTTTTGGGCGCTACTCCAAATACATTATTCAGGAGCGTGCGCTTCCTGACATTCGTGACGGTTTGAAACCCGTTCAACGTCGTATTCTTTATTCCATGAATAAGGATGGCAATGCTCATGACAAGGGCTATCGTAAATCTGCCAAGTCGGTGGGTAACATCATGGGTAATTTCCACCCCCATGGTGACAGTTCCATTTATGACGCCATGGTCCGTATGTCCCAGGACTGGAAGAATCGTGAAATCTTAGTTGAGATGCACGGTAACAACGGTTCTATGGACGGTGATCCACCAGCGGCCATGCGTTATACAGAGGCACGCTTGTCAGAGATTGCTGGCTACCTTCTTCAAGATATCGATAAAAACACCGTTCCTTGGGCTTGGAACTTTGACGATACAGAGAAGGAACCGACCGTTTTACCCGCCGCCTTTCCAAATCTCTTGGTTAATGGGGCTACAGGGATTTCTGCTGGTTATGCCACAGACATTCCACCACATAATCTGGCAGAGGTCATTGATGCTGTTGTCTACATGATTGATCACCCATCTGCTAAACTGGATAAATTGATGGAATTCTTGCCTGGCCCAGATTTCCCAACAGGGGCTATCATTCAGGGTAAAGATGAGATTCGCAAGGCTTACGAAACTGGTAAGGGCCGCGTCGTTGTGCGTTCACGTACTGAAATTGAACAACTCAAAGGTGGTAAGGAGCAAATCATTGTTACTGAAATTCCTTACGATGTTAATAAGGCAGTTCTTGTTAAAAAAATCGATGATGTTCGTGTCAATAACAAGGTTCCTGGCATTGCAGAAGTTCGTGACGAGTCTGACCGTACAGGGTTGCGTATTGCTATCGAACTTAAGAAGGATGCTGACAGCCAAACCATTCTTAACTATCTTTTGAAATATACGGATCTTCAAGTCAATTACAATTTCAACATGGTAGCTATCGACAATTTCACTCCACGTCAAGTGGGCTTGCAAAAGATTTTGTCTAGCTACATTGCCCACCGTCGCGATATTATCGTTGCCCGTTCAAAATTTGATAAGGAAAAAGCTGAAAAACGTCTTCATATTGTTGAAGGGTTGATCCGTGTCATCTCTATTTTAGATGAGGTTATTGCCCTTATCCGAGCTTCTGAGAATAAGGCAGATGCCAAGGAAAATCTTAAAGTCAGCTATGATTTTTCAGAAGAACAGGCCGAAGCTATCGTGACCTTGCAACTTTATCGTTTGACCAATACGGATATCGTTACTCTCCAAAATGAGGAAGCCGATTTACGTGAGCAGATTGCGACCTTGGCTGCCATCATTGGAGACGAGCGTACCATGTTTAATGTCATGAAACGTGAACTCCGTGACATTAAGAAGAAATTTGGTAATGACCGTCGTTCAGAGCTACAAGCGGAAACTAAGACCATTGAAATTGATACCGCAAGTTTGATTGTTGAAGAAGAAACCTATGTCAGCATCACTCGCGGTGGTTACGTCAAACGTACAAGCCCACGTTCCTTCAATGCTTCAACGATTGATGAAGTCGGAAAACGTGATGATGATGACTTGATTCTGGTTCAGCAGGCTAAGACGACACAACATCTCTTGATTTTTACCAATCAGGCCAATGTGATTTATCGTCCAATTCATGAGTTGCCGGATATTCGTTGGAAGGATTTGGGAGAGCATTTATCACAAACCATCACTAATTTATCTAAGGATGAAGAAGTGCTTTACGCCGAAATCCTGGATGATTTTGAAGTTGGTACTTACCTAGCAGCTACCAAGCTGGGTCAGATTAAACGTTTCGAACGCAAGGAATTTACGCCATGGCGTACCTACAAGTCTAAGTCGGTTAAATACGCTAAACTCAAGGATGATAGTGATTTTATTGTCACAGTCACTCCAATTCAATTGAATGATATCATGATTATCACTCAAAGAGGTTATGCCCTTCGCTTTAACGCGGACGAAGTGCCAGTAGTTGGGGCAAAGGCAGCAGGTGTTAAGGCAATCAATCTTAAGGATGATGATATCGTTCAGGCTGTTTTTGTGGCAAATACTCAAAGTTTCTACCTTTTAACACAAAGAGCCAGTCTCAAACGTGTGGCTACAGCTGATATCCCGCAGGCTAAGCGAGCTGGTCGAGGTCTCCAAGTTCTTCGTGAGCTTAAGACGAAACCACATCGCGTCTTTAAGGCTGGTCCAGTCTTTACAGAAAATTCTGGTGGTGAGATAGATCTTCTAGCAACACCAGTAGAGGAGGCTCCTCAGACCTTGCTTGTGACAGCCACGACAGGTGAAACTGCAGAGGTTGATTTGTCCCCTCTAAATCTTTCAGATCGTACTAGCAATGGAAGTTTTATTGAAGGGTTGGCAGACAAAGAAGTCTTTTCTGCTAAAATTATTGAAAAATAATGATAAGAAAGCTTTGTTCTCTTATTAGAGGGCAGAGTTTTTTTCTTTGATGGGCAAAATAAGTGTTTTAAAAAGAATTGTCAGAATTTTGCAACATAACCTTGAAATTTTCAATGAAAAGGACTATACTAGAAAGCACATAGTAACAGAAAAGAGGATATACACATGACAGTTGATTTAGACTGGGAAAATCTAGGATTTAATTACAGTAAACTTCCATTCCGTTATATCTCATATTACAAAGACGGTAAATGGGATGAGGGGCAATTGACTGAGGATGCGACTTTGCATATTTCAGAAGCATCTCCAGCCCTTCACTATGGTCAAGAAGCTTTTGAAGGCCTCAAGGCTTACCGTACTAAAGATGGCTCTATTCAATTGTTCCGTCCAGATGAAAATGCTAAACGTTTGCAACGTACTGCGGATCGTCTTTTGATGCCACAAGTTCCCGTTGACAAATTTGTAGATGCATGTAAACAAGTTGTACGTGCAAATGAAGAATATGTTCCACCATATGGTACAGGTGCAACACTTTATCTCCGTCCATTGTTGATTGGGGTTGGTGATATCATTGGTGTGCATCCAGCAGATGAGTATATCTTTACCATTTTTGCTATGCCAGTAGGTAACTACTTCAAAGGTGGTTTGGCTCCAACAAACTTCCTTATCCAAGATGATTATGACCGTGCTGCTCCACATGGTACAGGTGCTGCTAAGGTGGGTGGTAACTACGCAGCAAGTATGTTGCCAGGTAAGATTGCACATGATCGTAACTTCTCAGATGTGATCTACCTTGATCCAGCAACTCACACTAAGATTGAAGAAGTGGGTTCTGCAAACTTCTTTGGTATCACAGCCGATAACGAATTCGTTACACCACTCAGCCCATCTATCTTGCCATCTATCACTAAGTTCTCATTGCTTTACTTGGCTGAAAATCGCTTTGGCATGAAAGCTATCCAAGGTGATGTTAAGATTTCTGAATTGGATAAATTTGTCGAAGCAGGTGCCTGTGGTACAGCTGCCGTTATCTCACCAATTGGTGGGGTACAACATGGTGATGACTTCCATGTCTTCTACTCAGAAACAGAAGTAGGTCCTGTAACACGTAAACTTTATGATGAGTTGACAGGTATCCAATTTGGTGATGTTGAAGCACCAGAAGGATGGATTGTCAAAGTTGACTAATTCCTAATAGATAAACGATTATTTTAAGGCTTGCTCTTGCAAGCTTTTTTCTTTTTCGGTAGAATTAAGAAGATACATTAAGAAAGGATGGCTCGAGCCAAGGATCGGGTATAAATCTATGAGTAAAAAAGATAAAAAAATTGAAATCCAAATTAATGATGCTAAAGTAGTCGTCAACAAAGCAACCATCGAAGGTTTTGAACTTCTTGTTGGCAAGAAAGTGATTGGACAAATTGTGGAAATTGATGGTAAGTTTGCCGTTGTTGACAAGGAAAATGTTGCAGGTTTCCACAAAAAAATGGATGATGCAGTAGCTGCCATTATTGAATCGTACAATCTTAATCATTAAAATCCAAAGTAAAGGCTTGCTTTGGTCAAGAAACTGTGATATACTATTTCTTGTTCTTAAGGAGAGATAGCGAAGAGGCTAAACGCGGCGGACTGTAAATCCGCTCCTTCGGGTTCGGGGGTTCGAATCCCTCCCCTTCCATAGTTACGGGCATAGTTTAAAGGTAGAACTAAGGTCTCCAAAACCTTCAGTGTGGGTTCAATTCCTACTGCCCGTGTTAGTAAGGTGGCGAATGTGGTGAAGTGGTTAACACATCAGATTGTGGCTCTGACATTCGGGGGTTCGATTCCCCTCATTCGCCTATATATTTGGGGTATAGCCAAGCGGTAAGGCAAGGGACTTTGACTCCCTCATGCGTTGGT
>OLQZ01000564.1_pt1 | contig 8982 bp, 8 predicted proteins | sample 1643191 | NCBI WGS metagenome assembly OLQZ01 (sample SAMEA3136768, study PRJEB25190) | human gut metagenome | biome: human gut; feature: human-associated habitat; material: faeces | place: Austria | collected 2013
CCCTTAAAACTTCTTGCTCAATCCATTATACAGGGAAATCAAAAATCAACCAAGAGCAATAAAACTTCAAGTGATGAAAAGCAAGCCTATCGCCTCTAGCTGGATATGTTTAAGGCGAAAAAAAGTAAATAATATAACTATAATGCTTCGAAATGTTACTATTCAGGTAATTTTGAAGCATTTTTAGTTACTATCCTCAGAGTTTATGGAGTTGTAAGTTTGCCCCCATTTGTCCATTTCTAGAATAATTGGCGTCAGTGTCTCACCAAACCTAGTCATTCTATATTCTGTTTTAGGAGGAATCACTGGATATATCTTTTTTTCGATAATCTTGTCCTTCTCTAACTCATTAAGTTGTAGCGATAACATCCTGCGAGAGCAATTCGGCATTTTTTTTGCAATTCACTAAATCTACATACTTTATTTTTTATAAGATGATACAAAATTACACTTTTCCATTTACCTGAAATTATTTGTAAAGTGCTTTCAACAGGACAACCATTACTACAGTTAAAAATATGTCTTTGCAAGCCCAACACTCCTTCTTAAAAAAACTAGATGTTTTAATCATATATTGACTTATTCTTTGTGGCTATTAGGGAAATAATTGTTGCATAGATAATTTAAATTCTCTTCTTGTATGTCTTATATAACAAGTTACTATTTGTAAGTATAGAACAATAGAAAAGAGGACTCACTATGAAAGCTATCGGATTTACTCAACATTTAAACATTAACGATTCTAGAAGCTTATTCGAATTTGAAGAAAGTGTCCCAGTACCTAAAGGGCACGATTTGCTCGTCAAAGTTAATGCTGTATCCGTTAATCCAGTTGATGTTGGTGTACGACGTGGCGGGCACGGCAAACTAACGACCCCAAAAGTTATTGGATGGGACGCATGTGGGATTGTAAAAAAAGTGGGTAATCAAGTATCTCTATTTAACCCTGGAGATCGGGTATATTATGCCGGTTCCTTTAAACGTCCAGGAAGTAATAATGAATATCAGTTAGTAGATGAACGAATTGTTGGACATGCACCTAAATCCTTAAGCGACGATGAAGCAGCCGCAATGCCTCTGACTTCATTGACAGCTTATGAAGCGCTATTTGAACAACTGTCAGTGTCCTCTAATAGTCAAAGTAATAAAGATAAAACCATTTTGATCATTAATGGTGCTGGTGGAGTAGGATCAGTTGCAACACAATTAGCTGCAAATGCAGGACTAACCGTAATTGCCACTGCTTCACGTCCCGAAAGTATCAATTGGGTCAAAAGTCATGGTGCTAAATACACTGTAAACCACAGGAATAATTTAATCGACGAAGTCAGAGAACTTGGTTATAAATTTGTAGATTATATTTTAGAGTTAAAAGATATTGACAATCATTGGAAAGAAATGTGTGAGTTAATTAAGCCTGAGGGAGCTATTGCTTCGATTACCGAAAATAGGCGACCTATCAATCTACGTTTATTAACTCAAAAGAAAGCAATCTTTGCTTGGGAATGGATGTATACCAAGTCTTACTATCATACAAATGATATGCAAACCCAACATGATATTTTAGAAAAAATTGCATATTTTCTTGATAATGGCCAATTAAAGTGTACGCTAACACATTCCCTTTCTCCTTTAAATGCAACTAATCTTCGGAAAGCACATAGTTTAGTGGAAAGTGGGCATATGGTTGGTAAAGTCGTTGTTTCTGGATGGGAGGAATAAAATATGAAAATGAGAAATCCTATAGAGGAGACCAGAATTTGAATATAACAAAAGGCGCTGTGCCGGCTTTTTCACTGTCGATACAGCGCCTTTGTTATGTCATTAGGAACATATGTTTGATAACTATGCTAATACTAGTGATATCACTGTTGACGGTTGGTGAAGTTAGTGTGAAATTTTCTATAAGAATATGGTAATATAAGGGTATGTGATAATCTTTAGTATTGCGCATAGAAAACAAAGAAGGAGGCAACAGTATGAGTAATAAATCTAGGCATCGTCGACTTTTATTTATGATGGGACTAGTCTTATTTTCGTTATTAGGGTCAATATGGATATCATCTAATAATGGTATGACCGTATATGCTGATAGCAATACGAATATTACTCAGAACGGTACGGGGTCCGGGACTGTTATTAATCAACAGGAAGAACCGCAGATAAGTACTGTTAATAGTAATACTACAGATAATACTAGTTCTTCAGACGATCAGACGTCTCAGAAGCAAGTTACTAATACAGAAGCACAACCGAGAGCACCAACTGACAATAATCAGCCAGTTCAGGAGGACCGTAATTATATAAGTAATAGTCAATACTCGACTTCTAATAGTGGGGCTAATGCTAATCAGGGTCCATCAGTTAATAGTATTTCTAAGAATAATAGTTCCCCATCTGCATATAATAAAGGAACTAGCGTTGATATTACAATTACCAATCAGAGATCATCAACTAAGGAGATCTCAGGTGGAGGAACTACAGAATTCTCTTTTGACTTTTCTGTTCCAGATTCAGCCAAATCTGGGGATACAACAACTATTTCATTACCGGATCAGTTAGATTTCCAACGATCTCAGAAGTTTAATATTTATGCACCTGATGGCAAAACTGTTGTAGCTACAGCAGTTATCGATAAGCCCAGCAAATCACTTGTTCTAACCTACACCGATTACGTTGATTCACATGACTCAATAAGTGGCCATATTGATATGCAAGTAACGGCCGCTACAAGTGAAATTAATAAAGAAGAGACCATACCAGCGGAAATCAAGATTAATGGGCACACCGTTACGATTGATAGATCTGGTATAAAACACATACCTTCCAAGGGTGATACAGCAACAGACTTTTGGAAGTACGGATATGTTGATTATGACAATAACAAGAATGAAATTATCTATCACGTCAACATTAACGCCTCTATGCAAAGTGTCAGTAATGTAGTTATCTCTGATAGTTTGGCTTCAGATGGTTTTTCTTATGTGCCCGGAAGTTTTTCTATTTCTAAAGGAAATTGGGAAAGAAATTCTGAGAACTATTGGACATTGAGCAATCCACAAGATGTGACAAACCAACATAACATCAATATTAATTCAAGCAATAGTGCTTATACAGTGAAATTGGGCAATATATCTGAGGGTTATGCAATTGTCTACCGGGTTAAGTCAAACCATCCATTACTTAATGGCGAACTGGTCGAGAATGATGTTAGCTATAAATCTAATAAGAAGGTAATAAACAGTTCTATAAATAGAGTTCTTTACCAAGAGGCTAATGGCAAAGCTAATGGATATAATTATAGTTTAACTATAAATAAAGAGGATGAATCTGGAGCCCCACTTGCAAATGCTGTTTTTTCTGTTATTCGCAAGTCAACTAATGGGGTTGTTGGAACCATAACTACTGGTCCTGATGGTAAAGGAACAATTTATGGTCTTCTAAAAGATGATTATATTATACGTGAAACTTCGGCTCCATCGGGATATACATTGGCTAAAGATGTTACTGTTTCAGCTGATAGTTTTGACTCTAAGGGAGCAACAGCAACGATCACAGATAAGAAAGCTGTTACTACCGTTTCAGGTACAAAGACTTGGAAAGATAATGATGATCAAGACGGCAAGCGCCCTGATTCAATCAAGGTAAACTTATTAGCTAATGGTAAGGTTGTTCAGAGTAAGACAGTGAAGGCATCAGACAACTGGAAGTACAGCTTTACTAACTTACCTGAATTTGAAAATGGTAAGAAGATTACCTACACGGTAACGGAAGATGCCGTTGCGGGGTACACCAGTACTGTTGATGGTTACAACGTAACCAACAACCACACTCCTGCCACCGTTAAGGTATCTGGAACCAAGACTTGGAAGGATAACAACAATCAAGATGGAATCCGCCCAAGTTCAATCACCGTGAACTTGTTGGCTAACGGTCGGCAAGTCGCAAGTAAGACGGTTAGTGCTAGTGATAACTGGCAGTACAGTTTCGACAACTTAGCCGCTTATGCTAATGGTCAGAAGATTACCTACACGGTAACAGAAAATGCAGTTGCTGGGTACACAAGTACTGTTGATGGTTACAATATTACTAATACCCATAATCCGACAACACCTAAGAAGCCCCAGGTTCCTAATAACCCGACAACGCCTAAGAAACCTCAAGTTCCTAATAATGAAAATAAGGTAATACCAAAGGCTTACACTCAAGGTAAAACGTACGATAAAACAAGTAGATTACCTCAAACAGGTGATAGATCATCAATAGGTATGATGTTCGTTGGACTAGTAATGTTACTATTAAGCTTAGGTTTAGTAGTTATAAACAGGTTTACTGTCTGATCATGATTGGATGGCCTTTAGTGGACTAATATAGGTAATTTATTAGAGGGTTTATGACATAAGCCTCCTAAGAAGAAGAACCGTTTAGAGTTTCATTTGAAATTCTAAACGGTTCTTTCTTTTTCCAAATATAATTTATCACGACATTTTAGCATTGATGTCCAATACCAAATGGTATACTAATATCAGTGAATTTCATCTTAGCAGTGGTAAAGCTATATCTGTCATCTATCTTAGACGGATGTGGTAATGAAATAGTTTCTTATACTATTAATTTTCTTGCTTTTCTATCAATTAGATAGAGTTTATAAATTGATTTATATCCAGAAATACAATCGTCAATTTAGAGTTGCATACAAAATACTAGATAAAAAATGGTGGTTTACGGCCAAAAGGGCAGCGAAACATCCGCGGGTTTATCCACCAGTTAAGAAATAAAATTACTGATATAGACAGAAATGTGGTGGCTGAACCTATTGTGAAGTGTTTTTTCTATGGTTAAATACAGTCCGAAATTGTCTTAATAACGCACCGGTAGAAAGCTTCTTCTACTTGCATAGAACAGAACTACTCAGTCGTCCATTATGCCGTGATCTTGATGAACTTAAGTTACTATCTTTGGCCTATGTAGATAAGTTCAATATTCAATAACTTCCGAATCTCTTTCAAAACAAAAGGCATGACCCTGGTGGCATATCAGAATCATGTCTTAGTAGCTTAAATATTTAATTTTGTCCAACTTTTGTGTTGCCCTTCAGCTAGCTAAAGGGGTTCCCTATTTTTTTAATACCGTATTTTACACGGTATCGAATAAAGGTCATCCGTTTAATCCCGGTATTTCAAGCTACATCAATGTCACTTACGCCTGCCTGATAAAGATTAAAATCATGTTGTGTTCATAACCACGGCATTCAGCTTAATGTTTGACGAAGACAATAAGATGCGGGATAAAATTATTTCTTACTTGTAACCATTATCCATGCATTTGAGTAATTTCTGTGTAACGGTAACAAGAAATTTCATGATCATTGATTAGCCCAGCCGACGTCGATCACCATTCAAAATTTAGCAATCCTCGTCAAACATGATTCAAAGCAACTGGGCAATCACTAGTGGCCGAGAAATGCTAAAATAGAGTTGAGTTAACAATTATGAAGGGAGGAGCGTCAATTGGATAGTGAAATTATTGCCCGGCCATTGGTGACCATCACCAACGTCATTTGGAGTTTTAATACTGAATTACACCGACCACAATTACTATTGATTAAGCGGGCAGATGAACCTCTAAAGGGACATTGGGCCCTCCCCGAAACCCTCTTGCGGAGTAAAGAGAGTGCCGACGCGGCCTGTATTCGTCTAATTGACGATAAAATTGGCCTGCAAGTTCCGATGAATTCAACCGAACAACTGGCCACCTTTACAGATCCCAAGCGGGTTACGGGAACTCGGGCACTGGCACTCGCCTATATGACCTATTTACCATCAACCCCAAAATTGCATCCAGGATATGGGGCCACAGATGCCCAATGGTTTGTGCTTGATAAAGATCAGGGCAACTATGTGATCACCCATGACCAACAGGAGATTATCCTAAGTCCCGCCGGTCACCTGGTCTTTGATCATATTCAAATCATTACCACCGCCATTAATCGGATTAAAAACAAGCTGGACTATCAACCCCAAATTCTTCGGATCTTAGGTAATACCTTTACCCTGCGCCAAGCGCGCGAAGTCTTTGCAGCTTTCTTAGGTACGACAATTGACAAGATTGATAATTCCAACTTTAAGAAAACTCACAACCACCTCTTCAAAGAAGTCGGGGCCGCCACTTTGAACCATTCTGGGCGGCCACCAAAGCTCTACCAACTTAACTAAAGGGCATCATTTGCATTTTGCTGCAAAGTATTTATACTAAACGTAAATAAAAGTCAACCATACTTTTATTTTTAGCCAAATTAAAGTAATTTTTACTTAAAAGGAAGCATTTAAGATGAATCTACAACTATTAACCGACTTATATGAATTTTCCATGGCCAATGGGTACTACGCTACCCTACCCCATGATCGACAAGCTCGCTTCGACGTCTTTTACCGCCGGGTTCCCGACAACGGTAGTTTTGTCATTGTCGCTGGTCTCCAGCAAGTGGTAGAACAAGTTCAAAATTGGCATTTCACTAAGGAGAATATTGAATACCTGACCTCCCTGAATGAATTTACTCCCGAGTTTTTAGATTACCTGAGCAAGATTAAAAATCACTGCTCGATTAAGGCTTTACCAGAAGGAACCCCTGTTTTCCCACGGGAACCAATTATTTCAATTAGTGGACCGTTGATTGAAGCCCAGCTGTTAGAAACCTTTATTCTAAACATCATTAACCATCAATCATTAATTGCGACGAAGTCTTGGCAAATCAACCATGCCGCTCAAGGCCGACCAATTATGGAATTTGGCGCGCGGCGGGCGCAAGGCCCTGATGCCGCCACGTATGGGGCGCGAGCCGCGGTGATCGGCGGTTGTACCAGCACGTCGAACTTACAAGCAGCCAGTCAATTTAATATTCCCGCGGCCGGCACAATGGCACATGCCTGGGTCGAAAGCTTCTCTGATGAATTAAGTGCCTTTCAAGCTTGGGCCAAGGTTTATCCTGACAAAGTTTCCTTGCTCGTTGATACTTATAATGTCTTGAAGTCAGGAGTGCCGAACGCGATTCGGGTCTTCAAGCAAGTTAGCGCTCAAGGGCACCAACCAGTCGGGATCCGGATCGATTCCGGTGACATTTCGCAATTAGCCATCAAAGTCCGGAAGATGCTCGATGATGCTGGCTTCCCCAAGGCAAAGATTACAGCTTCAAATGCCCTTGATGCGCATGTAGTTAAGTCGTTGTTGGATGAAGGAGCTCCAATTGATAACTTTGGGATTGGGGAACGTTTAATTACCAGTTCCTCTAGTCCGGTATTGAGTGGCGTTTATAAGCTCGCCGAAGAAAAGATTAATGATCAATGGATCCCAAAAATTAAGGTTAGTGATAGCAGAGAAAAGATCACTCTGCCTGGTAATAAGCAAGTTTACCGGATTTACCGGCAAGATAACCTTCACCAAGCGATCGCCGATGTGATTGCCCTGGCTGATGAGCACATCACGGCTCCATTGAAAGTGGTTAATGCTAATTTAGCAGCTACGCACGCCAGCCAAGTTCTGACTAACTTTAATGCTAAGCCATTGATGCAAGAATATCTGGGTTCCAATGCTTCCCCAATCGAAAATGATCTCTTTAAGATTCAGCAATTCTCAATGGATCAAGTGGCAGAATTACCAGAAGCCACAAAACGGTTAGTTAACCCCGATCGGTACCCAGTTTACTTAACAGCTACATTGGCTGAATTGCAAGAACAGTTAATTACTAAAGCTCAATTTACGGAGGAACATTAAGATGGCTAAAGCGCTCTTAATTATTGACTATACAAATGACTTTGTGGCTGATAAGGGATCACTAACGGTTGGCAAGCCAGCGCAGACGTTGACCCAGAAATTATGCGGTTAGCCGATCAATTCTTAAGCCAGCATGATTATGTGATCTTTCCCACTGATGGTCACCGGCTTAATGACCCATTCAATCCAGAAACCAAACTATATCCGGCCCATAATATTATTGGGACGACCGGTCAGAAACTATACGGCCAAGTCGGCAGCTGGTTTGATCAACATCATGACGATTCCCATGTCTACAAATTCAATAAGAACCGTTACTCCTCCTTCCAAAACACCAATTTGGATAACTACCTGCGGGAACGGCGGATTGATGAAGTCTGGATTGCTGGTGTCTGCACTGATATTTGTGTCCTCCACACCGCAATCAGTGCTTACAACCTGGATTACCACATTGTGATTCCACAAGCAGCCGTGGCCACGTTCTCACCAGCTGGTGCTGAATGGGCGATGAATCATTTTAAAAACGTATTAGGGGCCACAATTCGATAATTCACTTTCAAATGATTATCAAAAAAACCACGAATTAATTACAAAAAAATTCCCTTTGCTAAATGCATTGGGAATTTTTCTTTTGGTGTTACCTTTCTAGGGTAAAAGGTAACATTTTATTTTCAAATACAATCTTGAAAATAAAATTTAATGGTTATTAGGAAATGTGTTCCTAATGCCCTCGGCAGAGCTCCCTAGTCAAAATGGGGTTACTCCATTTTAACTAGGGAGCTAGTAAATTGGATATCTTATCCACTTTGCTGTACTGCAAACATGTTATAATTACTTGTAAGATAATAACTTACGGAGGCATAAAAGATGGCAATAAAATGTACCGTAACAACTGACTTACAAGCGAAAGATACTAATGGATATTCCGGCATTCAGAAGCATGTTGAACATGATGAAAAGATTAATCACAGTAATCAAGATATTGTGTTTAATGAAACGCAGTTCAACGTGTACGATAAATCGAAAGCTACTAAGCATGCAATCGAAGAATAGAACAACAAACACTTCCAGAACTATGTTGAGCACAGTTGTTTGCATTCCGATTAATAAATGATACCACTCTAACATGATTCCCATCATTTTCTCAAAATAGTTTTGCTGCTTATAAAAAACGGTTTTTAACTTTGGGGGTACACGTCACTGACATATAAG
>OLQZ01000571.1_pt1 | contig 8934 bp, 10 predicted proteins | sample 1643191 | NCBI WGS metagenome assembly OLQZ01 (sample SAMEA3136768, study PRJEB25190) | human gut metagenome | biome: human gut; feature: human-associated habitat; material: faeces | place: Austria | collected 2013
TCGATTCTCGTCACCCGCTTTATTTGGAAACAAATAACCAAGCATTAGCTTGGGCGCGTAGCTCAGATGGTTAGAGCGCACGCCTGATAAGCGTGAGGTCGGTGGTTCGATTCCACTCGTGCCCATATTGGAGAATTACTCAAGAGGCTGAAGAGGACGGTTTGCTAAATCGTTAGGTCGGGTAACTGGCGCGGGGGTTCGAATCCCCCATTCTCCGTAGTATTATGACGAATTATCTTTTAGATAATTCGTTTTCTTTTTTTGAGGTGACAAAATGAAAAATAGTTTTTATCGATTTCTTCTTTATGGGTTTATTATTATTCTATTTTTTGTAATGCTTTTTTCTTTTGTCTTTACTAATAAAAAATTAACGAAGGATATCTCTTTTAATGTATCTGGTTTAGTTACAAAAGTAGACTCTGTGGTTTCAGTTCCATTTACTGCACTATCAAAATCTCACAATGTTCTTTCTGATCTTTTATCAACTTATTCTGAGAATCGTGATTTAAAAAAATCTTTATCAAATTTAGAAAATCAATCGGCTATTATTTCTAACTTGCAAGAAGAGAATGATTCTTTAAGAGCATCGCTTAATCTTTCGGACAAGCTAAGTCGTGATAATGTTCTCACTGCTGAAGTTTCTATGAGACCTTCTGTGACTTGGTTAAAAGAGTTAACTATTAATGTGGGTAAGTCTAAGAATGTTAGTAAATCTATGCTAGCAACTTCTAATGGTGGAGTTATTGGCTTTGTAACTAAAGTTTATGATGATACAACAACTATTTCTTTACTTTCTAGTAGTTCTAGTGATAGCTACCTTGCATCTAGTGTTAAATCAGAGGACGATAATCAGATTTTCGGGATTATATCACGTTATGATAATAAAAAGAAGCTATTAGAGATGACACAACTCAATTCATCTTCTAACGTTAAGGTTGGCACTGAAGTAGTCACAAGTGGTCTTGATGATGTATCAGTAAAGGATGTTCCAATTGGTACTGTAGACTCTGTTATTGATTATGAAGGAAATCGTACGATTTTGGTAAAACCTTATGCTGATTTTGATAAAATTTCTTATGTTACTTTAGTTGGAGATGGTAAATAATATGAAATTATCCAAGTATTCTATTATTCCTTTCTTACTGAGTATTGTCCCTTTTCTATGGGATGGTCATATTTCTATGATACTTAATCATTATTTATCCCCTGAATTTTTTCTATCATCTCATCTTTTTATTATTTATATTTTCATCTTAACTCTTGATTTTCCAAATAAGTATGCATTTCTTTACCTTATTTGTTTTGGATTTCTTTATGATACCTATTATTTCAAAACAGTTGGTATAGTGATTCTAACTCTGCCACTGTTATGCTATCTGTTAACTCAGCTAGGACGAATTGTTAAGAGAAATACCTATGTTGATTTTTTGTTAATGTTTTTATTCTTATTTCTCTTTGATACCATAAATTTTGGCTTTGCCTTATTCTATGGTTTCTCCAATGAGTCTGTGACTGATTTTATTATTTATCAACTAAGTCCTAGTATAGTGTTTAATCTTTTGATCTTTATCTTTATTAAACCTATTCTTGAAAAATTATTTTTGTATATGTCAGTTGATAGATTTAAATAGAACTGTAATATTGGCGTAACAAAGTTTGCGCCATTTTTTGATACAATAAAAAGGTCTTATCGAAAAGGAGTAGTATTTTATATTATGAAAAAACGTATTCTTTCAGCAGTGTTGGTAAGTGGTGTAACCTTATCAGCAGCTGCATCAGTACATGCAGAGGATTATGATTCGCAAATCGCTGCTGCAGATAACGCAATTAGTAACCTTGCTTCTCAACAAGAGACTGCACAAGCGCAAGTTGCTACAATCCAATCTCAAGTATCTACACTTAGAACACAAAAATCAGAGTTGGAAACTAAAAATGCTGAACTTGAAAAAGTGTCAGCAGATTTGGAATCTGAAATTCAAGAATTATCAAGTAAAATTGTAGCTCGTCAAGATTCTTTGGCGAAACAAGCTCGTAGTGCTCAACAAAATAATACTGCGACTAGCTATATCAACTCTATCTTGAACTCTAAGTCAATCTCTGAAGCTATTACTCGTATCACAGCTATTTCAAAAGTTGTTACAGCTAATAATGACATGTTGACAAAACAAGAGTCTGATCAAAAAGAGCTTGCTGCAAAGCAAGAACAAAACCAAGCTGCTATTAATGAAATTGCAACTAATAAAGCTGAGCTTGAAACAACAGAAGCTGGTTTGACAACTCAACAAGCTGAACTAGAAGCAGCACAAGTTACTTTGGCTGCAGAATTGGCTACAGCACAAGATGAAAAAACATCACTTGTTTCTGCTAAATCAACTGCAGAAGCTGTGGCAGCTTCAACTGCAGCATCAGTTGCTCAGTCTCAAGCAATTGCAGAATCAGAGGCAGCAGCACAAGCAGTAGCATCTTCAGAAGCGGCAGCATTTGTAGCTCAATCAGAGGCGGCAGCAACTTCAGAAGCTGTAGCTCAACCTTCTGAAGCTACTGTTTCAGAAACAGCGACAGCCTCAGAAGTAGCACAAGAACCGGTTTCATCAGAAACTTCAGAAACTACTCAAGAGCCAACTGTTGCAACTTCAGAAGCAACACAAGAGCCTGCTGCTCCAGCAACATCTGAAGCACAACCAGAATCAGCTACGTCAGAGGCACAACAAGAGCCTGCTGCTCCAGTAACATCTGAAGTACAACCAGAATCAGCTGCTCCAGCTGCTCCAGCAGCTTCAGAAGCTCCTGCTCCTGCTAGCGAAGCACCTGCGGCAACTTCAGAAGCACCTGCAAGTCAAGCGCCAGCAGCTTCAGAAGCTCCAGCCCCTGCAGCTGAAACTCCTAAAGTATCAGCTGCATCAACTCCTAATACATATCCTGTTGGTCAATGTACTTGGGGTGCTAAATCATTAGCTTCATGGGTTGGTAATTACTGGGGTAATGCTAAAAACTGGATTGCTAGCGCACAAGCAGCTGGTCACTCAGTTGGTACAACTCCTGTAGCCGGTGCAATTGCGGTTTGGCCAAATGATGGTGGTGGTTATGGTCACGTAGCTTACGTCACATCAGCATCAGGTGCAAATTCAATTCAAGTTATGGAATCAAACTATGCTGGTAACATGTCAATCGGTAACTACCGTGGTACATTTGATCCAACATCATCAGCTCATGGTGGTTCTGTATACTATATTTACCCATAATGAATACAAAAAGGCGATTCGAATTTTCTCGAATCGTTTTTATTTTATGGCAAAATGTCTTTACTTTCTGGAACTGCTTTTAGACGGGAAAATGTCGAGGTTAAGGTTAAATCTTTTTAGTCTTGTTAAGTTACTGTGACACCATTTATTTTGCATTGAAAATCAATCTAAAAAAAGGTAGAATGGTTTAGTAGATATTTTGGAGGAAATCATGTCTTATACGAATTTGAAGTTGTTTGCTTTATCGTCTAACCAGGAATTAGCAGCAAAAGTTGCTGATAAAATGGGTATTGAACTCGGAAAATCAAGTGTTCGTGAATTTTCAGATGGTGAGATTCAAGTTAATATTGAAGAATCTATCCGTGGTCATCACGTTTTTATTCTTCAATCTACAAGCTCCCCTGTAAATGATAACTTGATGGAAATCTTGATTATGGTTGATGCACTAAAACGTGCAAGTGCAGAAACAATCAGTGTTGTTATGCCTTATTATGGTTATGCACGTCAAGACCGTAAGGCACGTTCACGTGAACCAATCACATCTAAGTTGGTTGCTAATATGCTTGAGGTTGCAGGTGTTGATCGACTTTTGACAGTTGACCTCCATGCTTCTCAAATTCAAGGATTCTTTGATATTCCTGTAGACCATTTGATGGGTGCACCACTTATCGCAGATTACTTTGATCGTGCTGGTCTTACTGGAGATGATGTTGTTGTTGTTTCTCCAGACCATGGTGGTGTGACTCGTGCACGAAAACTTGCTCAATGTTTGAAAACACCAATTGCAATCATTGATAAGCGTCGTAGTGTTGATAAAATGAACACTTCTGAGGTTATGAATATTATTGGTAACGTTGAAGGTAAAACATGTATCTTGATTGATGATATGATTGATACTGCGGGTACAATCTGTCATGCGGCGGATGCGCTTGCTGAAGCTGGTGCAACTCATGTTTATGCTTCATGTACTCACCCTGTATTGTCAGGTCCAGCACTTGATAATATTCAAAAATCTGCTATTGAGAAGCTTGTCGTATTGGACACGATTTATCTTCCAGAAGAACGTTTGATTGATAAAATTGAACAAATTTCAATTGCTGATTTGATTTCAGAGGCAATTATTCGTATTCATGAAAAACGTCCATTGTCACCTTTGTTTGAAATGGGCCATAAATAGACTAAAGCTAGCCTAGGCTAGCTTTTTTGGTGTTTAAATGAGTTTGAGTTTTTGATATAATGTAAGGCATAATTGCAAAGAGGTGACCGTGATGGATTTAACGCAACGTTTTAATAAAAATTTAGATAAGATTGAAGTTTCAATGATTCGTCAGTTTGACCAATCAATTTCAGATGTACCAGGGATCAAAAAGTTGACACTTGGTGAACCTGATTTTACAACTCCAGATCATGTAAAAGAGGCTGCTAAAGCTGCTATCGATGCTAACCAGTCGCACTATACAGGTATGGCAGGGCTTCCTGCCTTACGTCAGGCAGCTGCGGAGTTTGTTAAGGAAAAATACAATCTTACTTATAACCCAGAAAATGAAATATTGGTGACTATTGGAGCTACAGAAGCCCTTTCTGCAACTTTGACAGCGATTTTGGAGCCAGGTGATACGATTCTTTTACCTGCACCAGCCTATCCAGGATATGAGCCGATTGCAAATCTAGTTGGTGCTGAAATTGTCGAAATTGATACAACAGCTAATGATTTTGTTTTGACTCCGGAGATGTTAGAAAAGGCAATTTTGGAGCAGGGAGATAAGCTCAAAGCCGTTTTGCTTAACTACCCAACCAACCCAACTGGTGTGACCTACTCACGTCAACAGATTAAAGATCTGGCTGAAGTTCTGAAAAAATACGATATTTTTGTTGTTAGTGATGAAGTTTACTCTGAGCTAACTTATGTGGATCACCATGTATCTATTGCTGAGTATTTGCCGGAACAAACGATTTTGATTAATGGTTTGTCTAAATCTCATGCGATGACAGGGTGGCGTATTGGTTTGATTTTCGCACCTGCAGTCTTGACGGCTCAGTTGATTAAGAGTCACCAATATTTGGTAACAGCTGCAGCTACTATGGCACAATTTGCAGCTATTGAAGCCTTATCTGCTGGTAAGGATGATGCACAGCCAATGAAAGTTGAGTACTTGAAGCGTCGTGATTATATTCTTGAAAAAATGACTGAACTTGGTTTCAGAATTATTAAACCTGATGGTGCTTTCTACATCTTTGCTAAGATTCCTGAAGGGTATACTCAAGACTCCTTTAAGTTCTGCCAAGACTTTGCTCGTGAAAAAGCTATTGCGATTATCCCAGGGGTCGCTTTCGGGAAGTATGGCGAAGGCTTTGTTCGCTTGTCGTATGCGGCTAGCATGGATACTATTGAAACAGCTATGACTCGTTTGAAAGAGTTTATGGAAGAACATGCAGAAGCTTGAGAGTAGAGGGCTTGTCCTCTTCAATCGTAATTATCGTGAGAATGATAAACTAGTTAAAATTTTTACCGAGCAAGCTGGTAAACGGATGTTTTTTGTTAGAGGTGGTGGGGCAGGTAAATTAAGTGCTGTCATTCAACCTTTGACCATCGCTGAATTCATGATGACTGTAAATGATGAAGGTCTATCTTTCATAGAAGATTATAGCCAGGTAGAGTCCTTCAAGGAAATTACAAGCGATATTTTCAAGCTGTCTTATGCGACTTATTTGGCTGCATTGACAGATGCTACTATTGCTGATGGTGTGACAGATGCGCAATTATTTGTATTCTTGGAGAAGACGCTTGAATTAATGGAAGAAGGCTTGGATCATGAAATATTGACTAATATCTTTGAGATTCAGGTTTTAGACCGTTTCGGCGTACGCTTGAATTTTCACGAGTGTGTCTTTTGTCATCGTGTAGGCCTTCCTTTTGATTTCTCGTTTAAGTTCTCGGGGCTACTTTGTCCAAATCACTATGCAGAGGATGAAAGGCGTAGTCACTTGGACCCTAATGTGCCTTATCTTTTAGATCGTTTTCAGGGGCTTTCCTTTGAAGAATTGAGAAGCATATCTGTTAAGGATGACATGAAACGAAAGCTACGATATTTTATCGATGACCTCTATGATAATTATGTTGGAATACATCTTAAAAGTAAGAAGTTTATTGATAATCTAAATTCTTGGGGCCATATTATGAATAAAGAAGATAGTGCTGACTAGACATTATCTTCTTTTTGTTTCACGTGAAACAGGAAAGTAATGGTTTTCAGTCTCAGGGGTTAAAATGCAGGTCAGTTCGTGCTATAATAATAAGATAATAAGCTGAAAGACTCTGCTAGAAACAGTGAACTAGTCTATTTTAGTTACCTAATATTTTATTGAAAGAAATCTGAGTTTGTTTTTTATGGCAGAGGACGAGAGGGAGAATGCTATGCATGTAATTGCAGTAGATGCTATGGGTGGCGATAATGCGCCACAAGCAATTGTAGAGGGAGTCAACCAAGCTATAGCAGATTTCAAAGATATTGAAATCCAGCTTTATGGTGATGAAGCTAAAATCAAGACTTATTTGACAGCGAATGAACGTGTGAGCATTGTGCATACTGATGAAAAGATAAATTCGGATGATGAGCCAGCTAAAGCTATTCGCAAGAAGAAAAAAGCTTCAATGGTCTTAGGTGCACAAGCCGTTAAGGAGAAAAAAGCAGGTGCCGTGATTTCTGCGGGAAATACAGGTGCTCTTCTTGCCGCAGGTCTCTTCGTGGTCGGACGTATTAAGGGAGTTGAGCGTCCAGGTCTTATGTCAACAATGCCAAGTTTTACTGGTCAACCCTTTGATATGCTTGATTTAGGTGCAAATGCGGAAAATACAGCTAGTCATTTGCATCAATATGCTATTTTAGGCTCTTTCTATGCTAAAAATGTGCGTGGCATTGCCAACCCTCGTGTAGGTCTCCTTAATAATGGGACTGAGGAAACAAAGGGGGATAGTCTTCGTAAGGAGGCTTTTGAACTCCTATCTAAGGAGCCAAGTATTAACTTTGTTGGTAATGTTGAGGCGCGTGAAATTATGTCAGGAGCTGCTGATGTAGTAGTCGCTGATGGTTTCACAGGAAATGCAGTTCTTAAGGCAATTGAAGGAACGGGACTTGGTGCCATGAAGACTCTTAAGTTAGCTATCATGAATGGTGGTCTTAAAGCTAAGTTAGGTGCCTTCCTATTGAAGGATAGTCTAAAAGGTATGAAAGAGACTATGGATTACTCTAGCGCCGGAGGTGCGGTTCTCTTTGGTCTTAAAGCTCCCGTAGTAAAATGTCATGGATCTAGTGATGCTAAGGCAGTTTACTACACTATTAAGCAGGTTCGTACGATGCTTGATACTAAGGTTGTTGAGCAGCTAGTTGAAGCCTTTAGTCCGAAAGAGGAGGCTAACTGATGAGTAGAGTAGAAATTCTTCAGAAAATGCAGCTCGTGATTCAAGAGCAGATGGGTAAAGAGGATATTGTTTTAACCGAAGACACCAAATTAGATGACTTGGGTGTAGATTCAATAGAGCTTATGGAATTCATTATTAATTTGGAGGATGAGTTTGCTCTTGAGATTTCCGATGATACTATTGACCATATGGTTAAGGTAGCTGATTTGTTGGACTATTTGTCTGAGGAATTGAATAAAGAATAAGAAAGCTAGAGTTAGATAAGAGTATAATAGTTGTGTATTATATGATTGTTATTTTGTGGGAGTGAGGCAAGAAACTAAATGTTATATGGATTTAGTTCTGTCACACTCCTTTTTTCTATACATTTTTTATTAGGGAACTCTAAAAAAGAATCAAAAGACGAACGTTGTTTTTTTACTAAAGTAATAAAGTTTGCTATATATTGGTTTTTGGATTCTGGTGTGGTATAATTAGGAAGAATAAACTTGAAAGGCGAACAATACCATGTCAAACCAACTAATTTATACTGGTAAAGCTAAAGATATTTATAGTACAGAAGACGAAAATGTGATTAAGTCGGTCTATAAGGACCAGGCAACCATGCTTAATGGTGCTCGTAAGGAGACTATTAAGGGAAAGGGTGTGCTAAATAATCAGATTTCGTCTCTTATTTTTGAAAAATTGAATGCTGCGGGTGTAGCTACTCACTTTATCGAACGTATTTCTGACACAGAACAACTCAACAAGAAAGTGAAAATCATTCCTTTGGAGGTTGTTCTTCGTAACGTGACTGCGGGTTCTTTTTCTAAACGTTTTGGCGTGGAAGAAGGTTTGGACTTGAAAACTCCTATCGTTGAATTTTACTATAAGAACGATGATTTGGATGATCCATTCATCAATGATGAGCATGTGAAGTTCTTGGATATTGCCAATGATGAACAAATTGCTTATATCAAGGAAGAAACGCGTCGTATCAATGAATTGCTGAAAGATTGGTTTGCACAAATTGGTCTTCGTTTGATTGACTTCAAATTGGAATTCGGTTTTGATAAGGATAGCAAAATTATCTTGGCAGATGAATTTTCACCAGATAACTGCCGCCTTTGGGATGCTGAGGGGCACCATATGGACAAGGATGTCTTCCGCCGTGATCTTGGTAGCTTGACAGATGTTTATGAAGTTGTATTGGAAAAATTGCAAGGATTGAAGTAGCCTTTTACAAATAGAATACTTGGTCTTCACTACAATCTTTAAGTAGAAATAGATAAA